>ENA-ORPK01001728-ORPK01001728.1-human-gut-metagenome-genome-assembly--contig:-NODE-1728-length-16560-cov-4.234474_pt1 | contig 16560 bp, 9 predicted proteins | sample MGYA00242139_ERZ509068 | MGnify/ENA primary metagenome ERZ509068 (study PRJEB26280, sample SAMEA2338687) | human gut metagenome | biome: human gut; feature: human-associated habitat; material: faeces... | reverse complement strand
GCATCAATACTGCGGTCGATGCGGAACAAAGTTAATCAAGACCTCTGCAATAAGCAAGATTTGTCCTAAATGCCACAAGGAGGAATGGCCTATGCTTTCACCTGCAATTATAGTGTTGGTTCACAATGCAGATAAAATTCTGCTAGTCAGATCCAATACTTTTTGTGGGGAGTATTATGGTTTGGTTGCAGGATTCGTGGAACTTGGTGAGTCTGTAGAAGAAGCCGTGGGACGTGAAATAAAAGAAGAAACACGACTTGAGGTAGAAAAAGTCCAATACTTTAGAAGCCAGCCGTGGCCTTATCCGCAAGGAATAATGCTTGGTTTTTTTGCTCATTATAAGAGTGGTGAAATATGCTTGCAAACTTCAGAACTGGTTGCAGGTGACTGGTTTGACATTCACCATCTTCCTGAAATTCCAAAGCCGCTGAGTATGGCACGACAACTGATTGACCATTATATTAGTACATACAATTACTAACAAGATATCATTTGAGCGTTATGAAGAGATTTTTCATCATTATTTCTTTATTGTTTTTCTTCCACTCTTTGAATGCTGGTCCTGTGTTCCGTATAACAAAGACTGTCAAACAGTCTGACGGTTCGTCTATTGTTGTTACGCGGGTCGGTGCTGATCATTTGCTTTATTATATTACGGCCGATGGAATTCCTGTTTATCCTGACAGTAACAACGACTATTGTTATGCTGTTTTTGATGACAGTGGCAATGTAGCCGCTTCTGCTATGCTTGCACATGATGCAGCAATGCGTACACCTGCGGAAAGCCGTATGGCATCAGAAATGAGTGACAGTTTTTTCAGTTTTACAGATATGAGGAGAATGTCTCGTTATGGCGTGGGGAGCTTGGCTTCCGCAAGTGTAAAATCCATGGGTGATGTCCGCGTTGCTGTTATTCTTGCAGAGTTTAAAGACCTTGCTTTCAAGGAGGAGAATGATATAGAACGTTTCTATAATCATTTCAATGCTTCTTCATATACCCAGGAAGGTGGTGCTGGAAGTGTGCGTGATTATTTCATTGCCCAAAGTGACAGCCTGTTTCGTCCGTCGTTTGATATTGTGGCAAAAGTGAAAGTCAGCGAAAACCGAAGCTATTATGGTAGAAACAGTGGAGGCAATGACCTCAGAGCTCGTGCATACATTTCTGAAGCAACAGACTCGGCTGTAGCAAAAGGGGTGGATTTCTCCAAGTATCTCAATGACAAAGGTGAGCTTTTCGTGATAGTGATTTTTCCTGGGCACGGAGAGCAAGTGTCGGGAGAAAGTTCACAATTATGGGCATCCTATTACTTTTCTATGAGTCATACTGTTGGAGGAATCAAACTTACTTCGGGCTTGGTGATGGACGAATTGGCAGATTATGGGTTAGGGGAGATGTTTGACGGCATTGGCACACTGTGTCACGAATTTTCACATGCTATAGGATTACCTGATTTCTACAACACGACTTCTGCAAATAATATTTTCGGAATGGATGCATGGTCAATTATGGACTATGGGCAATTCAACAATCTCAGTAGAACACCTGTGGGATATACATCTTACGAACGAGAATTCATGGGGTGGTTAAAGGTAGACACTCTTCATAATTTTAAACAGAAAGTCACACTTGCCTCACTGCACTCCAAAGAGAAACACCGTGCGCTCCGTATTCCCAATCCCGCAGACAAAACTGGAAATGAATATTATTTGCTAGAAAACAGACAGGAATCCCCATGGTATATGAAACTCTACGGAGAGGGAATGTTGGTGTTACATGTAGATTATAATGCCAACTCATGGGCTTCAAATACCATCAATAACAATTATTCTCACCAACGCATGACAATCATTCCTGCTGACAATATGCTTACGAGGCTTTCCTCCAAAGCTTCGGACTACAAGGGGGATCCTTTCCCTGGCTTGAGAGATGTCACGGAATTAAGCGCCACTACAACTCCGGCCACAAAAGTCTACAACGGTGGAGTGCTTGACATTAAACTCAAAGATATCCATGAAGTGAACGACAGCATTTTATTCTTTTACCAATGTGACGGTCAGCTTGACACTCCTCGTAATCTAAGGATTGGGAGCCTTTCAGACAGTTCTGTGTCATTGTCTTTTGATACTGTAAGCAATGCCGAATATTATACCATTCAAACCTACCAAGGGGAGACCCTGATTTCTACAGACACAGCATCTGTCAATGGTATCCAGATAGACAACCTTAATTCAGGAATAACATATACGATTTTTGTTACCGCTGCAGCTACAAACTATCTTGATTCGACACCGGTGAGCATTAAGGTCACACCTACCTCTTATGCCATAGCCGATGTCAACCGAGATGGTGAAGTCAATACTTCTGATGTCGTGGCGTTATATAATTACATCGCAAATGGAGAGAGCTCAGTAATCAGCTCGTATATAGATGAAATCAAATGAGATTGCGTTATTGACTCTGCTAACAGTTTCGGGTCGATAAACAATATAAGTTGTTTATAGACTTTTTGCTTATTGAAAAAATTACTTGTCACGCATTCGAGTCCCATACGCACCGCAAGAGCCTTCCAAATAATTTGGAAGGCTTCTTATATAATATTCGATTATTACGGAAACTATGTAAACCCAAATCGAGTCATCAGTTTCAAAAAGCTATATATCATGGCCCTGTTGGCAGGGAGTATTCTTGCTCTTACCAATTTCTGGTCTGACACTCCATCACATTTATGCCTTCTTGCAATGTTCTTTCGGCGGGAATGTAATGTGATTTCGGCGGAAACGGACATCCCTTTCGGCCAAAAGTGATATCCGTTTCCGCCGAAAGGGCGACCTAAGAACGTCCTTTAATTTTTTTTGATGGACTTTCTGGTTCTGTTACAGTGAGCAGTTTGCTTGGGATGCTCTTTTGGAACAGACCGAGGGTGATGCTGACATGGCAAGGGAGATGGCCCAATCCATGCTTGATGACAAGGTGACGGAACTTGAGGAAGCGCAGAAGCAACAGCCCAAAGAGGGAAAGAGTGTTGCGGAGAAGATAGCGGCACGCAAGGAGCATAAGGCGAATATTGAGCGCATAGAGAGTGAGATTGAGCGATGGCAGCAGATTATTCAGAGTGGTGAAGAGAGGGAAGCAGAGGAGAAATCACGAAGCGAGGAGGCGGACGAAACGCCAACCGTTGAAACGAAGCCAGAAAGTGGTGTCGATGGTGAGGAAAAGTCGGAGGACATGCTTCAACCGATAGGCAAGGGTGTCTTTGGAAATATCTATGACCAGTTTAAGGGTAAGGTTAAGGAGGCTTTCGACTTCTTGACGAAGCACAAGAGTGGAGACTTGCTTGGTGTGTTCCACCGTGATGGTTTTGGTGATATTGATTTGGTGTGGGGTGACAATGGTGGTGGATTGGCGCACATAATCCAACGTCACGTAGAGGAGCAGAATGACTTCAACTCGGTAGAGGAGGTTCGTGATGTGATAGATGATGTGATAAAGAATGGTAAAATTGTCCGTGAGAATGCCGACAAGGTTAATATTGATTATAACGGTTATCGTGTAAGTGTTAGGAAAAATGTACGTGACGGACAAGGAAATATTGTGGAAAACAAAAACTGGGTAGTAACGGCTTTTGACAGGAGTACGCCAAAGCACGAAAAAAGAAGAACGTCGTCAAGCGAAACTTTATCAACTCCTTCCGCTAACCAAGAGGCTGACGGGGTGACTTTACCGTCAAACGACAATTCTTCTGAAAGCAAAGATACTAAATCTAAGGCAGATGGACAAGAGAAAGAGGGTGTTCAAGATAAGAAAGATAAGTCGGACAGGGCTTCTGCACCTATTCAACAGGAAAAGACTGGAGATGAAAAGGGTGAGAGGAAAGAAAAGGGGAAGTCGCAAGAAGAACAACAGAAACCGAAGAAGGATAAGGGTGAAAAGATTGAGGATGTTGGCGAAAAGATTGAGGGTGCTCGCAAGGATGCACTGAAGAAACTCGCTGAAAGCATGGAGCAAGCTACAGAAGAGGCTCTTGTGGCAATGCCTTTCTCTAAAGCGTTTAAGCGTCCTAACTTGAAGAAAGCGGTAGAGGATGGTGTGTTAAGAGAGGAGGACGCTTTGTTTGCACAAGCGGTAATGTCGGCTTACCTTTCGAGAAAGAAACCTTTGATGTCGAAATCAAGAAGCAACTATGAGAGGGAACGTAGTGAAAAGACTATAAAGGTATGGGCACATCACGCATACAATGGTGTAGAAAAGTTGAAGAAGCTGTTTAGCCTTTCGCCATCTGAACGTGATACTTTTATGAGGGAGGAGATGAACCGACCTGCATACGACCCTAAGGATGTAGAAAAGCGCAAACAAGACCTTATGGAGTGGAATCCCGGAAAGGTGTTCAACGGAACGTGCTACCCTATTAATGCTATAAGGTTATGGAATGATGTGTGTACGCAATTGGGCTATGAGGTAGGCACTGAGGTTCCACAATTATTCTCTGAAGTTTTGCCTACTACTGGTTATGATAGCTATGTTTTGGTTGCTGCAAATGGTACGAAATTTTACCCTGCAAGGTCATTAAATTCATATAATGCCGTGGTAGATGAGATTGTGTATCAGACCAAAGTGGCAAATGCAGATGCAGACACAGACCATCCCAAGGAGACATTCGAAGTTAAAGGCTCAGGCGAAATGAAAACAAAGTCTTCTGGAAAGTGGTATGTGGTAACAGCATCACTTAGTGCAAAACCTCATAAGGATATTTTCAGTTCAAAAGAAGAGGCTGAAAAGTTTGCTGAAGCATATATGAAAAATGATGGCAAAAAGGTAGACAAATACAGATATGCTTCAGAACCCAAAGAGGTAAAAGTATTTGATGGATATGGCGAATACGCTGTAGTACTAAGACGGAAGAATATAGGCAAAGGTACGACTACTGATTTTGAACTGAAGTACTATAATACCGAAGCGGAAGCGAGAGTAGCTATAGATGCAGAACATGATGAACTGAATGAACTTGCTAACAAGGAGCTTGCTAAGGATAAGGGAAGCAAAAGTGCGTCTACCAAGAAACCTATTTGCAGTATTGAAGTATATACAAAGGATGGCAAGTCGTGGAAGTATGGCATTGTTTTATCAGATAAATATGCACCTAAGAAGTCTGCACTAAACACTATGCCCTATTATCTTGCCAAGGACTTTAATACCCGAAAGGAAGCACAAGCGTATCTTGATGCTCACAAGGAGGAAATTGAAGCCAAGGCTGCCAAGGTGGACGAAGCACGCAGAAACTTTAAATATTTCACTGCCAATGGTGAGCGTGTGGGTACTGATTATCGTCATGGCGAAGATGTCAGTGCTGACCAGTTTAGGGAGCAGTTTGGTTTTCGTGGTGTTCAGTTTGGCAACTGGACTAATCAGCGTGACAGGCAGGAGGCGATAAATCAGGCGTTTGATGCTTTTATGGATTTGTCTCGCTTGTTGGGTGTTTCTCCGAGGGCTTTGTCGTTGAATGGTGAGTTGGGTATTGCTTTTGGTGCTCGTGGCAGTGGTAAGGCTTTGGCGCATTATGAACCAAAAGAGGTAGTAATCAACCTTACGAAGACGAGTGGTGCTGGCAGTCTTGCTCATGAGTGGTGGCACGCGCTTGACAATTACTTTGCCCGTCGGGGTAATGTTGCTATGGGCATGGTGACTGAAAGTAAGGGTATATCTATGCGTGATGAGTTGCGTCAAGCGTTTAATACGCTCATTGACCATTTGTATAAGTCGCCTTATAACCAACGTTCAAAGCAAAGAGGTTCAAGCTATTGGGGAACGCCCATAGAAGAGACAGCCCGCATGTTTGAGCAATGGGTAAACGACCAACTTGCAGAACGAGGCGAGAAGAGTCCGTTCCTTACAGATGTCGACCCTTATATTGAAGAGCGATATGCACAGATGAACTATGAGATGTATAAGTTCTTTATGGGTGATAAAGCTATGCCTTATGAGGAATATAAGCAGACACCGCAAGCTCTTAACGGATTGGTATATCTGACAAGAGACGAACTACAAACATTTGGTAAGGACTTAAAGCATATCTTTGACACCATACAGCAAAAGGTAGATGAAACAACGGGCAAGACGCTTATATATCACAAGGGTGGCGTTGCTGTTTCTCTTAATAGTGAGGAGGTTGCTTTGCGTGATGCTGTTGTTGACCAGTTGCGTGAGAATGGCATTGATGTTGTTACTGATGTGTCGGAGGGTCAGCGTGTGCTTGACATGGCGAATGGTAATGGAGAGGAAACAAGACTCATGTCAGTTGATGAGAGGAAAGAACGTATTGAGCAAATAAACAAGATAAGCCCAGAACGAGTAGAAGACAAGCCCACGACACGTAAAGAAGCAAGAAGTGCATATGCGGAATTAAAACCTGTGGAGAAAGACGGTGCAACGGTTGAGTTCTACAACTCTGCTTTTGGAAAAGCATGGCACGGTGAGGACTGTCTCTTTGGGAAAATTATACCAAAGATTAGAGAGATATTCAAATCGTCGGTGTTGGCATATAGCGAAACAGATAATCTCGGTGGAAAGCTAAAACCAGACGGAACGATACACAAGAAGCATCCGAACATCAAAGCGTTCCATAACTATGTAGGAAAGGTAATAATCGGGAATAAGCCCTATTATGTTCGTTTCACGGTGCAAGAAGGCACAGACGCAAAACAGGGTACACACAACTTCTTTGTATCCGACATTTCATTATACAACAATGCCGTCAAGAATGTGACTACTGACACCAATAACACATTGGGCAACACAAACACTGACGGCATTGTTGATGCAAAGTTAAAAAATTTCTTTGAGACGTCTGATGGTGATGGACAAAAATTTTCATACCATCGTGTTTATCATGGCAGCGGTGCTGACTTTAGCTTCTTTGACCATGACCATATGGGCGATGGCGAGGGTGCGCAAGCTCATGGTTGGGGTACGTATGTTGCAGTGAGAGAAGAAACTGCTAAAGGGTATGCCCAACGAGATGCAGAAGAAAAGAACGGAGAAAAGTCTATTCTTAAATGGTATGGTAGTTCCTCATCTGTAGAAGAGATAATGGACTACTTGGAAGAAAATTATCCCGATACTTTTGGCGAATGGCTTTATAAAAAGTGGGGGAATACATATAGAGTAAAACTGAAAGGTGTATTAGACACTATACGATATGGAAATGAATACGATGTAGAAACTTTAAAAGATGAACTATATCATATTCAAAATGATTACAACTATAGTGATGAAGAAAAAGAATTTTATAATGAAGTAAAAGACAAGGTTCTTCCTTATGTTTCAGCATATAAGCCCTATGCTCCCAATTTGTATGCTGTTGAAATTCCGAACAATAACAACCAAAATTATATAGAAGAATATAAGGATTATGGTGCAAGGACTAAATTAAGACGTTCGGTTGAAAAAGGATTGAAGGAATTAGGCATTGAAGGACTTGGACGCGATGCCATGACAGGTCGTGATATATACGATGTATTAATTGCGAAACTCGGTAGCAAGGAAAAAACAAGTAAGTTTCTTGAAGATTTAGGTATAGTTGGCGTTCACTATTATGGAATGGAAGATGGAGAATGTTATGTTATCTTCAACGAAAAAGATTTGAAGATAACCGACCATGTGCGCTTTTTCCGTACCGCAGATGGCGAGGCTTATGGTTTTGTGGTTGGCGGTAAGATTTATATTGACCCTCGTATTGCTTCGAGTGAGACTGCTGTTCATGAGTATGCTCATTTGTGGGCAGAGGCTTTGCGTTCTGCTAATGCTAAGGAGTGGTCGAATGTTGTTGGTTTGATGAGGGGTACTTCTGTTTGGAATGAGGTTAGTGAGCGTTATCCTGAATTGAAGAGTGATGATGAGATTGCTGATGAGGTGTTGGCGACTTATTCCGGCAGGCGTGGTTCGGAGCGTTTGCGTGAGGAGATGGATAGGATTAAGGGTTCTGAGCGGAGTGTGGCTGACAAGGCGAGGGCTTTGGGTGCTTTGGAGCGTGTGAAGCGTGCTTTGGATAGGTTTTGGCATGGTGTGGCTGACTTTTTGGGTATTCATTATGGGAGTGCTGATGAGGTTGCTGACCGTGTGATGCGGGATTTGTTGAGTGGTGTTGACCCGAGGAGGTTTGTCAAGGGTGAGAGTGACGGCAGGGTTCGTGAGCAAGGTGTCGGCAAGGTAGCTCTACAGACTGCCAACGAGCGTTTCAATAAGGAACTTGACGAATTTAAAAACGGAACTCATAAAGGACTTCTGCATTTAGGAAAACCACGTGGCATATTAAAGCTGTGTGGTATAACAGCCCAAGAAATGACCATTTCGCCAAGCGTGTTACATAAGCATCTTAAAAAGCACAATCTTACAACAGATGATTTGAAAGGACTTGCAGAGAGTATTCAAAGGCCTATCCTTGTATATAAGCATGGTCTTAACAATCCCAACATGGTCGTTGTTACGGAACTTAACGTAAATGGCGGAAAACTGTCTGCATCGTTTGTTCTTGACGAAAGTGGGAAAGTGGTAGAGGTGTCTAATATTTCAAGTGTTCATAGCAAAGATGCTACAAAAGAATTAGAGCGTCTTTATGAAATGGGCGAGATAGACTTTAAGAAATCGTTAAAGTGGGTAGAAAAAGAAAAAGTACTTGACTGGCTTGCACCGAGTTCCTATGAGAACTCAGGTATGCAAGATAATCAAGCACCTTTTGATATTGCAAAGATAATAAAAGGTTTTGAAAACCCAAAGGTTTCAGACGGAAAACGTGCAGTCGACTCTTATGATGGTGATTTAAAGACTTTGTTTAGGGATGCGGATAGTCCTGTGGATTATGAGCGTGCTTTGATTAGGGACTCTTATGAGCGCAGGTTGAAGGACGTGCGGTTTCAGTCGAGGGAGGCTTTGCAGGACGGTATGCTTTCGCTGAAGGAGACGATGAAGGATATTTGGCAGTCTGCCGGCAAGAAGTTTTCCCAGATTACGGACATTCCTGATTATGCCAATCCTTATATTGGCCAGAACCGTCTTTCTTCGAGGAATGCCGCCGAGGTGCGTGATTTTAAGCATAATTTGTTCAGGCCTTTGTTGCGTGAGGTTGGCAGGCTTACAGGTTTCAGTGCTGATGGTCGTGCGAAGCTGACGGATTATATGATGGCCAAGCATGGTTTGGAGCGTAACAAGGTGATGGCCGAGCGTGTTGCTAAGGCGGCGTATGAGGCAGAGAAGTTGAAAGACCCTAATACGACAAAGACGTTGGCGGATTTTGTTGCGGAGTATCGCAAGAAAGATTATTCCGGTCTGACCTCGTTGACGGGGTTGGACGATGTGGCGGCAGCGGAGGCAGAAGCAAAGAATATGGTTGCTGATTATGAGGCTAACCATGACACGGCCAATCTTTGGGCGAGGACTAAAGCGGTAACCGATGCTATCGTGCAGAAGCAATATGATAGTGGGTATATTAACAGTATTACCCGTAATGCTATTTTGAACATGTATAACAATTACATTCCGTTGCGTGGTTTTGAGGATAAGACTGCCGAGGACGTATATTCGTATATGAAGCACTCTAATTCTGCTTTTAATGCGCCTATCAAGACGGCACGTGGCCGTAAGAGTAAGGCCGACGACCCATTTGCCAATATGTTGGCTATGGCCGAGAGTGGTATAATGCGTGGTAACCGCAACAAGCTTGTGAAGCTTCCTCTGTTGAGTCTGGTGTTGGAACACCCTACTGACCTTATCAGTGTGAGCGATGTGTGGTTGAAGTATAACGATGCGTTGGGCGAGTGGGTACAGCAACAAGCTAATGGCAAAAAGGTTGATGTGCTTGATGCAAGTTCTGGTTTGGGTGTTGGTACGGAGTGGCTTCGTGAACATGGCATGAATGTGGATGATGTGGAGCCTTATCCGTCAGAGAACCGCACGGCTCCGACTTATTCCAGTTATGAGGACATTGACAAGAGGTATGACTATATAATCAGTAATGCGGTGTTGAATGTTATACCAGAGGACTGGCGTGCCGATGTGCTTCATAGCATGGCGGACAAACTGAAGGTTGGAGGTAAACTTGTCATCAATGTGCGTGGTGCGGAAAGTATACGCAATCAAGGCACAGAGGGTCAGACACGTATTACGCTTGATGATGCATCTGAAATTCTTGTGCTTAGACCTAATGGTACGATTAAAGCATACCAAAAGGGCTTTACTAAGGCGGAGTTGAAAGGTTGGTGTGAGAAAGAATTGGGCGATGGCTACAGTGTAGAGGTAGCTAACAGTAAGAATGCTGGTGGCTCGTATGATACTGCTGTGGTAGTTACTAAAAATGACGAAAGCAACACTATCGGTGTTGCCTCCGGGGCTACCCATCCAAGTAGGATAGTCCAAGAAGTGCGTCAGCCTTACGAGGACACTCAGGATTTTGCCCAGTTCGACAGCAAAGTTAGGAAAAAATCTGAATATGCAGAGGGGCTATCACAACTTTCTTCAGAAATAGGGCAAAAAAAACTTGGCGCACATGAGTTTTTGTACGGCATAGCTAAGGCTTTTGGATTTAAAGGTAACAATTTTAACCATTCAATGTATAGAGATTTGGGTGGCTCAGTAGGGATACGTATATCGGACCATTCTGCAAATGCCGAGAACTTCGCTGAACGAGGTTCAACTGGAGAGAACTATGGTTTGGTTGTTAAATTATCACCGCACAGGTTTAGGTCGAGCGAAAACGTGGATTATCTTGAATATATGTATTATCCCGACAAACTTACGCAAGAAAGACAGAAAGAGATTGTTGATGGTTTGAAGGACTTTTTACAAACGGGAGACTATTCTAAGTTGCCATCTCCAGACCGTGTGAACAAATCGGGGAAGTTTGAGCAAGAGTCATCTGTTGACTCTTATGATGGTGATTTGGAGACTTTGTTTAGGGATGCGGATAGTCCTGTGGATTATGAGCGTGCTTTGATTAGGGACTCTTATGAGCGCAGGTTGAAGGACGTGCGGTTTCAGTCGAGGGAGGCTTTGCAGGACGGTATGCTTTCGCTGAAGGAGACGATGAAGGATATTTGGCAGTCTGCCGGCAAGAAGTTTTCCCAGATTACGGACATTCCTGATTATGCCAATCCTTATATTGGCCAGAACCGTCTTTCTTCGAGGAATGCCGCCGAGGTGCGTGATTTTAAGCATAATTTGTTCAGGCCTTTGTTGCGTGAGGTTGGCAGGCTTACAGGTTTCAGTGCTGATGGTCGTGCGAAGCTGACGGATTATATGATGGCCAAGCATGGTTTGGAGCGTAACAAGGTGATGGCCGAGCGTGTTGCTAAACATCCAAACAGTTTGACTTGTGGCCCGTAATTTGATTTGTGTTTTGCAAAAATGTTTGGTGGAGATTGACTATGGCACACGTATTGCATATATTTGTTGCAGAGAAATCTAAAAACAAAAAATTATGCAAAAAGGAAACATAGGGGTAACAACAGACAATATCTTCCCTGTAATCAAGAAATTCTTGTACAGTGACCACGAAATATTTCTTCGTGAAATAATTTCGAATGCAGTAGATGCGACTCAGAAACTCAAGACGTTAAGCGAAATGGGCAAATTCGAGGGTGAACTTGGTGATTTGACTGTTAGGGTAAAGATAGATAAAGAGGCTGGTACTTTGACTGTTAGTGATTCGGGAATTGGCATGACAGAAGAAGAAATAGACCGTTATATAAATCAGATCGCTTTTTCTGGAGCTACAGATTTTTTGGAGAAATTCAAAGATTCTGCCAATGCGATAATCGGCCACTTTGGATTGGGCTTCTATTCTGCTTTCATGGTTAGCAAGCAGGTTGACATAATCACTAAGAGTTACAAAGACGGAAGCAAGGCGATGAAGTGGAGTTGTACGGGTTCGCCAGAGTTTACTATGGAGGAAACGGAAAAGGCAGGACGTGGCACTGACATAGTGCTGCATATTGATGATGATTGCAAAGAGTTCCTCGAAAAGAATAAAATCCAGGAGCTGTTGCGTAAATATTGCCATTTCTTGCCAGTGAAGATTGCCTTTGGTAAGAAAACCGAGTGGAAAGACGGAAAAGAGCAGGAAACAGATGAGGATAATATTATTAATGATAGTGCTCCAATATGGAAACAAAAGCCGTCAGAATTAAAAGATGAGGATTATCTTAAGTTTTATCGTGATCTTTACCCTGGGTATGAAGAGCCTCTTTTCTGGATACATTTAAACGTTGACTATCCGTTTAACTTGACTGGAGTGCTGTTTTTCCCTAAAATCAAGAATGAGCTTGATTTGCGTAGAAATAAGATTCAGCTGTATTGTAATCAGGTCTTTGTTACAGACTCTGTGGAAAATATTGTGCCAGATTTCCTCACACTTCTCCATGGTGTTATAGATTCTCCGGATATTCCGCTTAATGTCAGTCGTTCTTATTTGCAAAGCGATGCTAATGTAAAGAAGATATCAAAATATATCACTAAGAAGGTAAGTGACAGACTTGAGTCTATCTTTAAGGAAGACCGAAAAGGATATGAAGAGAAGTGGGACGATTTGAAACTTTTTATTAATTACGGTTTGCTCAGCGAGCCTGATTTTTATGACAAGGCAAGTAAGTTTGCTCTTTTGAAAGATTCCGAAGGCAAATATTTTACACTTGATGAATACAAGGAATTAATAAAGGAAAATCAGACTGATAAAGAAGGTGTCTTGGTATATCTTTACGCAAGTGACACTCAGAAGCAATATAATTATATTGAGGACGCCAAAGCTAAAGGCTACAGTGTTCTGATAATGGACGGTCAGTTAGATACGCCTCTTGTAGGAATGCTGGAACAGAAGTTGGAAAAAACGCGTTTTTGTCGTGTTGATGGAGACATACTTAGTCGCCTAATCCAGAAAGACAACGAGGTGCAGAATGCAGTAGATGCAGTAGATGCGGATAATCTTTCCAGTTGCTTTAAGAGCCAGATTCCTGCTGTGGAAAAGAGCGAGTTTCATGTAGAGGTACAGTCTATGGGTAAGGACGCACAACCAGTGACCATCACTCAGAGTGAGTATATGCGGCGTATGAAAGAAATGAGTCGCTTACAAGCAGGAATGGCATTCTATGGTGAGATGCCAGACATGTACAGTTTTATTTTAAATTGCGATCATCCTGCTGTGGCTAAAATAAATGCAGAACTCAAAGAAAATGTTGCAGATAAGTTGAAGCCTATAGATGCAGAACTTAGAGGATTGAAAGCTCGCCAAACTGCGTTGCGCGAAGAACAGTCTAAGGCAAAAGACGGTGAATTTACTGAGGAAATGAAAAAGGATCTTGACCAGTGTAACAACAATATCCAAACGGAAGAAAGCAAGAAAAATGAAATAATTGCCGCATTTGCAAAGTCGGAATTGAAAGTACGCCATCTGGTGGATCTTGCAATGCTTCAAAACGGTTTGCTCAAAGGCAAGGAACTTGCAGACTTTATAAAACGTTCTGTAGAATTGCTTTGAAAAGAATAGCCACCAGATACCTTGCAGCACTTATTCCTGTCTACATATAAGTGTGATTTGGTTCGGCTCAAGACTTAAAATTTAGTTGACACAAGACTATCCAATCAAGTTCTTCTGCATCATCGCAGATAGAATTCGTTGTTGAACTTTTTCAGCGATACAGTTGCAGAAAGGGTGATAGTTTGAAAGTCGTCAATTAAATTTTAAGTCTTTTTGTGTTTAATATACTCTGACTGTATAAAAAAAATGCTACTTTTGCAATATAGCTAACTATTCAAGACAACATCATGAAACGATTAAAATATTTTCTGTTCGTATTTTCGCTACTTTGCAGTGTGGTAGGACTTTCTCAAGTTGTAGATACGCACAAAACTAAAGACGTTATGACAAGTGAGAGCGAGGGTATAGACAGTATAAAAAACGTCAACGCTCCTAAAGGGGAGAAAAAACACGTGCCGGACGATTTCAAATCTGACGAAAACAAGAAAATCCTTCGGTTAGGCAGCCGTTTCCTTTTTGGTGTGGCAACAAGTTATGCTGACTCTGTAACCTATGTCTCAAATATTGTTGAAATCGTGGGCATGGATGGAAGAATTCAAGAAAAGACTCCTGTTGGGATTGACTTGTATACGCAAGACTTGAGAGACTTCCTTAAAGAAAGAGGAAAGACTGGCTATGTGTGTGCCACGTATGTCTGTAGGTCCAGGAAAGAGGCAGAACAGAAGATTCTTGATGTGCGAAACAATGTGTTACGCAACAAATTGACAGCCTTGCAACCGATAAGTGAATTTAAGTATAAATACATAAGTACAGAACATATATATTCAAACGAAGAAAAACCGAACGAGAGCCAGAATGATGACTTTTGAGACAAGTTGAAATGAAAGTGCTTTACCTAAAGATTGCAGAGCTGTGCTTGAAAGTAACACTTGAAAGCCGCATTTGTCGTTTGCCAGATAACTATACTCCGTTTTTGATAGCGGAAAGTGAAGTTGAGGAGTTGCTGAGCGAAATTTTTGTAGGCGACGCATGTTTGGTGTTTGAGGATGTTGCTGAGGAATTGATAGCCCACTTTGAAGATCTTGGTTTCGTTCAGGAAATTTACAAGTCGAGAAGCGGGGGGTATGTTTTTCAAATCTATGACACTGACGGTGCCCTTGCCGCGGTTATGTCATCGGATGCCAAGTTCCTATGTAATAAAGTTGCAATCGTTGCACGTAATGAGCCTTCGGTTATCTTTGGGTTGAATAACATGCTGATGGTAGCTTTCGCTTTTTCTTCTGCTTACAGAAGTGTTTTGACGGTTCATTCGTCTGTTGTTGTGAAGGGCGGATGGGGATACATGTTTCTTGGGAGAAGTGGAACTGGAAAGAGTACCCATACTTCCTTGTGGCTTAAAAACATATCGAATACTTCGTTGTTGAACGATGACAATCCTGTGGTTCGTATAGTCGAAGGAAATGCAATCGTCTATGGCTCACCGTGGAGTGGCAAGACGCCATGCTATAAACAAGAAAAGGTGAAGGTCGGTGCATGTGTCATGCTAGAACAAAAACCTTATAATAGAATATCACGACAAGATGTGCTTCGGTCGTTTTCTGCAATGATGTCATCTTGCTCTTTGATGGTGTGGGATAGTGGGTCGTATGATTGTCTTGTTGAGACCATAACACTAATGGTGTCATCGGTTCCGATGTTTCGTTTGGAGTGTCTCCCTGATGAAGATGCTGCTGTGTTGTCATATAAGACAATTAATAGAAATGAAGCCCCAGTATGATATGCCGCAGATTAAGAGTGTAAACAATACGTTGCTGATTCCCGAAATATCAAGGCTTGTTGATGAGGGGCGTCCTGTAACATTGACGGTTAACGGACGAAGTATGCGACCTTTTATTGAGCATGGCAGAGATAAAGTCGTTTTGGTTCGGGCCGAACTTGTGAGAAGTGGAGATGTTGTTCTTGCCGACACCGTCGAAAAGAACTATGTGCTGCATCGTGTTATTGAGGTGGACAATGGTGTCTGTGTCTTAAGGGGTGATGGTAATCTTGATGTTGAACATTGTAAATTATGCAATGTTCTTGCAAAAGTTTCTGTTGTGATACGTAAGAGACACAAGTATGATGTTAATGGATTGATTTGGAGGGTCTATTCGTTTCTTTGGACGAAGTTGTTGCCGGTTAGACGGTATCTTTTGGCGCTCTATCGAATTAGTTTATAATAAGAAAATGTGATGTCATGAGGCTAAAGAACAATTTTGAATTGCGTAATGTCTGCGGGGAGAACGTGTTGATTCCTTGCGGAAAAGGTGGCGTTGACCTGAACTGTATTATTCATCTTAATGAGACTGGTGCTTTTTTGTGGAACGAAGCCCGAAAGGGAGAGTTTGACTTAAAGGTACTTGTGGCTTCATTGGTGGATAATTATGATGTAAGTGAGTCTGTCGCAGAGAATGACGTAAAAGGTTTTATTGAAAAACTCATAGATAATAATATAGCAACCGTATAATTTAGCATTGTAATGTTGATAGCAGTTGATTTTGACGGAACGATTGTAGAACATCGTTATCCTGAGATCGGTGAAGAAATACCTTTTGCCACCGACACCCTCAAACAGCTCATTGCTGACAGGCATAAATTGATCTTATGGTCAGTAAGAGAAGGCAAGCTTCTGGATGAAGCCGTGGAGTGGTGCAGGGAAAGGGGCGTGGAATTCTGGGCAGTAAACAAGGATTATCCGGAGGAAAGTCTGGAGAACAACAACCACTTCTCACGTAAGCTGAAAGCCGACTGGTTTATCGACGACCGCGGCATCGGTGGTTTACCAGACTGGGGAGAGATTTACCAGATTATCAGCCACCACACCAGCTATCGCAGAATACTGAAGCAGAAATATGGTGAGGTACAGGAAGCTCCTAAGAAGAAACACTGGTGGAGCCGCGGATAAAGCTGTTACCCCAAAAGATATCCTATAGCAGATAAGATAAAAAATATACCAATAAAAAAAGGTGTATTGCTCAATGGCAATACCCCTTTTTTTATTGGG
>ENA-ORPK01001724-ORPK01001724.1-human-gut-metagenome-genome-assembly--contig:-NODE-1724-length-16590-cov-6.502933_pt1 | contig 16590 bp, 8 predicted proteins | sample MGYA00242139_ERZ509068 | MGnify/ENA primary metagenome ERZ509068 (study PRJEB26280, sample SAMEA2338687) | human gut metagenome | biome: human gut; feature: human-associated habitat; material: faeces... | reverse complement strand
GACTTGCGAAAATATACCTAGAAATGAGGATTGCAGAATGCCTAAAAATAGGTATAGCAGGGACGAAAAGTGTGGAATATAAATTAGTTTCAAACAGTTAAATAATTAAATTTCAATCATTTATGTGGTTAATCAATTCAACTATCGGTAGAAAAGTAGTGATGTCGGTAACCGGCGTTGCCCTTATTCTATTCTTGACATTCCACATGTCAATGAACGTTGTGGCTCTGTTCTCAGGCGACGCCTACAACATGATTTGTGGAGCCCTCGGCGCCCACTGGTATGCCGTAGTAGCAACTCTTGGACTGGCTGCTTTGGCCGTGCTCCACATCGTTTACGCCTTTTGGCTGACGATGCAGAACCGTGCCGCCCGTGGCTCAGAGCGCTATGCTGTTGTGGCAAAGCCCGCAGGCGTAGAGTGGGCATCGCAGAACATGCTCGTTCTGGGCATCATCGTTCTCGTTGGCCTTCTGCTCCACTTCTGGAACTTCTGGTACAACATGATGTTTGCCGAGCTCGTAGGCTTTGAGGGTGTGTGCGCACCTGCTGACGGCTATGGCTGGATCCAGCAGACCTTCAGCAACCCCGTGTTCGTTGTTCTCTACATCGTGTGGCTCGTAGCTCTGTGGTTCCACCTCACCCACGGCTTCTGGAGCGCCATGCAGACCTTTGGCTGGAACGGCAAGGTTTGGTTCAACCGTTGGAAGGTTATCGGTCAGGTCTACTCAACCCTGCTGATCCTCGGCTTCCTCGTGGTAGTAGTAGTGTTCGCAGCAAAGAACCTCTGCGGCTGCTGCTAATTAAAACATCAACAATCAAAAATCATAATTCAACATTATGGCTAAGACAATTAATTCAAGAATCCCTGAAGGCCCCGTGGCCGAGAAGTGGACCAACTATAAAGCTCACCAGCGTCTGGTGAACCCCAAGAACAAACTCAAGCTCGACATCATCGTTGTAGGTACAGGTCTTGCAGGAGCTTCTGCAGCAGCCAGCCTCGGCGAGATGGGTTTCCGCGTTTTAAACTTCTGCATCCAGGACTCACCGCGTCGCGCTCACTCTATCGCCGCTCAGGGCGGTATCAACGCAGCTAAGAACTACCAGAACGACGGCGACTCAGTATACCGTCTGTTCTACGACACAGTGAAGGGCGGCGACTACCGTGCACGCGAGGCTAACGTATACCGTCTGGCAGAGGTGTCAAACGACATCATCGACCAGTGCGTAGCCCAGGGCGTACCATTCGCACGCGAGTACGGCGGCATGCTCGCCAACCGTTCGTTCGGTGGCGCTCAGGTGTCACGTACATTCTACGCTAAGGGTCAGACCGGCCAGCAGCTCCTCCTCGGTGCCTACTCAGCACTCTCTAAGCAGGTGAGCACGGGCCGCGTACAGCTCTACACACGCTACGAGATGGAAGACGTAGTAATCGTTGACGGTCGCGCACGCGGTATCATCGCTAAGAACCTCATTACCGGCAAGCTCGAGCGCTTCTCGGCTAACGCCGTAGTAATCGCTACCGGCGGTTACGGCAACGCTTACTTCCTCTCTACAAACGCTATGGGTTGCAACTGTACAGCAGCCGTTCAGTGCTACCGTAAGGGCGCTTACTTCGCTAACCCTTGCTACGTACAGATCCACCCGACATGTATCCCCGTACACGGCGACAAGCAGTCGAAGCTCACACTTATGTCAGAGTCGCTGCGTAACGACGGCCGCATCTGGGTGCCGAAGAAGCTCGAAGACGCAAAGGCTCTCCAGGCAGGCACAAAGAAGGGATCGGACATTCCGGAGGAAGACCGCGACTACTACTTGGAGCGTCGCTATCCGGCATTCGGCAACCTCGTTCCGCGTGACGTTGCTTCGCGCGCAGCCAAGGAGCGTTGCGACAAGGGCTTCGGCGTAAACAACACCGGCCTCGCCGTATTCCTCGACTTCTCTGAGTCAATCAACCGCCTCGGCATCGACGTAATTCGCCAGCGCTACGGCAACCTCTTCGACATGTACGAGGAGATCACCGACGTTAACCCGGGCGAGCTTGCAAACGAAATCAACGGCGTGAAGTACTACAACCCGATGATGATCTATCCGGCTATCCACTACACAATGGGCGGTATCTGGGTAGACTACGAGCTCCAGACATCTATCACTGGTTTGTTCGCAATCGGCGAGTGCAACTTCTCTGACCACGGCGCTAACCGCCTCGGCGCATCAGCCCTCATGCAGGGTCTCGCAGACGGCTACTTCGTACTGCCGTACACCATCCAGAACTACCTCGCCGACCAGGCTATCTGGCCGCACCTCTCTGTAGACCTCCCCGAGTTCGCAGAGGCAGAAAAGGGCGTTCAGGCAGAAATCGACCGCCTCATGAACATCAAGGGCAAGCGCTCTGTAGACTCTATCCACAAGGAGCTCGGCCACATCCTCTGGGAGCACGTAGGCATGGGTCGTACAAAGGAGGGTCTCGAGGAAGGCATCAAGCTCATCAAGAAGCTCCGCAACGAGTTCAACACCAACCTCTTCATCCCAGGCAAGAAGGAAGGTCTGAACGTAGAGCTCGACAAGGCTATCCACCTCCGCGACTTCATCCTCATGGGTGAGCTCATCGCACACGACGCACTCTCACGCGAGGAGTCTTGCGGTGGTCACTTCCGCGAGGAGCACCAGACAGAAGAGGGCGAGGCAAAGCGCGACGACGAGCACTTCTTCTACGTAGGCTGCTGGGAGTACAAGGGCAACGACGAGACCGCTCCTGAGCTCATCAAGGAGCCGCTCGAGTATGAGGCAATCAAGGTACAGACTCGTAACTATAAGAACTAATTTCTCTTAGTTGACAACTTAAAAAGACAAAAAACAATGGCAAACATATCATTCACACTGAAGGTGTGGCGTCAGAATGGTCCTCAGGCAGAGGGTCATTTCGACACATTTGAAATGAAGGATATCCCCACCGATACCTCCTTCCTCGAAATGCTCGACATCCTGAACGAGCAGCTCATCGAGAGCGGCAAAGAGCCGTTCGTTTTCGACCACGACTGTCGCGAGGGTATCTGCGGCATGTGCTCGCTCTACATCAACGGACATCCCCACGGTCCTAACCAGGGCGCAACCACTTGCCAGCTCTACATGCGTAAGTTCAAGGACGGCGACGTGATCACCGTAGAGCCTTGGCGCTCTGCTGCCTTCCCCATCATCAAAGACTGTATGGTGGACCGCTCTGCCTTCGACAAGATCATGCAGGCAGGTGGCTATGTGAGCGTTCGCACAGGCCAGCCCCAGGACGCCAACGCCATCCTTATCCCCAAGGAGGATGCCGACGAGGCAATGGACTGCGCTACATGTATCGGCTGCGGCTGCTGCGTAGCTGCATGTAAGAACGGCTCGGCAATGCTCTTCGTAAGCTCTAAGGTGAGCCAGCTCGCTCTCCTGCCGCAGGGCCGCCCGGAGGCTGCTAAGCGCGCAAAGGCAATGATCGCCAAGATGGAGGAGCTCGGCTTCGGCAACTGCACCAACACTCGCGCTTGCGAGGCTGAGTGCCCGAAGAACGAGTCGATCGCCAACATCGCTCGCCTCAACCGCGAGTTCATCAAGGCAAAGCTCGCTGATTAATTATAACTCGTTGATTAATACTATAAGCGGTGCGGGGTGCTATGCAGCCCGCACCGCTTTCTTTTTATGAACAACGAATTTATGATGCTGTTTTAACAACGGATTAAACGGATTTTTGGTGCGTATATTTAACAACGGATTAAGCGGATTTTTGGTGCGTATATTTAACAACGGATTAATCGGATTAAACGGATTTTGGGTGCGTATGTTGAACAGCGGATTAAACGGATGTCGTTATCCGTAGCGGAGGTCTCCGGCCTCCGCCGCAAGCAACATCTGATTTTTGTAAGCAACAGAATCCGTTTAATCCGTTTAATCCGTTGTTAATTCATTCAATCAAAATCCGCTTTTAATCCATTCAAGCTGTAATATGGCTGGTAGATAGGCTGGGAGATAGGCTGGCAGATAATCCGCTCAGAGGAGGATCTGCCAGCCCTTATTCCGTTCATAATGTGCATGTTGCGCCGTTGCTGGGAGATATGGTAGATATTTTCATCTACAGAAGTTTATTAATAGAATATACTCAATCCGCTCTTAAATATAATAATAAGGTGTAAAGCTCAATTGATGCGCCCTTTAAGCCAACCTATTCACCCTCAAAGACATAAAAAAGTGGAAAATACTTTGCCACTATCCAAATTTTTACTAAATTTGCACCGAAGATGGAGTGCGTAGTGCCAAAAGGCGTTGCGCACCTTGCAACGTGCGCTGAAAAAGCGCCGTACTACAATCTAAGAAACCATAATCTAAAGACCTAAGAAGACCGAATAAACAAACTAAAGAAATCGCGCAATACCGATTATTACTAAAACAGAAATTTTTAATTAACTTAATTCAATAACAATTTATTAACAAACAAAGAAAAGGATTTAGTATGAAAAAAATCTTATCTCTTCTTTCGATGTTGATGATTACCGTAACGGCATTTGCTACAAGCTACACGGACCAACTTAACTATAAGTTGACCGTATTTACAGCTTTGACAAAGAATTTGCCCGCAGGTGAGCTCACCGTCGAACCTTATGGCACATCAAATTATACAGTGACAGCCAAAGGATGTGATTTTTCTGAATTTGAGGCAGGTAACTGGGACGAAATCGTTTGCGAGGACGTTGCAGGTACAACAGACGCAAATGGTGTTACCACAATCACACTGGATAACCCTTATGCTTATCGTACATCAGACAATGCAACTTTTACAGCAACTAAGCTCGTTGTTAAGTTCAACGGCACAAAGGCTTATGCTCATTTCGAGGGCAAGATGCCTGTTATGGGTGTTGCTCGCGCTTTTGAGTACACATTCGGTACTGACGAAGGCTTCGAGGGCGGCGGTTCTACCGGCGGTGGCGAGACTGGTGGCGAAGACAAGCCAGCTATCGTTGACGTAGTAGAGGCAGACTATGCTCCTAATGGTGCAGCATTCGGCTTCCCGTTCACAATCAACTGGGAGACACAGAAGCTTGTTGCTAAGCTCGACCTCTCTACTTGCAGCCGTTACACTCACAACGAGGGTATCATCACTGTAGGTACAGACAACGGCAATGGTGACGTTTCTCTTTGGAATCCTAACAATGGCGAGGCAAACTGCCACTTGTATTACACACATTATTACTATGGTTCTGACGAGAAGCTGCTCAACCTCCACTATCTGGAGAATCCTTCTGGTACAGTTAAGCGTGTAGACAACTCAATCCAGAATCTTGAGCCGGGTCTCGTAGTATTCACATTCGACAAGGACGGTCTCCACGTAGGCGACAACCTTATCGCTACACCAGACCAGATGACAACTCTCTATAACTCTACAAGCTTGATCTTCGGTAGCAAGGAGGGTTCTACACGTAGCTACGCTACTTACAAATACGTTAAGGTTGTTCCTGCTGACTGGACAGAGACAACAGAGCCTGAGGTAACTGAAGTTTCTTCAAAGTCCTTCGAGGACAAGCTTTATGCATTTGCAGACGGCGAAAACATTGAGCAGGGCGACGCTACTGTTAAAATCAGCAACATGTCTGACGAGACAATCAAGATGTCTCTTGTTTTCGGTGATACGACTATCGAGTCTGCAAACATCGAGCAGGGCACAGACGACAAGGGCCGCACTACATACACTGGTACAGCCGATTGGGAAGACGTAAACTTCGCTGTTAGCGCTGTTGTTTATACAAAGGATGAGGCTGAGAAGATTTACATGACTCTCACATCTAACAACGCTAAGTACACTGTAGGTACAGATCCCGACTACGTAGCTCCGGAGCCTCCGGCAGGCGAAAGCACAATCGTTGAGAACTGGCAGAGCACAGAAGGCGTTACTTGGAGCCACGATGCAACTATCGACTGGAACACACAGAAGCTCGTCGTTTCTGTAAACCTCGCAAGCACTGGTTCTGACAAGGGCTTCCTCGGTGTAACCAAGAAAGGACAAACTCCGGGTTGGAACAACGATGGTATCATCTTCTACAATACCGACGGCTCTACTGTTCAGGGCTATGCTCCTGGTCAGCCTAACAATGCTAACACTAATTACATCACAAAGGGTGAAGACCCAGTTCGTTTTGAAATCTCTAAGGACGGTGGTGTAAAATGCCAGGGTAATGTTGTGATTGCTGCATCTATGATTGCTCATCTCACCAACCAGTCAGAAATCGTTGTTGGTGCAGCTGACAAGACAGCTGGTGCTCTCTACAACTACATCAAGGTTGTTTCTCTCGACTGGACAGAGACAACAACTCCTGACACTCCGGAGGCAGTTGTTTACAACAACGACCTCACTATCGTTCGCGACGCCGACCACAAGGTTTACGAAAACGCAGAGGTAACAGTTCTCGCTAAGGGCGAGGGCAAGTACGAGGTTACTCTTCCTGAGTTCTCTGATATGGACCTTACAAACGGTGGCACAGTAGGCAAGATCGTATTCGAGGCTAACGGCGAGGAAGTAGACGGCGTACTGCAGCTTACAGCAGAGAACGCTGCTGGCGTAATCTCTACCGGCGAAGACTGGGCAAACTATGCTGCCGACGTAACAATGAGCGGCGAGGTAGAAAACGGTCAGCTTACTGCTAAATTCACAGTTGTGCTCGGTGGCATGTCCGACTACACTTATGAGCTCGGCTTCGGCAAGGAAATCTTCATCCCGACAACCGAGACAATCACCGACTGGGCTAACGTTAAGTTCGGCGACTCTGATCCGGTTAACATCGAGAATGCAAAGCTCGACATCACAATGGTTTCTGCTTCAACTGCTAAGTTGACATTCAAGGACGTTGTAATCAACGGTAACACTATTGGCGACTTCGCAATCTCTGACGTAAAGGCTTCTTTGAACCCTGAGGACTACACAACCGTTCTCACTACTGAAGCAACAAATGGTACATGGGTACGCACTGTAGAGAACAACGCTCTCGGCGTATTCGTAGGCGACGAGTCTGATATCCGCAACTTCGAGGGATCTCAGGACGAGGACGCAGGCAAGACTGTTGTTAAGTTCGGTGTATTCTTCGGCTCTGCTTACGGCTGGGCTGACATCGTATTCGGCGAGAAGGTTGAGACTCCAGAGCCACCGGTTGAAGACTACGCTATCAACTTCGACAAGGACGCTAAGCAGAACCACTCTTCGCGCTACTCTACATCTGTTTCTCTCCAGCAGGAGGGCAAGGATAAGCAGACTATCGAGTTCGGCAAGACAATGAACGGTTATGAGGACCTCACAGCAGGAACTGAGAAGTTCACCGTTGAGGCAGGCTCAGAGGTAACACCTTCTATCGGTTACGTTGGCGAGTGGATGCACGGTTACGTATACATCGACCTCGACAACAACAAGCAGTTCTCATTCAACGCCGACGGCGCTGACCAGACTGGCACAGAGGTAGTATCTTACAGCTACTATAAGAATCAGAACTCTAAGGGCGAGGCTGTAGAAAGCAACTGCAACGTTAACCCGATGCCTGCATTCACAGCTCCTACCACACCGGGTACATACCGCATCCGCTTCAAGGTAGACTGGGATAACATCGACGCAGGTGGTAGCGTAGCTACTGGTAACTCTATCCTCAACAACGGTGGTGGTATCTACGATGCTACTCTCGAGGTTGTAGAGCCGGTTGTTGACGGCATCAGCACAATCAACGCTGAGGTTGCTAACGGCGAGGCACAGCTCTTCACTGTTGACGGCGTACAGATTGCTAAGCTCCAGAAGGGTCTGAACATCGTTCGCACCGCTGACGGCAAGGTTAAGAAGGTACTCGTTAAGTAATCTTTTTTAAGACTATAGGGTAGGGCGCACGCCCTTTCCGATAAACAAAAAATCCCGACTCCAGCAACGGAGTCGGGATTTTTTTTGTATTAATATGTCGTAAACCGATGTATTTTAACGCTATTTTTATTGTGTAAACGATAATTATTCCTACCTTTGCATATAAAGTACGACTAAGAACAGACAAATTGTAAGTATTATCCGGCATTCGGATAACCCTATGCTGCATACATACTAAAATATAGAATATTATAGTTCACTTAATTTAATAACAATTTATTAACAAAAAGAAAGGATTTAGTATGAAGAAAATCTTATCTCTTCTTTCGATGTTGATGGTTACCGTGATGGCATTCGCTACGGACTACACCGACCAGCTTACTTTCAAGCTGACTTTGGGCAGCAGTCCTTATGTGAAGTCTTTGCCGGAAGGTACTCTCACCGTTGAAAAGCGCGTTGACGGCACATACAATGTGACCGCATGTGGCTGCGACTTCAGCACGAATGGTTTTGAAAACTGGGGTGACATCAGCTGCGACGGAGTAGAAGGCACAACAGACGCTGACGGTTTGACTACTATCGAAGTAACCAACCCTGAAGTTTTTGCCAATGGAACTCTTCCTGCTGGCGGTTTCACTCTTAAAGGCGAGTCTCTCCTCGTTAAGTTCAACGAGACAAAGGCTTACGCCATTCTCAAAGGTAAGTTGGCTCTTAACGCTGTTGTAGGCTATGCTTTTGAGTACACCTTCGGTACTGACGAAGGTTTCGAAGGCGGTGGTTCTACCGGCGGTGGTGAGACGGGCGGCGAGACAAAAGAGAAGTACACTGTTAACTTCGACAAGACAGCTTATAGTACCCATAGTGGCCGTGTCCTCAACAGTTTCTCTCTCCAGCAGACAGGCAAGGAAAAGCAGACAGAATCTGTATCCGCTTCAAGAGCTGCTTACGAGGATCACACATCTAAGGTGTTCACAGTTGAGGCAGGCAGCGAGCTGACAGCTTCGTTCAACTACTCAGGTGAGTGGATGAATGGTTATATCTACATCGACCGCGACAACGACGGCGAGTTCTCTTACAAGGAAGGCCAGTGGGATCAGGCAGGCACCGACTTGGTAGCCTACAGCTTCTATACTACACTTGCTAATCCGAAAGTAAACGATGGCAATGGCTACAACTCTACCGGTGCTTCTGTTTCTGGTAACGATCGTAGCAATGTTAATCCTCCTTCATTCACAGCTCCTACAGAGCCGGGTACATACCGCATCCGCTTCAAGATTGACTGGAACTGCATCCTCCCTGGAGGTTCAAACGACATCCTCTCTGACGGTGGTGGCGTTTGGGATGCAACTCTCAAAGTTGTAGCTACAGAGCCAACAGTTAAGGAAGAAAAGAGCTTCACAGACGCTATCTCTATGGTTGCTAACGGTGTGTCTGAACCAGTAGGTCAGGCTAAGGTTACTATCAAGGAGATGACAGACAAGACAATCAGCATGACACTTGCTATCGTTGGTCAGGAAGATGCAGAGTATACAGCTTCTGGTTTCACCAAGACTGTTGACACAGAGAAGAACCGCACAACCTACACTGGTAAGATCAACGTTGACGGCGAAGACTTCGACGTAACTGCTCTTGTTTATACAGATGGCGCAGAGAAGCTCTACATGGTAGCCAAGGGCGCTGAATATAACTACGTAGTCGGTACAAATCCGGACGCTCCGACAGTGGTTTCTGACAAGACATACACAAGCAACCTCCGCATTTACGACGGAGAAGAGCCGGTTGTAGAGGAAACAGAAGCTCAGGTGAACGTCACCATGTACTCTGACGATACCTACAAGATCACTCTTAAGGACGTATCTATGCTCAACCAGACATCCGACCTCGTGTTCGTAGGTAAGGCAATCGCTGAAGAGACAGATTCTGAGGCGCCGCGCACAATCATGGCTAAGTCTGACGGCGCTACAACAAACTTCTTCGGTGAGGAGATGAACGCTACATTCGAGATCACAGAAGTTTCGGCTGACGAGGTCAAGATGGGCTTCTCTATCGAGAGTGATAACTTCAGCTACCTGGGCGAGTTCAACTACGAGGAAGAAAAGCCAGAGCCTGAGGTTTACACAAGCAACCTCCATATCTACGACGCTGCAGCTCCTGAGACAGACCTCTTCAAGGCTGACAAGGCTAACGTAGAGTTCTTGGCAACTGAAACAGGTGAGTTCACGCTCACTCTTAAGGACGTAACACTCAACGAGAAGACTCAGGACCTCGTATTCACTGGTACACTTCCTACAACAGAACCAGGTGGTCAGGAGCCGCTCGCAGAAGAGGGTGATGGTGAAGTAACTCCAGATGAGCCAGCAATGGTTCTCAACGCTACTGCTGACGAGGCTACTGCTACATTCCTCGGTGCTGCATCTGCAACAGCCGAGTTCTCTATCTCTTATAACGCAGCCGACGAATTCATGATGACATTCACCATGAAGGCTGGCGAGAAGAACTACGGTGGCGAGTTCAACTACGAGGTTAAGACACCTGCTGCAGAACCGTTCTGCAAGGAGAACTACGTAGCTGACGGCAATGGCTTCGAGTGGGAGATTCCGGTAGATTGGGATACTCAGAAGATCGTTATGTCTATCGACCCGTCTACATGTACTGGCAACTGCGAGGATGTAATCGGTCTCGGCGCTGTTCCGACAGCTTGGGACAATACTCTCCACTTGTATCGCACAAGCGCAGACCAGATGCTCCAGGGATACTTCCAGACATCTGCTACAAACAACAACACTGGCAAGTTCGCTGAGACAGCTCCGTTCCTGGTAGAGGTTTCTAAGGCTCAGGGCTTCGTTGTAAACGGCGAGGTTAAGATTGCTTCAAGCGCAATGAGCTATCTCTTCACTCTCCCGACCGTTAAGATGGGTACTGGCGAGGGCGCTAACGACAAGTCGCGTGCTACATACAACTACGTTAAGGTAGTTGACAAGGACTGGACGAAGGATCATGAGACTGGCATCAACGCAACAACAGTTGCTGAGGGCGAGTTCGAGGTATTCTCTGTTGACGGCGTTAAGCTTTCTAAGCTCCAGAAGGGTCTGAACATCGTTCGCTCTGCTGACGGCAAGGTTAAGAAGGTACTCGTTAAGTAACATTTTAGGGGGTGCACTCAGGGGGTGCACTTGTCTCAAGTGCACCAACCGAGATAACGTTGCACCAACCGAGATAACGTTGCACCAACCGAGATAACATTGCACCAACCGAGCTAACGTTGCACCATCCAAGCAAACGGTGCACCAACCAATAAATTCATAAGAGGGCATGGCATTCCGCCATGCCCTCTTTGCGTATATACCATGTTCTCGCAGATTTCACGGATTTCACTGTGCTAATTATTACATCCTAATCTTCTGTGTAATCTGAATTTCGTTGCAGTTTCGCAGCCTGTCTATCAGTGAAAATCTGTGCCTATCTGTGGGAGGCACATCTCAGTTTGAAGGTTCTGTGTGTTCAGTGTATTCTGTGGGAACTTTCTCCCTGTTTGTTTGGTTGGTTGGTGCAGCTGAGACAGCTGCACCCCCTGAGGATGGCACTGCACCCCCTGAGGATGGCACTGCACCCCTTAAGTTGCTCCTTTTGAAATATTTGCAACAAGGTTGCATAATCTTTTTCCGAACTTTGTTAGCGATTATTTTTCTCTTAGTAATTAACAACAAACAAAATATGCTTAGAAGATTATCCTATTACTTATTATCAGCAGTCTTCGTGGCGGGCATTGCCGCTTGCGGAGGCCAGTCGCACGACCATCTCGACCACGATCATGACCACGACCACGCCGAGGAAACCGAGCATCACGACCACGCCGCCGAAGCAGCAGAACACGGTGACGAGGCAAATGGCGACCACGCCGACGAGATAATACTCTCTACGGAGAAAGCCCGTGCAGCCGGCGTGAAGGTAGAGGAGGTGCAGCCAGGCACCTTCCATGGCGTTATACACACCAGTGGCAAAGTGATGTCAGCCTCGTGCGACGAGACCACCGTCGTTGCAACCATCAGCGGACGCGTGCAGTACAAGAACCACGTGAGCGAGGGCTTGAAGGTGTCTGCCGGCACCACGCTCTTCTCAATCACCTCAGCCGGCATGCAGACCGCAGAGGGCGACCCCGTGCAGCGTGCCCGCATCGACTACGAGCGTGCAGAGCGCGACTACACACGTGCCAAGATACTCATCAAAGACAAGATAATAAGCGAGAAGGACCTCGCCGTGGCAAAAGCCGAGTACGAAGCAGCCAAGCTAACGTATAACGGCATGAAGCGCACGCGCAGCGAGGGTGGAGTAGTGGTTACGGCGCCGCGCGGCGGCTACGTCAAGCAGTGTCTCGTCAACGGCGGCGACTACGTAGAAGCCGGTCAGCCGCTCGCCATCATCACACAGAACAAACACCTCTATCTGCGTGCCGAGATACCCGAGCGCCGCTTCAACGAGCTTAACCGCATACGCGGCGCCAAGTTCCGCACAAGCTACAGCAAGCGTCTCTACGACATCGCCGAGATGGGCGGACGCATACAGTCTTACGGACGTTCGGCAGAGGTTAACAACTCCTACCTGCCCGTCATCTTCGAGTTCAACAACACCGGCGACGTCGTTCAGGGCTCTTACGCCGAGATATACCTCATAACCCAAGACCGCCCGAACGTAATCACGCTGCCCCTCACCGCCCTCACCGAGGAGCAGGGCATCCACTTCGTCTACGTGCAGATAGACGCCGAAGGCTACCGCAAGCAGGAGGTGACGCTCGGCGAGAGCGACGGCGAGCGTGTAGAGATACTCACCGGTGTTAAGCAGGGCGACCGTGTCGTAACAAAGGGCGCTGTGCAAGTACGATTGGCTTCGGCTGCAAACGCTATTCCGGCGCATAACCATAATCATTAATAAGCTATGCTGAACAAGATAATACGCTTCTCGCTTGAGAACAGAATACTCGTGTTGGTGGCGTCGGTGCTGCTCGTCATTGGCGGCCTTTACTCCACCAGCCAGACCGATGTGGACGTGTTCCCCGACCTCAATGCCCCCACCGTAGTCATCATGACCGAAGCCGGTGGCATGGCAACCGAAGAGGTGGAGCAGCTCGTCACGTTCCCTATAGAAACCGCCGTCAACGGCAGCACTGGTGTTCGCCGCGTACGCTCACAGTCTACCAACGGCTTCTCCGTTGTGTGGGTTGAGTTCGACTGGGGCACCGACATCTACCTCGCCCGCCAGATAGTGAGCGAGAAACTCGCCGCAGTAGGCGAGCAGATGCCCGCCGGAGTGAGCGCTCCGGTGCTCGGTCCGCAGTCGTCGATACTCGGCGAAGTGCTCATCGTGAGCCTCACCAGCAAGCATACCTCACAGCAAGACCTGCGCACGTACGCCGACTGGGTGATACGTCCGCGTCTGCTCTCCACCGGCGGCGTGGCCCAGGTGAGCGTTCACGGCGGTGACATCAAGGAGTATCAGATACTCGTCAGCCCCGGTCGCATGAAGCACTTCGGCGTGTCGCTCACCGACATCATGGCATGCACCCGCGGCATGAACACCAACACCAATGGTGGCGTGCAGTACAAGTACGGCAACGAGTACATCATCCGCGGCATCACCTCCACCAACGACGTCGAGAAGCTCGGCACGTGCATCGTGAAGAAGAACGGCGAGAGCGTAGTCACCCTTGCCGACGTAGCCGACATAAAGATAGGCAACCAGTCGCCCAAGCTCGGCGTAGCCAGCGAGCGCGCCCAGTCAGCCGTGCTCCTCACCGTTACGAAGCAGCCCAATACCAGCACCATCGACCTCACCAAGCATCTCGACCTCGCACTCGCCGATCTCAAGCAGACCCTGCCCGCCGACGTGCATATCTCTACCGACATCTTCCGCCAGTCCGACTTCATCGAGAGCAGTATCGACAATGTGCAGAAGTCGCTCATCGAGGGCGCCATCTTCGTGGTTATCATCCTTATGATATTCCTCGCCAACGTGCGCACCACGGTCATCTCGCTCGTCACGATACCAATCTCGTTCCTCGTGGCGATGATAGTGCTCAACGCCCTCGGCATAAGCATCAACACCATGACCCTCGGCGGACTTGCCATAGCCATCGGCTCGCTCGTAGACGACGCCATCGTCGACGTAGAGAACGTCTACAAGCACATACGCCAGAACCGCGCGTTGCCCGAGGCAGAGCGTGTGCCTATCATCGAACTCGTGTTCAACGCTTCGCGTGAGGTGCGCATGCCTATCCTCAACTCCACGCTGATTATCGTGGTGAGCTTTGCGCCGCTGTTCTTCCTCAGCGGCATGGAAGGCCGCATGCTCATACCCCTTGGCATAGCCTTCGTCACAGCCCTCTTCGCCTCAACCCTCGTAGCCCTCACGCTTACCCCCGTGCTCTGCAGCTACCTGCTCGGCAAGAGCAAGGGCGAGATGCCGAAGGAAGCCTTCGTAGCCGTATGGCTTAAGAAGTATTACGAGCGCGCCCTGCTGTGGGTGCTCGCCAACACCCGCAAGGTCATCGTCGGCACCGCAGCGTTGTTCGTTGTCGCCGTGGGCGTGTTCTTCTGCTTAGGCAGCAGCTTCCTGCCCAAGTTCAACGAAGGCTCGTTCACCATCAATATCTCCTCGCTGCCCGGCATCTCGCTCGAAGAAAGCGACTCCATCGGCGCACGTGCCGAACGACTGCTGCTGCAGGTGCCCGAGATAAAGACCGTGGCACGCAAGACCGGTCGTGCGGAGCTCGACGAGCACGCCCTCGGCGTGAACGTGAGCGAGATAGAAGCCCCGTTCGAGCTTAAGGACCGCAGTCACGAAGAAGTGCTCAACGACGTGCGCAAGCGCCTCTCCGTTCTCGCCGGAGCCAACATAGAGATAGGTCAGCCCATCTCCCACCGCATCGACGCCATGCTCTCGGGCACACAAGCCAGCATAGCCATCAAGCTCTTCGGCACCGACCTCAACCGCATGTTCACCATCGGCAATCAGATAAAGAACGCCTGCCAGGACATTGATGGCATCGCCGACCTCAACGTGGAGCAGCAGATAGAGCGCCCCGAACTGAAGATTGTGCCGCGCCGCGAACTGCTCGTGCGCAACGGCATCACGCTGCCCGAGTTCAACGAGTTCCTCGCCGTGAACCTCGCCGGCGAGACCGTCTCGCAGGTGTACGAAGCCGGCAGAGCCTTCAACCTCGTGGTGAAAGCCGCCGACTACGACGAGATAGGCAACCTCATCATCGACACGCAGGACGGCCGTAAGGTGCCTCTGTGCGACGTTGCCGACATCATATCGAGCGCCGGACCCAACACCATCAACCGCGAGAACGTGCAACGCAAGATAGTCATCTCCGCCAACACCAGCGGCAGAGCCTTGAGCGACGTAGTAGCCGACATAAAGCAGGCAGTAGGCGAGAACGTGCAGCTGCCCGAAGGCTACCACGTAGAGTACGGCGGACAGTTTGAGAGTCAGGAGAGCGCCAGCCGCGTGCTCTACCTCACCTGCATGCTCGCCATCGTCGTCATCTTCTTCCTGCTCTTCATGCAGTTCCGCAACGCCCTTGAAGCCGGCGTCATACTGCTCAACCTCCCGTTGGCACTCATCGGCGGCATCTTCGCCATCGTGCTCACCACCGGCGAGGTAAGCATCCCCGCCGTCATCGGTTTCATCTCGCTCTTCGGCATCGCCACGCGCAACGGTATGCTGCTCATCACCGAGTACAAGCGTCTGCGCACCGAGGAAGGCAAGAGCGTGCGCGAAGCCATCGTCGAAGGCTCGCTCTCGCGTCTGAACCCGATACTCATGACAGCCCTCACCTCAGCCCTCGCCCTCGTGCCGCTCGCCCTGGGCGGCGACCTGCCCGGCAACGAGATACAGTCGCCGATGGCGAAGGTGATACTCGGCGGACTCATCAGTTCTACATTACTCAATGCATTCATAGTACCGATAATATATGAGAAGATATCTAATCGCCACAGCCGTGGCACTCAGCGCGTGTAGCGCAGCCCTCGCCGACACCGTTGGCGATGTGCTCAAGCAGATAGCTGCTAACAACCTCACCCTGCAGTCGGCGGCGCACGACATGCGCGCCGATGTGCTCGACATAAAAGCAACGAACACCCTCGGCGGTCCGTCGGTAGAGTACAGCCCGTTCTTCACGAAGGGCTACTCCGGCGTTGCCGAGAGCGAACTTGTGGTGAGCCAGGAGATTGACTTCCCTACGAAGTATGCCGCCCGCAGCAAGCAGGCGCAGATGCAGCAGAAGCTGATGAAGATGCAGCAGGAGATGAACAAGGCCCAGGAGGAGGTAGAGAACAGCTCCTTTACCGCCTCCGTTGGCGGCGGCGCTGTGACCGCCGTGGTCAGCGGCAAGAAGGAGCTGACCGCCCTGACCATCAAGCCCGATGTGGTAGACCCCGAGGACGTGGAGATGCTGCAGGATCTGGTGATCTCCGCCGTCAACGAGGCTCTGCGCCAGGCGGAGGAGGCCATGGAGTCCGCCATGGGCGCCCTCACCGGCGGGCTGAACATCCCCGGTTTGTTCTGAGTTTTCGTCTGGAGAATAGCAAAAAAGCAGCCGAAAGGCTGCTTTTTTGCGTCTCTTGGCTCCCTCTATGGGGGAGCTGTCGGCGCAGCCGACTGAGAGGGAAAAACGCGAACAGATCGATCATACCATTCAGAAGCCCCTGCAGGCCCTCTCATACTGATTCTTG
>ENA-ORPK01001723-ORPK01001723.1-human-gut-metagenome-genome-assembly--contig:-NODE-1723-length-16609-cov-3.448109_pt1 | contig 16609 bp, 16 predicted proteins | sample MGYA00242139_ERZ509068 | MGnify/ENA primary metagenome ERZ509068 (study PRJEB26280, sample SAMEA2338687) | human gut metagenome | biome: human gut; feature: human-associated habitat; material: faeces... | reverse complement strand
TACATTCCTTCGAAGAACCCAATTGCAGCAAGCAAAACAACCGTAATTGCGAAAAAAATTATTGGTTTATGATTTTTAGGATTATTTTTTACTTTAATTTTTAACTTTTTCTTCATCAAAACCTCGCCGATATTTTAGCACTTTTTGATAAGTTTTTCAAATTTGTTGAGGTTCGAAATATGTTGTAACTATTGATTTTTGGCAAAAAAATACCCTCATTTGAAGAGGGTATTTTTGAATTTTAACCTTTTACAATTTTGCTCAAACCAGTTGGTTTGTCGATGTTTCTGCCCAAGGCTTTTGCACATTCGAAGGCGAGAAGTTGCAAAAGGACGAGCATTCCGAAGATGGTAAGAACTTCGATTTTCGTGTCAATTGTGATGTGTTTTCTGCAAAGTTCGTTAAAATATTCGGGGGCATTTTTGTCCGCAATCGTTACCATATAAGGATTATAGGACTTGTAGATTTTTTTGATATTGTTTATGCAAATGCCGTGATGAATTTCGTCGACTAAAATGAGGACGGCAGATTTTCTGTTCAAAATCGCAACGTGACCGTGCATAAATTCGCCTGACGGGTACGCTGTTGTGTTGATGTAAGAAGTTTCTTTGATTTTTAGTGCACCTTCTTTTGCAAGTCCATAAAAAATTCTGCTGCCCAAAATTTCGATGGCATCGTATTCTGATAAATCTTTGGCAATTTTTTTGATTTCTTCGTGAGTGTTGAGTTGTTTTTTCAAGAATGTGGGCAAACATCTCAATTCTGAGATGTCTTGATTAATATTTTCGCCCTGTTTTTGTCTGATTGCCAAAATCAAAAGCATTGCACAGAAAATTTGTGCCGAGAGAGCCTTTGTTGAAGCGATACTGTCCTCTTTTCCTGCCATTGTGTAGATTTTGTACTTTGCAAGATTCCACATTGTCGAATTAATTGTGTTAGAAATACACAACGTGTTGTCTGTTTTTTCTAAAACTCTTTTCATAACTGCAAGCGTATCAGATGTTTCGCCTGATTGTGAGACGAATACGAAAAGACGTTTTTTCCAGTTTGCCTTGTCTGACATAAAAAATTCGCCCGAATAAAATGCTTCTGCGTCAAGCCCTAATGACGTTTTCATCATTTCGGCGATGATTACGCAACAGTGGTAAGACGAACCGCTTGCGATAAAGCAGATTTTTTGTGCTTTTTCGGGGGTGTCAATCAAAATTTTATTGTCGCTCGAAACGTAGTTATCAAGCAACTTTTCGATAATTTCTGGTTGTTCGTAAATTTCACGCTCCATTGCGTATTTGAATTCGCTCATTTTATCCTCTGTTATAAACCTTGATTAAGTGCCAACCGAATTGGGTTTTTACAGGTTGAGAAACTTCGCCGACTTGAAGGTTGAAGGCTGCGTTTTCAAACGGTTTAACCATAACTCCTCTGCCGAACGAGCCTAATGCACCACCACGTTGACCTGACGGGCATTTTGAGTATTTTGCGGCAAGTCTTTCAAAACTTTCGCCGTCATCAATTCTTTTTTTGAGTTCAATCGCTTCTTGATAGTTGTCAACAAGGATATGTCCTGCACTGACTTGGTTAACAGATTCCAATTTTACAAAACTTGGTTTTTCTTCGATTGAACGATAAATTTCTTTTGCCATAACTGTTGTTTGAACCAAAAGGCAAATTATGATTGCTGAAATAACTTTTTTCATAGTGTCCTCTTTTTGTAACATTATAACGCATTATAAATTTTTTGCACTACAAAAAAGGACTGATTCTTATCAGCCCTTTTTAAAATCATTTTGTTCTGTAAATTATAATTCGCCTCGAACGATTGCTTTTAATGTCTTAGCAACTGTTTCTTGTTCTTCTTTTGTGATTTCAGGGAACATCGGAAGAGACATAACGACTTTTGTATCTTCAACAGTGTTTGGAAGTGACATTTCCGGAATGTTTAAGTATTTGTGAACTTTTTGCATGTGAAGCGGTACAGGGTAATAAAGCATTACGCCTACGCCGTTTTCTCTCATTTTGTCAAATACTTTATCACGGTTAGGAACTTTTACTGTGTATTGGTGATAGATACATTTTGTATCGTGCAATTCAACAGGTGTTTCAACTTCATCGCAATCAGCGAACAATTCGTTGTAATAGTCTGCGTTTGCTTTTCTTGCAGCGTTCCATTCGTCAACGTAAGGAAGTTTTATTCTCAAAATTGCTGCTTGAATTTCATCAAGTCTTGAGTTTACGCCGATTTCATCGTGGTAATAACGAACTGCTCCACCGTGGTTTCTGAGGGCTACAACTCTGTCACGCAATTTTTCGTCGTTCATAACGAGCATACCGCCGTCGCCCATTGTACCTAAGTTCTTTGTCGGGTAGAAACTGAAGCAGCCGAATGTGCCGAATGAACCAACTTTTTGACCTTTATATTCAGAACCGATACCTTGGCAAGCATCTTCGATAACGTGCAAGTTATGACGTTTTGCAATGTCCATAATCTTGTCCATTTCGCAAGGTTGACCATAAAGGTGAACAGGAATGATTGCCTTTGTGTTAGGAGTAATCAACGCTTCGATTTTTTCAGGGTCGATGTTGAATGTATCTTTGTCAATATCTGCAAATACAGGTTTTGCACCTACAATGCCGATTGCTTCTGTTGTTGCAACGAATGTGAATGCGGTTGTGATAACTTCATCACCTTTGCCTATATCCAAGGCTCTCAATGCAACGTGGAGAGCATCTGTACCCGAGTTCAATGCTACAGCGTATTTTGTTCCGCAATATGCTGCAAATTCTTCTTCAAATGCCTTATTGTTCTTGCCCAAAATGTAAGAACCTGAACGCATTACTTCAACTACGGCTTCTTCCAACTTGTCACCGATTTTTGCATATTGTCTTTTTGAATCCATAATAGGTATCATATTCAAATCTCCTTTTGTTTTCCCATATAACTATTTTATCATAGACAGCACATCTTTATATAATCTTAATATACAACAAAATGTTGCTCAATCGAAATCAAGCAACATTTTTTAATACAGGAAATTTTTAAGGTTTCAATAAAACTTTTATCGCTTTACTTTCTGCGACCATCTTCAAGGCTTGTTCTGTCTGAGATAGAGGCATAACGTGTGTGATGAGTTTCTCAACGTCAACTTTTCCTGACGAAATGAGTTCATAGGCGTCTCGGAAATATTGTGGGGTATGGTGGAAAACACCGATGACCTTGAGTTCGTCATAATGAAGTCGTCTCGTGTCGATATTGATTGTCGTTCCGCTTTTGCAACCTCCGAAAAGGTTTATCATTCCGCCCTTTCGGACAAGTTTGAACATTCTTTCCCAAATTTCTGGCAATCCGACACATTCAATCGCCGCATCGAAGCCTTTTCCTTCTTCCGTCAATGAAAGCAAGATTTTGTCAGGATTTTTGTATTTTGTAAGGTCAATTACCTCATCTGCTCCTCCAAATTCCTTTGCTAACTTGATTTTCAAGGGATTTCTGCCTGCTGCAATGACTTTTGCACCTTTTAATTTTGCAAGTCTTACAAACATCAAGCCGATTGTGCCAATGCCTACAACCGCAACGGTTTGACCTTTTTGAATGTCCATATTTGCAATCCCGTGGACAACATTTGCTAATGGTTCACAAAATGCTGCTTTTTCAAAACTCAAATCGTCATCAATTCGAATCATATTTTTCTTGACAATTCTCTCAGGAACATTGATATACTCTGCATAAGCACCATTTAAAAACTCTAAATTTTCGCAAAGGTTATAAAGTCCTCTTTTGCAGAAATAACATTCCCCGCAAGGTGCTGAATTCGCTGCAACCACACGGTCTCCGACTGCAAAATTGGTTACGTTTTTGCCGACTGCTTCGACAACTCCAGCAAATTCATGCCCAAATCCTGACGGTGTTTTCTTTATCAAAACTGGGTGGCCACGGCGGTATGTTTTCAAATCTGTTCCGCAAGTTAATGCCGCCTCGATTTTTACTCTGACCTCACCGTTTTTGGGGTCTTTGATGTCTGTTTCTTCGTATTTTATATTTTCAGGTGCATAAAACCTGACAGCGTTCATTTTCATAATTTTATATAAGCCTTCATAATTTTGTTCGAAAGGGTGTCAGTGATTGCCTCATTGAGTTTTTCAAGAGGGTAAACAGTCGTCAGACCGTGGACTTTGACCCTGTTGTTTTGAAGGAAGTTAAACGCATCTTCCAAATCAGCAGGAGAGGACGAATAACTGCTTGTTACGGTCAATTCACGGTAATAAATTTGATTGTTCGGATAAGCGGTTGCATCAGATTTCACGGAAGAAAATACGTTGATTGTTCCTCCGTCACGAACGGCCGCAAACGCAAGTTCTAATGCCTTATCCGCACCTGATGTCATAATGATTGCGTCAAATCCTGACGGGTTGACTTCCAATTTCATATCCGAAACTGTTTCTTCAAGATTGCCCAACCGGAATGCACCTTCGAAGCCCAATTTTCTTGCCAATTCAACTCTTTCTGGAATTAAATCAATTCCGTATGCGTTAAATCCGAATTCACGAACTGCTTGTCCCATCAAAAGACCGATTGTGCCAAGTCCGATAACGAGGACGTTTGCGTTGAAATCGAGTTGAGTTCTTTTGACGCATCTTATGCAGCAAGCAAGAGGTTCTGTGAAGGAGATATCTTCTTCCGAAATTGCACTTGTGAGTCTGAAAACAGTGTTCATAAGGTGGTCTTCAGAAACGTAAATGTATTCAGAAAATCCTCCGGGGACGATGTTCGTTTTTTTGAATTTTCGGCACATTGAATAATTTTCGCCAAAGCAATATGTGCATTCGAAACACGGAACGTGGTGTCCCATAACGATTTCATCGCCTACTTCAAAGTCAGAATTTGAATCGATTTTGACAATTTCACCCACAATTTCGTGTCCCAAAACTGTTCCGTCTGGCACGCTGTTGTGTTTCAATTTTACGATATCCGAGCCGCAAAGTCCGCAACCTGAAATTTTTACAATCGCACCTTTATCTTTAAGTTCGGGAATCGGCATTTCGACAACTTCGATTTTTCCCGATTTTAATACTGCTGCTTTCATTTTATCACCTTTTCTACTCCCGATTGTATCACAAAAAACATCAGTCGATTTCTTTGAGAAGTTTTTTGTCTGATTTTGAAAGGTTAGTTTTTAAAAATTTTTCAAATAAATCGGGGCGTTTTTCTTTGGTTCGTTCAAACTGTTTAATTCTACGCCATTCGGCAATTTTTTCGTGATTTCCACCGAGCAAAATCTCCGGAACTTCAAAACCTTCGTAGTTTCTGGGTTTTGTGTATTGCGGATATTCGAGCAAATATTCTGAATGTGAGTCATAATCTTTTGACTCTGCGTTGCCCAAAGTTCCGTCTAAAAGTCTTGTTACCGCATCGATTATGCAAATTGCGGAATATTCTCCGCCCGAAAGAACAAAGTCGCCAATCGAAACTTCTCTTGCTTTTGACAAAACTCTTATTCTTTCGTCAAACCCTTCATAATGACCGCAAATAATCCGAAGTTGGCTTTTTGTTGAAAATTCTTCTGCCATTTTCTGGTTAAAAAGTTCGCCTTGCGGAGTCATTATAATTGTTTCAGAATTTTCTAAAACCTCAACACTGTTTATAGCGTCCATATAAGGCTGACAGGACAAAACCATACCTGCCCCGCCTCCGTATGGAGTGTCGTCTGTTTTTCTATGTTTGTCGTGGGTAAATTCTCTTGGATTGACCGTGTTTATTGAAATGACGCCTTTTTCGCCTGCACGAGAGGGCATACTCTCCGAACACGCACCTGTTATGATATCGGGAAACAAAGTGATTACGTCAAATCTCACTCGATTAACCCCTCAATATCTTTCACGACGACTTGGTGTTTTTTGAGGTCAACGACAGGAACTAATTCTTTCACGAACGGAACGAGGTGATTTTTTTCGTTACTATCAGTGATTTCCAAAATTTCGTTAGCACCGTTTGTGCCGACTTCTTTAATTTCACCGATTTTTTCTCCGTCAATATTGAAAACTTCCGCCCCGATTAAGTCACTGACGAAAAATTCATCTTCCGTAAGTTCAGTCTCTGCATGTTCTCTCGGAATTTTTATCTCAAGTCCTTTGATTTCTTCAACATCGTTAATCGAGTTAATTTCCTCAAATTTTATCAATGCAAATTGTTTGTGAAAACGAACGGATTCGACGGTATATTCCTTTTGAATTCCGTTTTTTGTCACAAAAACTTTCTCAAGACTTTCGATAAGTTGTTCTTTTCCTTTGGTGTAGCCGACTTTGACTTCGCCTTTTATTCCGTGAAAATTTAAAATTTTACCGACTGAGATTAATTTTGACATAATTATTTCTTAAATTCTTCCGGAGCATCGGGTCTGTCAGGATTCCAACGGTCAAGACCCATTTCTTTTCTGACAAGTCCGATTCCTACGTGAACACGCCATTCGTCCATTTTAAGTTGTGCTGCAATAAGTTTGTGGCAACCGATTGGCGGAAGCGGCAACAAAGGTTCGTATAACATTTTGATTGCCGTTAATTGGTCGGGTGTAACCGCAAGTTTTCTTTTCGGGAATGCCAATTTCGGCAACATCATTTTTTGACGTACCAAATTGATACCAAAGAAAACTTTTCTCGGTTCGATGCCGAGCGCTGCACCAATAACCTCGTGAATATCGTGGTTTGGCAAAGGCAATGCTTTTTTATACAGCAATTCGATTTGTTCTAATTGTTCCTTTGTGATTAAAAGTTGTTTCTTTTGTTGCGGTTTTCTGTTGAAATTGCCGCCACGTTTGAATCCGCCACCTCTATTGTTGAAGTTTCTTTGCGGTCTGTCGCCATAATTACGTTGTGGTCTATCTCCGTAATTTCTGTCGCCGTAATTTCTTTGTGGACGGTCACCGTAGTTGCGTTGCGGTCTGTCGCCGTAGTTGTTGTAATTTCTTTGCGGTCTGTCGCCATAATTGCGTTGCGGTCTGTCGCCGTAGTTGCGTTGTGGTCTGTCGCCGTAGTTGTTGTAATTTCTTTGCGGACGATCGCCATAATTCCGTTGCGGTCTGTCGCCGTACGGTCTTTCGTAATTATTTCTTTCATAATTTCTCGGAGTGTATGTTCTTTCTTCTCCGAAAGATGCACCACCAGCCGTATATCCGTTTTGATATTCGTGTTCCGAGTGGTTATGTTCTTGGTTTTCTTCTTCTGAACCTTGTTTTCTTTCAGGATACAAGCAGTTCGGGCAAATTACTCTTTTGGGATTTTTTGTTTCAAATTCCGCACCACACTTCGTGCATTTGTTAATATACATAGTCTTACTTTCTAAAAATAAATAAATTCCTTAAATTCTGAAAAACAATAATAAACAATAAATCTGTGTTCTTACAAAATTATTCTACCAAAAGATTAAAAAAATACAAGTATTGTAACTTTACTTTACTTTATGTTATTATTTATTTTTTGTATTTTGAACTTAATTGTCCGCAGGCTGCATCGATGTCAGCCCCTCTTTCGAGCCTTACAGTAACCTTTTTGCCCGAGGCTTCAACGATACATTTGAATTTCAAAACGGCATCTCGTGACGGTTTTTTGTATTCGCAATATTCATTTTCATTGTATAAAATTAAATTTACGTTACATTTTAACTTCGAAATCAGTTCGCAAAGTTCTTTTGCGGCTTTCAAAGAGTCGTTCAAGTCTTTTATCAAAATATATTCAATAGTTACCCTTCTGCCAGTCACTACGGTCAATTTACGGAGTTCTTCGATAACGTCTTTGATTTTGTATTTTTTCTCGACGGGCATGACGGATTGTCTGATTTCGGAATTTGCACTGTGGAGCGAAATTGCGACAGTCGGTTGGAATTTTATTTCTGCTAATTTTCTTATCCCGGGGATAATGCCGCAAGTCGAGACAGTTATTCGTCTTGAGCCAATTTTGAAATCTTCTCTCAATCTGTCAATCGCAGGCAAAACGTTGTCTAAGTTAAGCAAGGGTTCGCCTTGACCCATAAACACAATATTGGTGATTTTGAGGGTTGTATCGGCTTGAATTAAGTATATTTGTTTCAAAATTTCATCTGTTGTCAAATTTCTCTTAAATCCCAATTTTGCCGTTGCACAGAAACTGCAACCCATTGGGCAGCCGACTTGTGAACTTATGCAGGCTGTGAGGTTTGCACGGTTGTCAAATCTCATCAAGACCGCCTCTGTGACATTTCCGTCTGCAAGTTCGAACAAAAACTTCATCGTTCCGTCGGAACTAACCTGTTTATCTTTCAACTTGACGTCAGAAAGTTCACACTGTTCATTGAGTTGTTCTCGAAAATTCAATGGTAAATCTGTCATTTCGTCAAAAGATTTATATGATTTTAAATAAATTCCGTTATAAATTTGAGTAGCCCGAAACTTACTTCCCCCAACGGAAAGCACGAATTCTTGCAACTCTTGTAAATTTAATCCGACCAACGATTTCTTATTCATATCAGAATGATAACACAAAAAATACTGACGTAAATTAAAAAAAGTGTTATAATTGGGGCATGATTAAGATTGCAATCACAGGAAACATTGCGGCAGGAAAGTCTATCGTAGAAAAAATCTTAAAAGATTTGCACTACCCTGTCATTGATACGGACAAAATTGTTCATAATCTATTTATTGAATCTGACGATTTAAACACCGAATTGCGTGCGGCATTTGGCGATTTTGACATTTGCACAAACCATTTAATCGACAGAAAAAAACTCGCTAGAATTGTATTTTCTGACAAAAAATTGCTTTCTAAATTGGAAAAAATTACCCACCCTTACATCATCGATGAGGTTATGAAATTTTTTGAGCAAAACGCTGATGCAAACTTCACGTTTGTTGCTGTACCTTTGCTCTATGAGGTTAATTGGGGCTATCTTTTTGATAAAGTTATTATGGTTGCGGCAGACGATGATATCCGTTTAGCAAGACTTATGGAAAGACGAAACCTCTCCAAAGAAGACGCTTTGAAACGAATGAATGCTCAAATTCCTCAAGATGAAAAAATCCAATTTGCTGATTTTGTAATTTACAACAACACAAATTATATCGATTTGAGCCGTCAAATCAATAAAGTTCTTTTGAACTTGGTATAATTATTTTTGTGGTTTTTCTTCGATATTTTCCTTTGTAAAAAGGATTGACACAAATAGTGCTATGCCTACTAACATAGGATAATACAAGGATTTGATGATTTGAAACGGAGTGACAGAAAGTGCTGCAGAAAGGCTGATTGCGATTAAAATTTGTGCACCGTAAGGCAATGCACCTTGTACGCAGCAGGACATTGTGTCCAAAATGCTCGCCGTTCTTTTTGGGTCAACGTCATATTTTTTGCTCATCTCTTTTGCAATCGGCCCAGCCGTAATAATTGCAACAGTGTTGTTTGCTGTGAAAATATTGATAATTCCAACCAAAATAGCAATGCCGACTTCGCAAAGTCTTTTTCCCTTAATAAGGCACTCTGTCGAGTTTATGATGTAAGTGATTCCGCCGTTGTATCGCACCATTTGCAACAAACCGCCTGCAAGCAGTGAAATAATGATAACGCTTGCCATGCTCAATGTTCCATCTCCGATTAATCCAAATGCAACGACAAGGTCAAAACAGCCGTAATATGTGCCGATTACGAGGTTTAAAATCGTTCCGATAAAAAGCAAAAACATTACATTTACGCCAGAAATACCTAAAATTAATAATAAAATATAAGGAATTATGTCGACGTATGACGAAAGCGTTGGGACGTAATTCATTGCAATCGGTTTGATAGAATTAATCTGCGGCAAGCAATATATCAAAATCGTCAAAATAGCAGGGATTGCAACGATTTTTGAGTTCATAATCATTTTGTCTTTTAACAAAACATTCTGAGTTCTCGTTGCTGCAATAGTTGTGTCAGAAATCAATGACAAATTGTCGCCAAACATTGCTCCTCCGACAGTTGCCCCGATTAAAAGTCCAGCGTCCAAACCAAGAGTTTGGGATAACGTAACCGCAATCGGTACAATAGCCGCAATCGTTCCGCAAGATGTTCCGATTGAAAGCGAAATTAATGATGACACCACAAAAATGCCCGCAAGAATGAATTGCGAAGGAATGAAACTTTGTGCAATCAAAACCGCCGCATCGACCGCTCCGATTGCTTTTGCCGTTTCAGTAAACGCACCAACCAAAATGAAAATCAGGCACATCATCATAATGTCTCTCTGACCCATTCCCAGTGTGTAGAGTTCAATCTTTCTCGACAATTTTTCCTTGTGGTTTAACATCAAAGCGACAGCCGATGCGACCAAAAATGCCACTACCATTGGAACTTTCGAGAAATCTTTCAAGGATAATGAAAAACCAAAGTAAAATAAAACGAACACGACAAACGGGAACAACGCCTTGATGCTCGATGTCCGCCATTGTTTTATTTCCGTTTCCGAAAAAATTTCCATTCCAAATTCCTGTCGATTAATTTATAGTTTCAATTATAACTCATCTATAAAAATATTCAATTCTTTATTGTTTTTATTTTGTGTTTTTGCCTGTAAAGAACTTTTGTTTCCACAGAAAACACTATTTGTGTCTATTAAACAAAAAGTTTTTATTGCTTTAAAAATTGAATTAACACTATTTGTGTTATAAGGTAAATTCAAAATTGTTGGTTAAATTTGCATAAAAAAACAGGAACTTTTCAGTCCCTGTCTTTTTAAATTTTTAATTGGTTTATTTTTTACCGAACAACTTGAACCAAACGTCATCTGCTCTATGGGTTTTACCGTCTGTGTCGGTATAAGTTCCTGTTTGATTTCTTTGTACATCGCCTGTTTCGTTTTGTTCTGTGTAATTGACGTTGATTGATGCAACGTGAGCCAAATCTTCAAGTTCTGTCGTGTTGCGGTCGGAAATAAATCCGAGGTTGACGTTAACTTTTTTGAGTGCTTTTTGAAGTTCTTTCAAATCGACATTTCCGTCAGTGTCCATACATTTAATTCCTGTATGTTTTTCAGCCTCTTGAGCCATCAATTTGAGTGCCTCAAAACCGTTTTTAGCACCGAGTGCTTCACCAGTGAACGGGTTAACAGTTTTGTCGCTGAATACTTCTGAACCATCGATTACGCCATTGTCGTTCGTATCACTCATTGCAAGCATCTTGTCACCGTCAACTGCTGCACCGTCTGAATATCCGTTGCCATCAATATCAACACCGATACCAGCTTTTGCAGAAATCTTTCCATCTTTGTTGAAGTCAACAATCAATGGGTCAGAGTTGACAAATTTGTCAAATCCGTCATTCAACACTGTGTAATCTCTTGATGTCGATTTTTGTTTAATGTTGCCGTAATCATCTTCAAGTTTGATATTGCCGACATCAAAGATATTTTTCGCTTTATCTGTATCTTTTACGTCGATACCTTTGATTGTTAAGTCTTTTGCAACGTTAACTTTGATATCGTCAGCACCGTTCTTAGCATCGATTGTGATATCTTCAATACCTCTGAGGTTTCTTTCTTGAAGGTCGCCGTATGTTTTAACGGTTGTTTCACGCATTTGAGTTGTCTTGATGTCTTTCAAGTCAATCATATCGCTACCATTTGTCATAGCGGTGTATCTTGTTCCAGAACCTTGGTAAATATGATATTGACCATCTGTCGGACTCTTTGCAATATAGTATTTTTGCGAGCCGTCACTGTTTTTAGCGTTAAGGTCAATTTTGTTGTTTTCAAGAAGTCTCTTGTCTGCATCTGTAAGTTTGCTTACAAAGTTATCAGCACTGCCTGTCGATGCGTTTTCTTCACCCAGAGTTTCCGTATCTACTTGGGTATTTAACAATACGTCTGATTTGATAGTTTTTGTTTCAAGTTGATTTTCAAGGTATTTTCCGTATTCTTCGAATTTACCTTCCATAACAGCGAAATCAAGCGTTCTAAACATAGAATCACCGTCGCCGTCTGTTATATATAAATGTTTTCCTTGGAATGCAAGATAATTATTGCCGTTGCCGCCGTCAATTTTGTTATTGTCACCGATAGAAAGCATTGAGTCATTGCCCTCACCACCGTGAAGGTCGTTATGTTGACCGATTGAAACAATGTAGTCCTCGTCCTTACCGCCTTCTACATAGTTGTTGTCACCATTGATGTAAATTTGATTTTTACCCGATTCAGCCGTGATTTTGTTATTGTTACTATTCGCTGTAACAATATCGTCACCGTCTGCGAGCAAAATAACGGTATCATCAATGTCGGTCGTTACCTTACCATTTCCGCTGCCGTCAACCAATAAATTTGCACCCGCCTCAGAAGCCTTTTGTGTCTCAAAAGCCTTTTGTGTTGCTGCAATTTTCGCTTGCATGTTTGTCAGTGAAATCATTTTACTTGCCCCATATTACACTATAAATATATAGTCACTTTTATACTTCTATTTATATAAAAACATTTTATCTCGCAATCATGACAAAAATTTAAAAATTGTTACAAAAATTCTTATTTCAAATCATGATTATCATTCGGTTTGCGGGTATTTTATGCTCTCGGATGTGCACTGTCGTATGCTTCTTTCAAACGACTCAACGAAACGTGGGTGTAAATCTGGGTGTTGCTTATGCTTGCGTGTCCCAAAAGTTCTTGAACTATCCGCAAATCCGCCCCGTGATTTAACAATTTTGTTGCAAAACTGTGCCTGAAAACGTGCGGAGTGACGTGTTTTGGTAGTTGAATATGCTCGACTGTTGCCTTAATCGCTGCCCGTATGCTTTGAGGGTGAAGTCGAAATCCGGTTTTATTAATAAAGACTGGCGATTCGTCCGTCGTTTCTTGTTTTGGTCCGTCTGTGTTAATGAGCGGACGAACTGTTTTTATGTAGTTTTGTAACAATTCTTTGACTCTGTTTGAAATCAAAACGATTCTTTCCTTTGAGCCTTTTCCGATGACTCTGATTTCGTTGTTTTTTATGTTTAAGTCTGCAAAATTTAATCCGCTTAATTCCGAAACACGCATGCCGCTTGCATAAAGAAGTTCAAGAATAACTTTATTTCGATATCCTGACGGGGTGTCGCTTTTTATGTTGTTCAAAATTTCTTCTGTCTCTTCTTCTGTTAAAAAATTCGGCAGGCTTTTGTTCTTTTTGGGGGAGTGGATTCCTTTTGCGGGGTTTGTTTCGATAATTCTTTCTCTGTTTAAGAATTTGAAAAAAGTTCGAAGTGCCGCAATTTTCCTTGCGGTGGTGGTTTTTGAGTATTTGAATTTTTGCATGAATATTAAATATTCTTTTAATTTTGGATAGTCGATTGTCGAGATGTCGTTTTCTCCTGTCCAAATCAAAAAACTCAAAATGTCAGACGAATACGCCCTTATGGTGTGTTTTGAAAAGTTTTTTTCCACCTCAAGGTAAAGTTTGAAATTTTCAAGATATTCGCCCGAAAAATTATTCATAATTCAAATTATAGAAGTTTTTTAGAATGTGGCAATCGGTTAAAAAATTTAATTTTTTCTAAAAAAAGAGGCATGAATTTTTAAAAATGTGTCGATATGTTGCCCTAACCTTCCGTTAAAAAACACTTTGTGAAGATTTGTAAAGTTGGATTTAATCATGCAAATCACCATGCCCACATGGTTTTCGGGCATACAACATATAGTTGTTTACACATTTTGTTGTCTGAATTTCTTGTATTGCTTATAATTGAAGAGTGTTTATGAGCATGCCTTAAGGGAGGCGGAATTTATGCACGATGCCATAACTGAAAGAATTGAATTCATAAACTCGACACTCGTACCTTATAATCCAAAAATAGTAGCGGTAACAAAGTATTCAGACGAATCTTTGATTCTTGATTATTACAAAGCAGGGCTTCGTGATTTCGGGGAAAATCGGGTGCAGGTTGCACTTGAAAAGATAAATAAATTACCCGAAGAAGTCAGAAAGAATTCGAGGTTTCACTTGATTGGTCATTTACAAACCAACAAGGTCAAAGATGCGGTCGGTGTTTTTTATATGATTCATTCGGTCGATTCTCTGAAACTTGCTCGGGCGATTTCGAAGGAAGCCGAGAAAAAAGGACTTGAACAAAAAATTCTTTTGCAGGTTAATAATGCACATGAAGAACAAAAGTTTGGGTTTGATACCGAAGAGCTTTTGGGTTGTATGGAAGAGTTGCTATCTCTTCCGTCTCTCAAGATTGAGGGATTGATGAACATAGCGCCTTTATCTCAAGATGAAGATTATCTACGGAATTTGTTTAAAAATATTAAGACTCTGAAAGATAAGTTAGAACTTGATTATAAAGTTAAACTGAATGAGTTATCGATGGGCATGAGCAATGATTATCTGATTGCAGTTCAGGAAGGCTCTACGATGATTCGATTGGGACGAATTTTATTAAAAAATAATACAATGGGAGGAACACAATAGTGACGGTACAAGATACACTTAAATCATGGATGGATAATTTTGCAAAGGGCTTCAGCGGAGAAGATGAAGGTTACATCGAAGAACCTGAAGAAGTAATTGCGTACCAAACAGAAGGACAATTGGCAATGCAACCCGAAATTAAACCGGTAGTCAGAAATACGGTAGAAACAGGTAAAAACGTAGTGAACGGTACATTTGGCAAAGGTAATACGGAAGTAATTATTTGTGAACCCCGTGAATATAAAGAATCAGTTGAATTTGTTAAACATTTGAAAGACAAAAAGTCTATCATTGTTAACCTCAACCTTCTTGATGCAAACGATGCTGTAAGATTGGTAGATTTTCTCTGCGGTGCTACTCACGCTTTGAACGGAAATCAACGTAAAATCAGCGAAAATGTTTTCATTTTTACTCCGATGAGCGTTTCTCTTTCTGCAGAATCTCAAGATGATAAAATGATTAAAAACGCAATGTGGGAATAATTTCTTTACCGAATATTGTTTTATTTTAATATTAATAGCACACGATATTTTCGTGTGCTATTGTGCTGTTTTGATTTTCTTTTATATAGTTTTGTAAATTTAAACTTCTTAAAATTCAAGTTTCTTTTAATAATGCCGATATATGTTTAAGTACGGTATAAGGGGTTAGTAAAGGTTTTATTTTATGAGAATTGATTATTCAAAAATCAAAAAAGTAAATTCTAACGAAGTCAATTCGTATAGAAATGTTAATGCTCAGCAAAATCCGTCTGAAATAGTAATTGATTTTTCGAGCAAAAATGCGAATTTGAGTATGATTGGTATGGATAATTATTATACCGAGCAAAAGGAAGAATACGAAGGTTACAATACTGAACAAAATGATGAGCAACAAGTAAGCAACAGCGACGATAAATCGAAAGCAAATCAATCTAAGAGTAATTGAGAGGCAAAAAAAGAAACGGCTGAAACTGAAACCGAAAACAGTGACAGAGAAATTGCCAGTGCTGATAAAGCAAAGGTTTCTGCTGAAAGTGCAACAAACTCAAACAGTTCTAAAAATAATTTAAACAAAAACCTTAATTTGCAAAATGCAAACAAAACAAATGCAACTCAAGGTGCAAACACCAAAACGGCGAATATTTTGTCTGACGGCAGCAACGCACAAAACACTTCCGTTGCGGATAAAAATGCAGATATTCAGAAGCCCGAAGCGAAAGTAGCATCATTGCTGGACGGTGTTTCTGATGCTGATACGAAGAGTAAATTAGGTGGTTTATCCTCAAAAGAACAAAGCGAAATCGGCAAATATGAAACTATCGGACAACAATTTCAACAAAATTTATCATTAGGAAATACGTCAAATAAACAAGGCTCAAAGAAACTTCAAGAGGCGGTAAATCAGCAGATGAAGAAAGTTGCTGCTCAAAAGGATATAAGCAGCGGTCAAGAGACAATATCGAAGGGGCAAAATCAAATTAAAAGCGGTCAACAACTTATCAAGGCTGCACAAGCGAAAATGAAAGAGGCTGCTCAAAATATTCAAAAAGCGACGCAGCATACGGCGAAAGCTACAAAGGCAACTGCTGAAGGTACTGCAGAGTCAACCAAGGCAACTGCAAAGGCGGCATCAGCAACTGCTAAAACTGCAAGCGGCACTGGTTTTATGAGTGCTGCAGCGGCGGCTTTGGCATCAATTGTCGGAGCAGGAGCAGCACCCGGATTATTCTCACAAGCGGCATCGGCTTTTGCTGGAGCGGCTACTGATGCCGCTGAGTCGGCTAAAAGTGCAGTCTCGGCTGTAAAACATTTTACGACTGCTACGGAAGAAACCGCAAATGCCGCAAAAGAGTCGACTAATGCAGCTAAAAATACTGCTGAGGCAACGAAAAAATCAACTTCCGGTACTAAAAAAATATCGAAAGGTTCTCAAGATGTTGCCAAAGGTACGAATAAAGTAGCCCAAGGAACAACAAAACTCAATAATGCAACCACTGCAGAAAATTCGGCAAAACTTAGTGCTCAAAATGCTTTCCAAAAAGCACAACAATATTTTTCAAATGCCGATAATTTGAGCAATAATCTGCAAACTGCTCAAGATACAATAGAATCAATAGTTAAAGAGGCTTATGACCTTGTCGGCAAAAATTCTCAATCCGAAAAATCAAACGGAAAAACAAATAAAGGATTGAATAA
>ENA-ORPK01001721-ORPK01001721.1-human-gut-metagenome-genome-assembly--contig:-NODE-1721-length-16613-cov-11.854330_pt1 | contig 16613 bp, 10 predicted proteins | sample MGYA00242139_ERZ509068 | MGnify/ENA primary metagenome ERZ509068 (study PRJEB26280, sample SAMEA2338687) | human gut metagenome | biome: human gut; feature: human-associated habitat; material: faeces... | reverse complement strand
CTTCTTGTACTACTTGTCTGTTTATGTAAAATCTTTCAAAGAACTCTTTCTTTATTGCTAAGAGAAAGTGCATTTCTCAAAAGCGAGTGCAAAAGTACTAACTATTTTCGAAACAACCAAATATTTTCGAAAAAAAGTTGCTTTTTTAGTGCTACTTTAACACTTATAAAGATTTAAACGAGCGAGTTTTTGATGTATACCTTATTATATATATGCGTGCGCTCAGGTACGCGCGCTCGGATGTGTGCGCATGCGTAATATAATAAGGTGTGACCTACGAAAGTACTTACGATGGGCATTGAAACAAGCTTCATATTTCTGATATGTATGGTAAAACTATGCATTTTTTGTACTGATGCTTTTGTTTTTTCACATATTTATATTACTTTTGCAGTAGAATTACATAAGAATCATTAAAACAAGCATCATGAAAAGATTTACGATTATCATTTCTTTCATTATGCTCACCTTCATGCCGCTCATGGCACAGGTGAAGCAGACCGTTGCCGTTCTCGGTGACTCGTATTCTACTTTCGAGGGGTTCATTCCTGAGGGTTATGCAACCTGGTACTCCCCTACTACTCCAGCAAAAACTACAGATGTTAACAAGGTAGAGCAAACCTGGTGGTGGCAAGTAATCAAGGAAGGAGGCTATAAGATGGGAAATATCAATTCCTATTCTGGTGCTACCATCTGCAACACTGGCTATAATGATGCAGATTATACCGACCGTTCTTTCATCACCCGCAGTTCTCTTCTTGGCAATCCGGATATCATCCTGATTTGCGGTGCTACGAATGACAACTGGGCTGGTGCCCCGCTCGGCAACTATCAGTATAGCGACTGGAAGCGCGCAGATTTGTATTGTTTCCGCCCTGCCATGGCCAAGTTACTTTCCGATATCCGCCAGCATTATCCAAATGTAGAGGTATATTTCATCTTAAACTCTGAACTCAAGGATGTAATCAATGAGTCGGTAAAAAAAATCTGCAAGACCTATCAGGTTCCTGTCATTGCCCTTCATGATATTGACAAGAAAAACGGTCACCCTACTATCAAGGGAATGAAGAGTATTGCTGAACAGGTTCTGAAGGTTATCAAAAAGTAAAGAAATAAAAAGGTTTAAATAGATAAATGATAGATTCAATACAAAACATTTTAGTTCAGGTTAGCGATTTCCTTTGGTCGTATATCATCATCACCGTCTTGATATGCTGTGCCCTGTTTTTCACTTGGCGTACCCGTTTCGTCCAGTTCCGCCTTATCAGAGAGATGATCAGGCTGCTGATCCATCCCGACAAGGTACAACCGGAAGAAATAGGACACGATGAACTGTCGATGGAGGTGAAAGTGGATGGAGAAATGAAACACATCTCTTCCTTCCAGGCATTTGTGGTAGCATTGGCTAGCCGTATTGGAACCGGTAATCTTGCTGGTGTGGCTACTGCTGTCAGCATCGGTGGACCGGGAGCTGTATTCTGGATGTGGATGTTGGCTTTGCTGGGCTCAGCATCAGCTTTCATAGAATCAACTCTCGCCCAACTTTACAAGCGAAAAGGCAAAACATCTTTCTATGGCGGACCGGCCTATTATATGAAGTATGGTTTGGGAAAAGGATGGATGGGTATTCTTTTTGCCGTGCTGATGATCATTACCTTCGGCTTTGCCTATAATTCAGTGCAGAGCAATACTATCTGTCTGGCATGGCAGAAGGCTTTTGGCATAGAACCTGCCACCATGGGAATTGCCCTCACTGTGCTCACCCTGCTCATCATCTTCGGTGGCATCCATAGAGTGGCTAAGTTCTCTTCTACCGTGGTTCCTGTGATGGCTGTCATTTATCTTCTGATAGCTGTAGGTGTTGTTATTTGGAATATCACCAGTCTGCCAACGGTTCTGCTTACCATTGTAGAGAATGCTTTCGGATTCAATCAGGCTGCTGGCGGAGTTCTTGGCGTTACAGTGATACAGGGTATCAAGCGAGGACTGTTCAGTAATGAAGCAGGTGAAGGTAGTGCACCGAATGCAGCTGCGGTAGCTACAGTCAGTCATCCTGTAAAACAGGGATTGATACAGGCTTTGGGCGTTTTTACAGATACGCTGGTGGTATGTTCCTGCACTGCATTCATTATCCTGGTGAGCGGCGTGGACCTTACTGCTTCAAATGGTATTCAACTCACCCAGGATGCCCTGACCCACGAAATCGGAAGCATCGGCAATCCGTTTGTTGCGGTGATGATATGGCTGTTTGCCTTTAGCAGCATCATCGGCAATTATTATTATGGAGAAACCAACGTGAGATATATCAGGGACTCCAAGCTGGGTGTATTAATCTATCGTCTTGCAGTAGCAGCAATGGTGATGGTTGGAGCGGTAGTATCTCTGGATTTTGCATGGAGTTTTGCAGATATCACGATGGCTCTTCTCACCCTCTGCAATCTCGTGGCCATCGTCCTGCTTTCCCGCCAGGCCGTATTCCTGTTGAAAGACTATCGCCAACAGAAGAAGGAAGGCAAGAATCCTGTATTCACAAAGAATAAGATGCCAGAGATTGCTGATAAACTGGAGGCATGGTAAATAACAATGATGGATTTTCATTTCGCGAAAATCTATCCTTCATACAAGACATCAACCAAATTCCCCGATACGAATCCTGCAAGAATACTGAGGATTCATATCGGGGAATATTTTTATGCACTAAACTATTTTATTTCTTATAGTAATCATACAGGAAAGCATCAAGATATGCGCCACGCATGTTGGTCTTATAGAAATTGCCATTCTTATCTAGGATGAGACAGGCTGGAATACCATTAATGCCATACTCGCCCATCACCATACCGCCAAAGCCTTCAGGATTGCGAACCTGTGTCCAGGTCATTCCTTCCTTGGCCATTGCCTTTTTCCAGTCGGCATCTCTCTCATCTACGGAAATACTGATGATGTTGAAATCCTTGTATTTCTCGTGTACCTTCTTGAGATGTGGAATCTCCTGACGGCATGGACGACACCAGGAAGCCCAGAACTCCAACATGGTATATTCACCCTTCTTGATAAGTGAAGAAAGCTTCACCTGCTTGCCTTCAGGAGTGACAACGGTACCATCGATATAATGGTTGCCGATAGCAGTATGCTTTGCCATCTCTGCCTGCATCTGCAGCATCGGATATTGGGCAGAAGAACTCCAGTCGTTCTTCAACCAGCCCATCATCTCGTCAATCTGCTGAGAGGTATATGGGGTTGGTAAAGAAGAGAAACTCTCGAGAAGCAAGTCGAAAGCTACCAGAGAAGTGGTATGCTGCTGAATAAACAGACTGGTCTGATGGCGCATTTTCTCCTGCAACTTGATGGCTTCCTTGGCAAGGGCTACACGCTGTGCCAAATCGGTAGTCTGGTTGATACTATCATCCATCTTATGCATCTTATCCTGAATAGGTGACATCAGTTCAAGATAAGCCTGATAAACATCCTGGGTGGTAGAACCCTTTACTACAGGCTCTATCATACTCATGTCACGCTCTGCAGGGAAACCGGTAAGATCTACATCGTAGGTCATCGGCTTATTCTCTACATAGACTCTTGTTGAGAATATTTTCTGATAGTCAGGCTCAGCTGTACCAGGCTTGTTCATATCAATAACCATCTGATACTGCTCAGGCTGGTTAACTACCCCCTTGAGCGTGAACTCACCATTTTTGATTGTAACGCTATCCAGATTGGTAACACCTTCCAATCCATACTTCTGCAACATGACAGAACAGCCGTCCACGTTACCTTTAACCTTACCTTTCATCACAAAATTCTGCGCGCTGGCAGCCATTGCAAGTACAAGACCGGCAAGTGTCATCATGCAAGTTTTCATTTTCATCTTATTCATTTTTTCTCGATATTATTTATTATATAATGTTTATTGATTCACATATTCCGGATTCTGAACCAGAAGACTGTTGGCTCCCATAGATGCCTTTGGTATAGGAAGAAGATACCGACGGAAGCTAGGAAGCTCTGCTTTCTCATCTTCTGTCCAACTCTCGAAACCACCCTGACGGTTATAACGGCAAAGATCGAACCATTCTTCCAGATTTTCGTTACTCATATCACACAACTTATGTTTGAGTATTTCACCTAGAAGATCACTGTCAGAAATCGCATTGACATCATCTTCTGTATAACCGGCACGACTGATGACGGTTGCCAGTAAGGTACGTGCCTTCTCATACTCACCCTGACGAGCCTCTGCTTCGGCTGCGATATAATAGACTTCTGCCAAGCGCATGAAATAATAGGAATCTTCGAACATAAACTCAGGAGTCAACTTGCTGTACTTGGCAATTCCAGTCATGCCTTCACCCTTGTATGCCCAAGTATAAAGAGGATCGTAGGAAGCTGCATCATCTTCACCTGGGAAGAATGGGAAATCGCCACCATCACCACCAGGGATAACGATACCGCCATCATCTCCATCGCCAGGCAATACGACATCACCGCCTTCGCTGCCACCACCACCAGGAATCACGACATCACCTCCTTCACCTGGATTAGGAACAACAACGTCCCCACCCTCTCCCGGGTTTGGAATAACAATATCTCCACCTGTTTCATCATCTGGAACTAAATCATCTGCCACCTTCTTGAGGAGTGAACCTGGAGAAAAGGCAAACCAAGAAGCATCCATCAGTTCATTAGGATTAGCAGTATAAGGGGCGAAAAGCATCTCCTTGGAATTGAACTGTTCTGTAAAGATATTAGCATAGTCGCTCTCCAGTTCATATCCTACTGCTTCAGCCTCATTAATCACTTCTTCAGATAATCTTGCTGCCTCCGGATAGTTATCCTGAGCAAAATACATCTTTGCCTTCAAAGCCTTGGCAAAAAGACTGCTCATGTGATAATGATCTGCCGGATGCTGTCCACAATGGGCGATGGCATAATCGAGATCTTCAGAAATCAACTTGTAAGTATCAGCTACAGAAGAACGCTGACGAACCTGGTTATCTCTTACCAACTCATCCTTGAAGAGGCAGACTCCGTATTGGGAATTCTGTTTCCAATACTCACCAAAACATTTCAGGAGAGTAAGATAAGCCAAAGCACGCTGGCAACGAGCCTCTGCAATCATCTCGGCACGTTTTTCCTCGCTCAGTCCTGGTATATTCTTGTTGATATGTACCAGGAAGGTGTTGGCGGTATTGATGACATTGTAGTAGGCTGTATAGGCAGTCTCCACATTACTGTTATTTGTCTGGATATTTTCTGCCGCAAACTCATCTACACCCATCACCATCGCCTGAGTCTGGGTATGCGCCATAGAAGCGATACCATATCTCAAGTAAGATACACCTGTACTGCGCCAGGAAGCGTAAACACCATTGAGAGCAGTCTGAGCAGATGTGGCATCGGTAATATAATTCAAATCGGTTACCACATAGTCTGGTTCCATATCATCGATACTGCCTATCAAGTCGCACGATGTGAATGTGAGCGCTGATACTGACAGTAACGCCAGAAATTGATATCTTATATGTTTCATAATCTTCGTTTCTTTGAATTAGAATTGCAATTTGAGACCGAATGAGAACGAACGGCTCATTGGATATACATCCTTGGTCTCGGTTGTCTTGGTAAAGGCATTTGTGGCTGCCATATCTGGATCCAAACCTGGCCAATCGGTAATGGTAAAGAGGTTGGTAGCGGTAAAGAACACCGATGCACCACTCACATGCAAGCGCTCTAACCATGCTGGCTCAAAGGTATAAGAGAGCGTGATGTTGCGCAAACGGAAGTATGAGTTGGAATATACATAGCGGTCGTTGGCCTGTGTGTTGGTATAGGCACTAGGCATCCACATCAACTTAGCATACTTGACATCGGTGCGTTCCGGTGTCCAGGTGTTGCCATACATCTCGCGCAAGATACTCATACCGAGGGCTCCACTTGCAGATTCCTGCATCGTGCTGTAGTAGGCATCACCACCTAACTGATACTGGAAGAGCATAGAGAGCGTGAAGTTCTTATATGACAAGGTATTTGACCATCCACCGAATACCTTTGGCTCTGGGATGGCAATCGCCGTACGGTCGGCCTCTGAAATATAGCCATCACCATTGGTATCTGCAAACATGTAGTCACCTACAGCAGCTCCATCCTGATAGAAACCAAATCCCTTGGCCATAGCCTGTTCATTCAACTTACTGATCTGATCCTGACTCTGATAGATGCCTGCCACTTTATATCCCTTCACGGTTCCCATGGCATGACCTTCCATATAGAGATCCTGATGCATCATATCGAGGGTTGAACCATTGAGCTTGGTAATCTTATTCCTGTTGGATGAGATACTGAGCATAGTGTTATAGGTGAAATCCTTGGTACGAACTACATCACCACCGATAGAGAATTCAAAACCATTGTTGGTAAGATCAAGAATATTGCTGTAATAGGTACCGATACCAAACTCCAGGGCGATAGGAGCAGGAGCAAGCGCACCATCTGTCTTACGATGATAAATATCAAAGCTACCAGTCAGACGACCATTGAATAAAGTAAAGTCGACACCAGCATTATACTCGGTTGTCATCTCCCACTTGATGTTCTTGTTTGGATAAGTAGAAGCAAGAGTGAGTCCGCTCTGTCCGCCATACAGATTACCATTGAAATACTGGATATAAGAAAAGTCTGATACGTTGGTGGAACCTGTCTTACCCCAACTCAAACGGAACTTCAGATCATCAATATCTCTTACAGATTCCAGGAAAGGCTCTTGATTGATGCGCCAGGCCAGAGAAACTGCAGGGAAAGTACCGCGCTTGTTACCCGGTCCAAATTTTGATGACTCATCGGAACGAAGACTGAAATCAAGCAGATAACGTGAGAGGAAATCATAGCTCAAACGACCATAGATAGAATTAAGACCACTCTTGGAATAAGTCTCGGTTGGTTTATTGACGGTGGTTGCAGAACTGGCATTGTTCAATACATCATCGTTAGGGAAACCACTATAAGCCTGGTCGTGTTCCTTGCTCCAATACCTGTCGGCACTATAACCAGCCATCACGTCAAAACGATGAGCTTCGGTAAGCGTGAACTTGTAGTCGGCACGGAAATTGATAGAAGTATTGGTGTTGCGATAGTTGCTCTCAGCCAAGGTTGATGTTGGCTCCATACCCAACTGTTCCGGGAGCGTAATCTTCGGAGAGAAATAACTGTTGCTGAAGATGAATCTGGAAATATTGGCATCAGCATGAAGGGTCAATCCCTTGACAGGCTTAATATCAATATAAGCATTGCCAGAGAACTGATCATTTTCATACTTCGTCTTGCGCTGGAGTTTAGCTACCGCATTGGCATCATTATAGGTATCGGTATAAAGACCGAACTTATCTACACGCTGGAAATTGCCATCCGCATCGCGTACAGCCAAATCCGGACGGGTCATCCATCCATCATTATCATATCCCAAGGCAGGATCGTTGCTTCCACTCTTGCGTGAAGAATAGGTATAATCGAGCACACCTCCTACGGTAATGTATTTGTTGATTTCAGAATCTATAGAGAGTCTTGCACCATATCGCTCCATACGGTCATTGAGTAACAGACCTTCCTGGTTCATTCCGTTGAAAGAGAAAGAATAGTTGGTTTTGTTGCTTCCACCTCTGACAGCCACATTATACTGATGTGTAGGTGCATTCTTGTTGATTACTTCATCTGCCCAGTTGACATTATCCTTGCCATAAAGACTCTCATTAAGACCATTATAGGTATAAAGACCCGTTTCTTCATTGAGCGAAACATTTCCATACTGGTTAAGAATATAATCAAAACCATACATACCTACTATCGAACTGCCGTCATTCATGCCGTCTACAGTATTACGCAGAATCTCGTCTTGCACATTCTTGTATTCAGAAATGTTCAATGGCTTATAGTTTTTGATAGGATTACTGAACGAGAATGTGTAGCCGAAATCTACCTTGGTCTTCTCATTGCGCTTTCCGTTCTTGGTCTTGACAATAACGACACCATTGGCTCCACGTGATCCATAGATCGCAGTAGCTGCGGCATCTTTCAGCACATCGATACTCTCAATATCGTTTGGTGAGATATTGATGAGCGGGTTGATGCCGGTATCCTCCATAAAGGTAGGAACGCCATCAATGACATAAAGAGGCTGGTTGTTGTTACCCTTACCCGATTTAGGATAAGGAGATGTAATACCGCGGATGTTTAACTTGAGAGATGAACCAGGCTCACCATTTGCGGTAGTAGCCAATACGCCCTTTACAGTACCCTGAAGAAGACCATCGAGGGTTGGTGTGGTAGCAGCCAACTTGCTTATCTGTTCCTGACTCACGGTAGAGATAGCTGTGGTCACATCCTTGCGGCTCTTACTTCCGTATCCGATGACTACGAGATCATCCAGCGCTACATGATCCAACTCGAGCATCATGTTTTGCTCTTTTACGCCACGAAATTCAATACTCTTCGATTTGTAACCGATGCTGGAAAATACAATTTTAGGATGCGCCATAGATGGAAATTCCAGTATGTAGTTACCATCAGCATCAGTGATAACACCATAGCTTGTGCCTTCGATCTGCACCGTGACACCTACCAGAGGATTTCCATCGGAATCAATCACTCTTCCTTTTATAAAGGTATGACCTTTTTCTTGCACATTTTCAATACCAGCCGCAAAACTGGTATGAACTGGAAGGGCTGCCTGCACAAAGCTGGCTGAAGTTGCTGCCAAGAAAAGCAACAAGCTTTTTTCTTCTTCATAATAACTGAATGTTAGTTAAACTTCATGTTCATTGCGCAAAAGTATAAAAAATATCTAAAACTGTAGCATAATGCTATACAATTAACTTATTTTTCACACATATTCCTACTTTTTCTGCTATTTTACTTGCATTTTCCTGGTTTTTAAGTCTTTTTCTCTAAAAAAATGCTATCAGTAAACGTTCTAACCAAACAAAGTGTATCCTGCTCTCCTTAATTATTACTATAAAGAGGATTCCATAGCTTTGTGTTATGGAATCCTCCCCTACTCTACTTAGAGCTTCATTTCTTCATATTCCAGTCCGAAGACATCCGCTACGGCCTTGAATACTACCTTTCCATTTACTATATTCAAACCTCTATACAAGGCTTTATCCTCCTTACATGCCTTTCGCCAACCCTTGTCAGCAAGTTCCAATGCATATTTCAGCGTAGCATTGGTCAAGGCTGTAGTAGAGGTATTTGGCACAGCACCAGGAATATTAGCTACTGCATAATGCACGATTCCATCGACCATATATATCGGATTTGAGTGAGTGGTTGGATGCGATGTTTCAAAACAGCCGCCCTGATCAATTGCAACATCAACAAGTACAGTTCCCGGCTCCATCAATTTCAACATATCTTTCGTAATAAGATGCGGTGCCTTATCACCTGGTACGAGCACACTACCCACAACGATATCCACATCATGCAATTCCCTACGGATATTATGCTCGTTGGAATAGAGCGTGTGTACATTGACAGGCAGTTCCATCTCTAACTGACGAAGACGGGGCAAACTGATATCTGTAATCCATACATCAGCTCCCATTCCTGCAGCCATTCTTGCTGCAGCCTCTCCTACGGTTCCACCTCCCAATACCAAAACCTTGACGCGGTTCACACCAGGCACACCACTCATCAGTTTTCCTTTTCCTCCCTTAGTTTTCTGCAGATAAAAAGCACCATTAACAATGGCCATTCTTCCTGCTACTTCACTCATCGGAATGAGTAAAGGCAAATGGTGGTTGTCTGTTTCTACCGTCTCGTAAGCCAGACAGACGGCCCCACTCTTGAGCATGGCATCGGTAAGTTCCTTGTCACAGGCAAAATGGAAATAAGTGAATACAAGCTGGTCCTGATGGATAAGTGGATATTCCTCGGCGATAGGTTCTTTCACTTTTACAATCATTTCCGCCTCACGATATACACTCTGGATGTCGGGTAAGATTCTGGCCCCTACCTTTTCATACGCTTCATCAGCAAATCCGCTGTTTACACCAGCTGTATGCTGAACCATCACTTCATGACCATGTCGAATGAACTCTGCTACACCTGCCGGTGTCATTCCAACACGATTCTCATTATTCTTAATCTCTTTTGGAATACCTATTTTCATGATGTTATAGTTTTAAAGGTTTGACATCAGTTATTTTTAATTCTGTAAAGTTATTGAAAATATCTATAGGTTGTATACTTTGATGTCAATATTTAACAAATCTTATATTGGTTGCAATACTTATATCTGTATCTTAGTTTATCCTAATTGACTGCAATTATTTTATTAGTTTATCAGTTTATTAGTTTATCCGTATATTCTATTTATCCGACAATTAGTATATTCTAATTTTAGATTATAAGAATATTAGAAAATTAGAATATTATTCATGTAGATTGTTAGAAAAGTATAAAAAACTAGTTTTCTTTAGAAATAAAAAAGAATAAATTCTTTTATATCAACTATTTTACCTATTTTTGCAGCAAATATTAGAACTTTAGAACATTAGATCAATCAAATATAAGACTTTTAGAATTATCATAAGTTAGGATAAAAGTTTATTAGTTTGTTCTAATTGCCAGCAATTCTAATATTCGGAGAAAAGATTAAACGAAAATAAGAAGCTAAAAGTAACAAGAATAAGACATGAAACATGAATTACAGGAAATTGTTGCAGTAGTGAACAACAAGGGTGGAGTAGGAAAGACAGCCACCGTGCAGTCTCTCGCATCAGGAATGGTTCGACTGAATCATAATCTCCGCATTTTGGTGATTGACTTAGACCCACAATGCAACCTTTCTTCGCTTTTCGGGGTGAGAGACAATGAATATGACAACATATACAACGCCATGTGTAAACAGAGTGGTGTTCCTGTTTATAAATGTAAGAATGGAGTATACGCTGTTCCTGGATCTGCTCAGATGGAAAATATTGAGCAACACCTTCCAGGCGGTCCTTCGCTGAGAGAACAGATGAAGAGCTACACCGTATTGCTGAGCTGTCTGCAAGACAACGATTGCCATGACATGACGGGAGAAGGACTTAAAAACGTATTCGATGATTTCGACTACATCTTTATCGACTGTCCTCCGGCTCTTTCCAAGAATACTTATAATGCCCTGGTTGCTGCAAGCAAGATTTTGATTCCAGTTCAAATGGAAGCTTTATCTGTCAAGGGAGTAAGCGAAGTGCTCAGCGTTATGGATGAAGTGAAGGAGTTCCACATGAACGATAATCTGGAATTACTTGGACTCCTGCCAGTTATGGTAGATGAGCGAACCAAGATTACCAAGCAGTTGAGTAAACTTTTAGGAGAAAGACATGGCGAATTAATTCTTCCTTGCCGCATCCGACGCTCTGTGAAGTTCCTGGAAGCTCAGGCTCACGGACAAAGCATATTCGAATATGCACCTTACTCAAGTACAGGTATCGATTACGAAATAGCTATCAAGCACATGTTTAACATAAAGATATAATCTACCCAGAATAGGGTAGGGTTAAGCATGCAATGATAAAAAATAGAAGACAAAATTATAAACAATAATAATTATGGCTGTAGCAAAGAGAAATATCGAGGAAATTGGTGAGTCGATTGAAAATATGGGAAAGAACGACCGACCAAGTTTGTTAAATACAGAAGTTGCAAAAAACGAGGAGGATAAAAACGCATCTAAAGGTGGACGTAAGAGAAAAAGTTACTGGACTGCAGAAGAAAGACGCACCAGAACAAGTGTAGCAACATATCTTAATAAGGAAGAACTCCTTCTCTTGAAGATGAAATGCCTTGCAGATGATATTCCACAGGAAAACTTGCTCTACAACATTCTGATGGATTACTTGAAAAAGTAAGCAAACAAAAAAGTAGGTTTTACAGGGTGAAAACCACAAAACTGTTTACCTGAAAAGGCGCAAAGTCTTAAAAAAGGTATAAACACCTTCAAAAACCACATTTCTGTTTACCAAAAGATGATAATTAAAAATTATATATTATAATAGGTTATAATATACTTATATATTACGGGAGTTGTAACCTCTTGACTATTAGGCGGTTATTTTCATTTAGGTAAACAGAAATGTGGTTTTAGGTAAACAACTTTGTGGTTTTAGGTAAACAGTTTGGTGGTTTTAGGTAAACAGAAATGTGGTTTTAATATGAGTGACCCAAAAGTAAATAAGAATCTGGTGTGGATTAACACACCTTTTTCACTGACAAAACTTGATAAGCAATATACATTATTGCAGCAAAACATATTGATGGTTGCAAGTACCCATCTCCAGAAGTATGTAGAAGAGTACTTCACTGAGAAGAGGGTGCTTGGAGATTCTCGCTCCGATTATCTTTTCGAGAAAGGTATAGAGCATGCTGTCATGGAGATACCGCCTATCATAATAGACATCAAGGATTTCCAGGTATCAACGGAGTTTCATAATTACAAGAATCTGCGTGATACGCTGAAAAATGACATTCTCAACCTCTCTGTGCGTGTTAAGATGGACAACAATACAGAGAAGATACAGCATGTATTCTCAAACATCGAGATTCCGACAACGCAGAAAGGCTATACAAAGAGCGATGGAGAGAAGGTAGAGCGCATCAAGGGTGAAGTAATACTTGAAATAGATCCTAAGCTCACTATGAGCCTCTTTGACATGCGCCAGGGATACATTCACCATATCTCCATGATCGCTAAATATTCCAAGAAGGTGAATACGCCACGTCTCTATATTTATCTGCTTCGCCAGATGGGGCTTGACAAGTGTCTGGATGTAAAGGTAGAGTTCTTGCCGATGAAACAGTATCTGGGTCTGGTAGAACTTGATGAACATGGCAATATTCTGCTTGACGACAAGGGAGAACCTGTGATGAATAAATATCCTAAGTTCTCGCAATTCAGAAAACAGGTACTCGATGTCGTAAGGGAAGACCTCAACAGAATGGCCAGCCGCAGCGAGACGGATATCGTATTTGATGAATTTTCTGATGAAGACTTTATTTATCGGAACGGGAAGTGTAAGGGTGATCCTGAATATATTGTCTTCCATATCAAGCGAACGGATGTCGGTATCAACCATATCGGTGATAAAGATGCAGATATAGCCCGTCGCCTGAATGAAAAGATTAACCGTAGCAAGGGAAAGAAAGTATCTGAAGATAATATGCTGCAGGGAGATCTTTTTGCACATGTATATCAGAATCCTGACAAGAAGATAGAAGTTGATACTACTCATGGTTCTGAGCAATGGAATCAGTTTGTTTCGATGGTGCATGATGATAATCAGATTGCTTTGTTGAAAAGATGCAAATTCATTGGTATCAAGAATGACAGATTCTGTGTTGCTGCCAGTGATTATGATTTTGTAGCTTTAAAAACTTCAGGTCTTGAAAGGCTTGCACAAGAATTCTTTAATTGTGTTGGCTCATTCATGCCTGTATTCTATAGAGCCTAAACTGAACAATATTGCAGAAGAGGAAGTAGGGGAGTACCTTATTTCCTCTTTTTCGTAAAACCACATTTCTGTTTACCTACTTTTGAAAATGTCTTATCCTCTCAGCCCAAAATTGTTTACCAGATATATTTTTGATAAAGATACATTTCTTTTGGATGAATCTATTAAATATTGTTTAATAGATTCATCCCCAATGTCTTATATGCTTTTATGTATATTTTAGGTAAACTGATTTTTTGTTTAGGTAAATAGTATTGTGGTTTTATCCAAAAGATACTATTTCTTTCCTTGTTCTATCTGTTATAAGACTATGAAAATAATAGTTTGAATAAATCATGTAACTGTATGAATATCAGCATGTATCTTGCGAATTTACTAAACTGGCTGTCATGTCCTTCGGTTCTATCCTATGGTAGCTGTAGGATACAACTTTCAAAAACCACAAAACTGTTTACCTGTTTTTAAGATGATTTTTACTTGCTATAAACCACATTTCTGTTTACCTAAGGAGAAGATTGTGTCTTTAGCAATGTAGGTAAACAGTTTTGTGGTTTAGGTAAACAGAAATGTGGTTTTTGGTACATAATAATGTGGTTTTAGGTAAACAGTTTTGTGGTTTATGAGTTGCTTTCTTTATTTTAGGTAAACAGTTTTGTGGTTTTTCTCCGATATATGAATAGACTCCTAATTGTCTAATTGCCTAATTGTAGAATTGTCTAATTGCCGGAAAAACTATATAAGTAAGCTTCATTGCCCATGTTGAGTACTTACAATAACCAACGAAGCCTGTTTCAATGCGCATTGAAACAGGCTTCGTTTTTTCTGTATCTGAGGTTGTTTTTATTCATTTTCCTTATATTTCTGCAAACGGTTGACTATCTTGTAGCCTCTTCCATATCTTTTGCCTTTGATACCAATCAGTCCACCATTATAGTAATTCAATACTTCTTCTTTATGTAGTCTTGATAGGGTGGTATTGAAGCAGTTTCTCTTAAGAGTAGGATAGAGTTGTATAGTCTTCTCCAGGAGATTCTCTTTTGTTTGTGGGAGAGATTCCTCTGTTAAAACCTTTACCATCGTCGATGCCAGAGAAGGCTTCGCATCATTTCTCAAGCTAGTCTTCTCTTTCTTCTCCTTCTTTACTTTCTTCTCCTTCTTATGGTTGTCGACAGTTGGAGTAGCAGTCTTTATCTCTTCCTTCTTTGCCTGTTTGGCAAAGGATTCCGTATTGATGTTGAGTTTCAGTCCCAGAATATCCGAAATGATGTTCTTAAGGACATAAATGAACAGCTCGCTGTCTTCGCTCTTGAGTGAGGTTTCCTGTTTCCAGTAGCGACTCTTGAAAGCAAGTTGAGTCAACTCTTCAATTTCCTGTTCAGAAATATCTTCTTTGTTCGTGAGACGTGCATTGGCTACATTGAGGAATGAAGTAAAGGAGAAAGTGGAGAATTGGCTTGGGATGACGTATGTGAAAACATGACTGTTTTCTCCCTTTGCTGAAGGGTGTCTGAGATTAATCATACTCATCCCCTTTACCAGTGCTATCAGGAAAGCCATGCTGGCGTATGAGAGGCTTGTATTTTCAACCTCACAGATTCCTTTATAGTCGAGGTTCTTGTCCGAGATAAAGTTCATGGTGAAAATACCATAGTTGGTCCATTCTGTAGAATAGAGCAACTGCTGGAGTGTTGGGTCTTCTGGTACTCCTAAACCTCGGTTAACGCTGTCTATATAGCGACGCATGGTTTCCAAATCATCCCATTGGAGAAGTGAATTATCTCCCGACTCATTGTTTCTGATGCAGCCGATGATTCCCAGTCTGATAACGTCAGGGGAAGTTGAAGTTCGCAGATGATTAGCGAGCTTGGCAAATAAATTAGGCATCCAGTCGAAATCATCAACTGGCGAATCTATATAGTCTTCCTGATAGTAGTTGTTATCAGTAAAATCTAAATCTTGATACATGCTATATTCTGTGAAAATTTTGAATTCAAATCTTTTATGCAAAGGTAAGAAAAAATGTTCTATTCTCCAAATTTTTGGCTAACTATTTGAACATCAGAGTATATTTTGTGGTTTTGTTTGCCTGAAAATCACAAAAATGGTCATACTTGTAAGAAAATACCCCTTTTTTTTAGTTGACAGGTCAAAAGGTGAGAAAGATTCTGTATTTTTTCTTGTATGATTGAAATGTTTTTTGTAACTTCGCAGCATGATAAAATATGAATAATAATACTTATATATAATTTAAGGTGAAAGCATTTACATATATCCAGCAAGGAAAGTTTGGCTTCACAGAAAAAGAGAAGCCTACGATAATAGATGAGCATGATGCCATCGTAAGAGTTACGCTGAGCAGTATCTGTACCAGCGATCTTCACATCAAGCATGGTTCTGTGCCTCGAGCTGTACCGGGGATTACTGTTGGCCATGAGATGGTAGGAATTGTAGAGAAAGTAGGGGAGAAGGTTACCCACGTGAAACCGGGAGACAGAGTAACCGTGAATGTGGAGACTTTCTGCGGAGAATGTTTTTACTGCAAGCATGGATACGTGAACAACTGTATTTCTCCACATGGCGGATGGGCACTGGGATGCAGAATCGATGGCGGACAGACGGAATATGTGAGGGTTCCGTATGCTACTACAGGTTTGAACAAGATACCTGATTCTGTAAGCGATGAGCAGGCTCTCTTCGTTGGCGATATCCTTGCTACAGGATTCTGGGCTGCGAGAATATCTGAAATAACAGAAGAGGATACGGTGCTGATTATCGGTGCTGGTCCTACGGGTGTCTGCTGTTTGCTTTGCACCCTGCTCAAGAATCCAAGTAACATTATCGTCTGCGAGAAATCACAGGCAAGAAGAGAGTTCATTCAGAAGCATTACCCACAGGTGATGGTTGTTGAACCTGAGGATTGTGAGGCATTTGTCAGACAGCATAGTCAGCATGGTGGAGCCGATGTGGTGATGGAGGTAGCTGGTGGTTCGGATACCTTCCAGCTTGCCTGGAGATGTGCCCGTCCTAATGCCATTGTCACCATCGTCGCCATGTATGACAAGCCACAAATACTTCCGCTTCCTGATATGTATGGCAAGAACCTCATCTTCAAGACGGGAGGTGTGG
>ENA-ORPK01001720-ORPK01001720.1-human-gut-metagenome-genome-assembly--contig:-NODE-1720-length-16619-cov-3.075465_pt1 | contig 16619 bp, 9 predicted proteins | sample MGYA00242139_ERZ509068 | MGnify/ENA primary metagenome ERZ509068 (study PRJEB26280, sample SAMEA2338687) | human gut metagenome | biome: human gut; feature: human-associated habitat; material: faeces... | reverse complement strand
ATGCTGCAAAACGAGGACTGGAAGATAGAGAAGGTTATTTATGCGTAAGTGTCGGAATTAAAGGCGATCCGCATGTTAGAAAAGCCTACATTGATAATGAAAAATGTGCCAACTGTCACAAATGTGAAGAAGTTTGTCCACAAAAAGCGATTAAATATTCTAAAATAAATACCACACGTTGTATTGGTTGCGGAAAGTGTCAAAAAGTTTGCAGGCATGGGGTAATATCTTTTATATCCGAAAACAAGGATTTGAGAGAGGTTTTGCCACCTCTAATTGAAAGAGGAATTGATTGCATTGAGCTCCATGCTATGGGCGAAAATGATAATGAAGTTTTTGAAAAATGGAATTATATAAATGAAATTTATGACGGAATACTAAGTATCTGCACAGCTCGTAAACATTTGTCAGAAGAAAGAATGATTGGGCGTATTAAAAATATGATTGCACAACGTAGACCTTATTCAACAATTATTCAGGCTGACGGATTTCCAATGAGTGGCGGGAAAGATGATTACAAAACTACATTACAGGCAGTTGCAACAGCAGAAATTGTTCAAAATGCTAAATTACCTGTTTACGTAATGCTTTCTGGAGGAACAAATTCCAAAACAGCAGAACTTGCTCAAATATGCGGAATTAATTATAACGGAATTGCAATCGGAACATTTGCTAGAAAAATTGTTTCCAGATATGTTGAGCGCAAAGATTTTCTGCAAAATGAATATGCTTTTACAGAAGCTCTTAAAATAGCAAAAACTCTCGTGGATACAGTACAAGAGTGAAATGCGAGAAGTAATTTCAAGACGCCAGCCCAACATCAGGATTTATTTAGCGGTATACACCGCAGTTGTTCCGGTAGTGCATAGCACCACCTAATTCACTCTATATGAATTTCCGCCTTTAATAATATCAGAAATTGCAATGAAAGTTACTTCTAGAATATAATCAATTGCATCTTGTGTTTCGTATGCTATATGCGGGGTTACAATAACATTTTGATTTTTTATTAATTCTGGCAAAATCTTTGATTCCTCTACGCATTCAAAATTATTATATAGAGTTTGGGTTAAATTTGAACATTTGAAATTAAAGTATTCACAAGTCACTACATCCAGTGCCGCTCCTTTAATTGCACCTTTAGTTACTGCACTATACAAATCTTTTATATTCACAATTTCGCCCCTTGATGTATTAATCAGGTAGGCTGTGTTTTTCATTATACTAAACTGTTCAAATGCAAACATATATTTATTTTCACCGGTATAAGGTACATGGATAGTTACAATATCAGCTTCTCTGAGCAAAGTATTAAAATCAGTATATTCAACATTGTATTTTTTAGCAAACTCTATTTTTTCTGAGATATCATAAGCCAAAATTTTCATTCCAAAGGCAGAGGCAAGTTTGGCAACAGCAATTCCAATACTGCCTGTTCCGATTATACCAATTGTAAACTTCGAAATATCACGTCCGACAAAATTTTGGCAAACACGATTTTGGGTCTTTAAATATTCTGATGCAGGGATAATTTTTCGTACCAATGCAAGGATTAAACCTATAGTGTATTGTGCAACAGGTCGTGCGCCATAACCTTCAACATTCACAACAGCAATATTTTTGGCATCAGCGGAGCGTTTGTTTATATGCTCAACTCCTGTTGAGCGAGTAGAGATAATTCGCAGGTTTTTGAACGAATTTATTACGTTTTCCGTAACCTCTGAATCAATAAAAACACTTATCACAGAAGTATTATCCAGCAACTCGGAGCTAAGATTTTTTACTGTTTCCTCGTTTAAACTTTCTGTAAAAAAAGTAATATCAAAATTTTCAAGTTCATGTGATCTGAAAAAATCTTTTTCACTTTCCCGAAAATCAAAAACTAATAACTTTATTGCCATATAATACTCTCCTTTGAATAAAATTATTGCCAAAATAACAAGAAATTATATTGCACAAAAGTTTAATTTTTCAGAATAAAAAATTATCAGGATTTCCAATGAAATATGCCTCAAAAAATCGTAATATAATAATGTATTCGTACCTTTAAAGCCTAATTATGCGGATATGACGCTGGCAGGAGAACATGTCGTTTCTTTGGGATAAGAAGAAGCGGAAACGGTGCACATCCATGTTCTAATTTCGAAGCAGATAAGTTGTCTGCAAATTTCCTGCGAAACACGGCTGGTACGGACAACTGCCAAGGAATAAATCCGATTAAATTATATATAAAGCGGATAACGGCAGTTGAAACAAGGCATAGGGTTCAATTTTAAACCCTGTGCCTTTTATTATTTCAAATATTTCTCCTTCACCTGCATTCGTAACACTCACTAAATGCTCGTGAACGACTGTTTCCTTTTCCGCCATAGGGGCGAGGATTGACTTTGTTTTTTCTAAAACAAGATTTACTCCGTTACAAATTTTATCAATTTTTTAATATCTTTATTCCAAATTCCGTTCCAATTGCGAATTATTACGTCTGCTGGGCAAATTCCGGCATTTGTGTATTCTTTTATCGGATCTAAAAATTTTTCTTCATCTGTGTCCATTTCGATAAACGACTTTTCAGCGATGTACAAAATTTCTTTTGCAATATCTTTAGCATAATATTTGCCGATTTTAGAATTTAATGCACTTTTCGGAACATTATATCTTAATTCTGAAAAATCCCTGTATTCAAAATCTTTGAACAACTCCTCAATTTCTTCAATTGCGTGTTTGTTGTAAAGAATTCCTTTATAAATAGCCAAAATTGAGTACTGCAAACCTTTACCAACACAGTCTTGGTTTCTGATTTCTATAAAGTTACGCAATCTAACTTCCGGAAAATACAAATTTGCGTGTAGGTTAAAATCTTCAATATCGGCGTCATAACCTTGATAACCGTTTGCCATAAATTCGTCAAAACTAATTTTTCCATCAAGCGGAATTGCATCATCTTCACGGTTAATAAAAATCATTGGCGTTTGAAGAACATAGTCAACATATTCTTCAAACGAAAACTTGTTATCAATCTGGCCGACAAAACCACACCTGTCATTGTCTGTATTTAGCCAGCTCAACGCCCTAAAACTCTTGTAGCCCGTTTCAACTCCGCCTCTTATCGGAGAATTTGCAAACATCGCAGTCACAAACGGAGTTAATTTATTTGCGATACGGAATTTAGTCATCGCATCTTCTTCACTCTCAAAGTCAATACAGCATTGAATTCCGGCGGTTTCTCTCATCATAACATCAGACAAAATTCCCCACAAATATTTTGCCATAATATGGTATCTCTGCTTTGGAATTAAATTAATAGATTTATGCGTAGAAAGAGGTGAAACACCATAATTCAAAAGGTTTATACCTAATTTATCTAAAATCGGTTTCATTTGTTTATTGAGTTTATCAATTTTTGTTTTGAGCGCATCTATTGTTTTTTCAGGCTTTATGCTCAATTCAATTTGACATCCAGGTTCAAGTGTAACCGTGTCATGCTCTTGTTTTAAGCCAATAATGTTGTAGTTATCTGTTATGTAATCCCAATTTTCTTCTTTAGCAAAATTTCGTAAAAAATTGCAAACTCCAAACTCTGAACCATAATCTACAGCTTTCGAAGTTACAGAAAAAATCGGGAGTCTTTCATATTCAAGTCCGACATTAAACTCTTCTTTCGGTTTACAGCCTGCTTCAAATAATTTTACAATTTCTTTTTTGCTGAGTTTGGTTTGTGTTTGCATATTTACCCCCTTAAATTATATCATCCACAAAATTAGCAAAAAATTTTTATTAAAACATTTACCTGTGTGTGGTATTATTATAGGTAAGATGAACTACTTCGAACGGGCTAAATATTTTAGAACTAAAAAAAGACTTGGGCAAAATTTTTTGATTGATGGTCAAACTATTGCCGATATCATTGATTTTGCAGACATTAATCCTGATGATACGGTTATAGAAATCGGTCCCGGAGTTGGATTTGTAACAGAACAGTTAGTGAAGCATGCCAAACAGGTTATCGCTATAGAACTTGATGAAGAAGCTATTAAAGAACTTGAAAAACTTAATGCTCCGAATTTAAAAATTATCCACAACGATATTTTAAAACAAGATTTATCAGATCTTTGCGAAGGCAAAATTAAAATTGTTGCAAATATTCCATATTATATTACAAGTCCGATTATCGCACATCTTTTGGGTGAAATCGATGATTTGAGTAACAAAAATCGTAATAAAATCACAGACATTTTGTTAATGGTTCAAGAAGAGGTTGCTCGCAGAATGGTTGCTAACGAAAACTCATCAGGCAAGCAATACGGGCTTTTGACAATTTTGTCACAGTTTTGGGCAGATGTTGAGATTATGAAACTCGTTGGCAGACGCTCTTTTTATCCTGCGCCAAAAGTCAATTCTGCGTTAGTAAAACTCGTTGTTAGAGAAAAACCTTTGCTTGACTTGACGGATTACAAACATTTTAGAAAAGTAATCAAAGCCGGATTTTCTCAACGTAGAAAGAATATCAAGAACTGCTTGATGTCAGGCGGATTTGCAAAAGAAAAAATTCAAACAGCCCTACAATCGCTTGGGCTGGACGAAAATATCAGAGGCGAAAAACTATCGATTGAAATGTTTGGCAAACTTTCTGAGGAACTTTTGAAATGAAAATTCAATGCCCTGCAAAAATAAATTTGACTTTAAAAGTTACCGGCAAACGTCCTGACGGTTTTCATAATATTGAAAGTATTATGCAGACAATCAGTCTTTATGACTATTTGACAATAAATGCTGAACCGGCAGAAAAGTTCGAAATAAATCTTTCTGGCAATAGCACAGAAATCCCTTATAATGAAAAAAATCTCGTTTTTAAAGCTACAATGCTTTTTGTCGAAACAGTGAATCTTGCTCCACATAAAATTGAGATTTATATAGACAAAAATATTCCTGTTTCAGCAGGTTTGGCAGGCGGAAGCACGAATGGAGCAGGCACACTTTTTGGATTAAATGAAATCTTTAATCGACCTTTGTCTCGTGAAGAATTGCATAATTTATGCGCAAAATTGGGTTCTGACTTGAATTTTTGCCTTGAAGGCGGACGACAAATGACATATGGGCGTGGCGAAATTTTAGAAAAACTTCCATTTGAGGAAATGAATATTTCGCTTATAAAACCTAATGACCTTGGAATTAGTGCAAAAGAGGCATACACAAAATTTTCTGCGAAAAAAAATGATGATTTCAAATCCGAATTTGGCGAAAGAGAAAATTTCGTGAACGACTTAGAGTGGGCTGTAATTGACGATTATGAAGAATTGAAGTTAATAAAAAAAGCTTATCCAAATTCAATCATGTCAGGTTCAGGCTCAACTTATTTCGGAATAAATTTTGATTTTGCTCAAAAAGATGGTTTTTGGCTTGCAAATGGTTTACATGCTACTTCCGTGGGTATTTGTGTGGTTGATTAATTAAATCACAAGATTTATTAACATTTGTAACAAATTTTCTGCATGAACTTAAAGAATTCATGCAAAAGTGCCGTAGTACAACTCATAAGGTAAAAGTATGTGAGGTGTACGTAATGACAAAAGTTCAAAAGACAGACAATGTTCAAGCGAACTACAACGCACAAAATAATAAGAAGGTTAAGAAACAAGAAGCAGGCAAAAAGGCTGTTTTTAATAAAGCTAAAAAATCTGCAAATACTTTCACTGACAAAAGCGGCAAGACTTATAAAATTTTGGGCGTTGTAAAAGGCTCTAAACGTGGACACCTTGTAGTAAAAGATATAAAAACAGGCAAACAAGCTTTCGCATCAGCAAACCACGTAATTTTGAAAGAAAGTTACGTAAAAGCTTGCATGATATTTGATAATGAAAAAACTAAAAAAGTTACAGCTAAAAATAATGGCAAAAGCTATGTTGTTTTGAAAGAAAATGTTGACCGTCTAGGCAGAAAACTTGTTATGAACCAAGCTGGTCAACAATTCTATATGGCAAAAGACAATACAGTAATCAAAGCTGACTATGCACAAGGCACAGCTTATGTTGAAAATGTAAAACACAAAATCAGAACAACTAAAAACGCTAAAGAAAAAGCTCGTTTGGAAAAAGAATTGGACAGCAGAGCTTCTTATTCAGACAAAAATATTATCAGAATTAAAGGTGATAACAACAAATTCTGGTACATCGACAAAAGAACCGGTAGAGCTGTGAACCTTACACAAAAAGAAGCTGATGCCATTATTAAAGATTTGGACAACGCAGCAGGCGGATTTCTTGGAACAGGAATCGGCACAAAAGATTCAAAACTCCTTAGAACAAACCAAAGTATCGTAGACCCTGCAGTTTTGAACAGAATTGACAAGCACTATGCGCAAGACAAAAGCTTCCAAAAAGATGTTAAAAACGGCAAATACAAATCTCATTACGAAGCTTTTCTAGGTTCAGAAATTTCTAATGATGAAGTTTACAAATTCGACGCTGATTTGGTAAAACAAGGTGCAATCGTTGACCAAAAAAGAAGAAACGAAATTCTTTTAACAAACCTTACAACATACGGCAAAAAGTTTGATAACAGACATTCTGCACTAGATGCCGTAACTACAAAAGAAGATTACAACTATTTGCAAAAAGGTGCAGCACGTTTCAATAAAGCAAACAATGTTAAAGCCGGAAAAGGTGAAACAGCTTTAGAAAGTTTGATTGCCTTCCAAACAGAAGATGATGCAAATTTGATTGACTTGAGTTTCAAAAAGCTTTTTGCTCCTGAAAAAAATGAACTCACAACTCAAGCAGAAAAAACAGGTATCAATACAAGAACTAATGTAAAACTAATACTTTCAGGCGTTGATGAAAACATTGATACAGCTTTGGATTCACACGATTCAGAAATGTATGCTCAAATGGATAAATTACTTCCTGCAAACAAAAAATTGGCAACATTGAACAAAAAATCTGATTTAATGATGGCTGGTTATGGCAAATTTTCAAATGAAGACTTGGCAAACGAAGCTGTTAGATTGTTGAACGAAGCAAAATCACTTTCTTCACGATATGCAAGTAGTGGGGAAAATGTCAATTCTGTATATGCTCTCAAAGGCGCTATAAAATCATCATCTTCTGATTATCAACACAAATCTGACACAAACCTTGCAAAAGCTTACGGAATTATTAAAAATCCGGAAGTCCTCGCACTTGTAGAAAAGAAATGCCCTTGGTTTAAGTCTGTTGTGGTTGACAAAAAATTCCCAAAAAATTATACAACAGAAGACTACCTATTTTATAACCGTGTAACAAACAACAAAATTGCGGACTTTGCAAACATTGCTCTTGAATCTTCAAAAGTTGATCCTAAATTGAAAAAAGAAGATATTGAAGCAAACAAAGAACAGATTAAAGAATTAAAAGCTATTTTCAACTCTTTGAGAAATGAACATTCATTTGACGTAAACGGCGAAAACGAAAAAATGAAACTTATTTCCAGAATGAGAAGCGCTACTTTATTGGGACAAACAAAAGAGGATACACGAGATACTTATAGAGTTGCCCAATCTGTTTTACAAAAACTTGAATTAGCTGCGGAAGGCAAACTTGTTGACAAAAACGGTAAACATATTCCTTTCGAACAAGCTGTGAAAAAATACACAGGCATGAACCTTGCAGAAGTAAACCAAAAATATTTGCAACACCAACAATATGGCGAAATTGCAGCTGATTTAACTATTGGTTTGGCAACAGCTCCTCTTGGCGGTGGGTTGTTAAAAGTTGCCGGTACAACATTTAAAGGTGCAAAAATGCTTGCAGAAGGTACAAATTTTGTAAGCAAAGTAGCTAGAGCTTCCCTAACAGGTGCAGGAATGGGGGCAAGTCAATATGTTGCTGATACTAACGTAAATAATAGTACTTTTGAATCTCGCGCACTTAAAGAAGAAAAAGCTGCAATAGTTGCTGAATTCGGTGGTGCAGGTTCTTTAGTCGGCGAAATTTCTGGCGGAATCGCATCAAACATGACATCTAAAGCAAAAGCACTCGGTGTTCACACAGTTGGTGCAGGTGCAGATGTTGCAATTGGCGGAGCTATTATGGAAATGAACGGTCAAAGTTACAAAGATTTCCTAAAAGATCCTTTGGCAATGGGTATGATGGCATTTGCGCATGTTTCTAGTGCAAGAAGCTCTATGGCTAAATTTTCACCGGCAAACAAAGCAAAAACATTGATGGCAATGCACAAACAAGGTGAAGCTGTAAAAGATTTGCCTACAATGAACGCTGAACAAAGAGCATCTTTCGAAAAATTGAATTTGCCTGAAGCAAAAACTTTCTTGAAAGAAAGCGGTATTCAATACACAGAAGTAAAAGGCGGAATTGAATTCACAGATGCAAATGGCGCTCATAGAGTTCAATACGATAAAACAGGTGCATTCCAACAAACAAAAACACAAAAACTCGGCATTTCTTCAAAAGAAGTTGAAGACTTGGTTACTTACGCTGAAAAAGGTCACGCAAACGCAGAACAAGTAAAAGCCGAATTAGGTTCAAAACTAACTCCTGAACAAACTGCAAGATTGGATAAAACAATTGCTAAAAACCAACCTGCACAACAAAAATCAGAAGTTGAAACAATTAGAGAAGAATTGCAAAACGTAAAAACTCTTGATGAATTAAGAGCAACACAAAAGAAAATTACCCAATTACCTAAAGGAGCAGAAAGACAAGAATTATTTGAAAGTACATTTGAAATAAGACAAAGAATAGAAGCTCAAAATAGAGCTGAAAACAAAGTCGTTTACAAAAACCATGCAGATGATGTTACATTTGATCCGACAGATACAAATGCAAGTGTTGATGCAATGCTACATAAAGATGAATATGTTCCTGAAAATAGCACTGCTCCAACCAAAAAAGGCAGAGTAAGAGAATGGTTGAATAAAAAATTCTCAAGCAATAAAAAACTTCTTGATGCAGAAGTTGAAAAAGGTGTTTACACTAATCCGGAAAAGATTTGGCTAAATATTGAAACTACTAAAACAGAAGACGGTTATGTAAGAACAGCCACTAACAAAGAGTCTAATAATCTTTATAGTAAAGAATATTTTGATGCAAAAGGTAAAAAAATCAGTAAAGAAGAATATACCATAGACGGAGATTTATATCTTCGTGAAATTGGTAATACAACTGAACACTATGTATACACTGATAACGGTAAACAATTACTTGACTATATTGAATATCCAAAAAACAAAGCAGTTGGTTTTGAATATGATCAAGAAGGCAATGTAACAAGCATGACTTTTGAAGAAAAATATAATCGAAACAATCCAAAAGAAGAAATAAATCGACTTTTACTGGATGAAGAAGATTATGTCCTTTCTGTAAAACGTAATAGCACTTATGAATACAACCCAGCAGAAAAACGTTTCGAATTGCTTGACTCTGAAGGCAATGTTGCCTTGAACGCAGAAGGCAAACCACAAGGTATTGCAACATTCAATCCGGAAACATGTACTTGGACAGAAACCGGTCTTTATAACGAAACAATTGCTCCAAAAGTTACAAAACCTGCAAAATCAGAAACACCTGTAAAATTAGAAGAAGAAACACCGGTTGCTCCGGCAGAAAGCGAAATCATCGTTGGCGGTGGCGAAGTTGTTGAACCGGTAGTTGCTGAACCGGTAGTTGCTGAACCAACAGTTGAAATTCCTAAACCTATTAGCGAAAGATTAGGTATCAAATTCAACGGTAGAGGTTCTAGAATAGACAACATTACATCTGAAAAAGCTACTAAAACAAGCAAACCTCAAAAAATCGAAATTGACGGAGAAACTTATACACTAGAACAACAATACACATCAGGCAGATTTGGCAGAAACAAAAAAGTTGCTGTTGAAACTATCAAAGATGGTGACAGAATTGTTGAACAAAGAGTGTTCAACGAAAACGGTCAACCAGAATTAGTTGTAAGAAATAACGAAAATGGTTCACAAACTCAAATTGAATACAAAGATGGCGTAGAAACTCAAATTACAACAACAACTGCTGAAGGTGATCATTTCTTTGGCTTTGATGATGCATACAAACCAAATGCAGAAATCGGTAAATGCTTGCAAGAAGGCGGTAAAAGCTTGACAGATGGCACGCAGGCTTATTATGATGCACTTGGCAACGAATACAAACACGCAACCATAGAAAATGCTGATGGCACAACAGCTCAACAATGGCAAATAAGAGATAAAAAGACCGGAAATTTTGTAGAATACAAACCGGCAGAACACGCAATTACTCCTCACGGTGTAAAAGCTCAATCTAGCTTTAGCGTAAAAGCTACTTTCAACAAAGTTATTGACAGATTACGTCCGAACAAATCTGCAAAACAGGCAGAAATAGAAACTCCTGCCAGATTAGAGGAAGAAACTCCGTTAGTTGAAGAAGAAACTTCTGCTAAACATACTGATGCAAAAGCAGAAGAAATTGTTAAACAATTAGATATCAAACCTTCTCAAGAAGGATCTACTTTTGAAGTTAGTGGAAATTATCTAAATGAAAAAGTAAATGGAAAAGAAGTCAAATATTATGGATTAATGAAAGACGCTGACGGTACTTTAAAAGTATCATATAGCTCTGAATATAAATTTGATAATGAAGGAAATAAAGTTCAGACAATATACAGAGATGCAAATGGTAATGTTGATTATTATCAATACGGAGATTATAAGAATTCCGTACGAACAGATGCTGATAGCAATATAATTTCTTCAGTAGAAAGTGTTTCTCATGACAATCAAACATATACAATAACAAAAAATAATTCAAATAAAATTGAAAAAATTGATATTGGCGATGACTGTTATTACATAACTGAACAAGATGGAAAAACAACATTTAATAAACAACACTGGGATGGTAAGGATTGGTCAAAAGGAGAAGTAACAGAAAAACCTGAATGGTGGGATACTGTTGCTAACAAAGCTTCTAGCCAAGAAGAATTGTTGAGAACTTGGAAAGAAAAAGTTCCTGCAACTGAAAACGAAACACCGGTTGTAAAACCGGTTGAAGAAGAAGCTTCGGCTATCAACTTAAACGAAGAACCTGTCAGCAAACCGGAAGGGGCAAAACAGGTTGAAAATGAAGCTGTTGCGCCAAAATCTAACGAAACTCCTGCTGCAACTGACAAAGAAGTTACTCCGACTCCGGCTGATGAAGCAGGCAACCCTAAATCGACAGGTGAAAAAGCTGACAATAAAGTAACTGACAAATCAAGCAACAAACCTTCTCAATACGCAGACAAGGCTACAGAAGAAACTGTAAATAAACTTGGAATAAAACCTTCTCAAAAAGGCTCTACTTTTGAATACAAAGACGGCAGACTACACGAAGTTGTTGACGGCAAAGAAGTTAGACTTTACTTCTTAGAAAAAGATGCTAGTGGCAATCCTACAAAAGTTACAGATTCTTATGAAAAAACCTATGACAAAAATGGCGAAGTTATAGAACAAGTCACCAAAGAAGGTGACAAGGTTATCAGAACAGATTATCACCTAAAAGACAAAACTATTATAACTGATGAAAATGGTGATGTAATTACATCTACAGAAAATATTACTCACGACAACCAACAATATTCAATCAAAAAAGACAAGTCAGACAAAATTACTAGAATTGAAGTCGGTGATGATGTTTACCATATTGAAGAAAAAGACGGTATAACAACATTCACTAACGAACACCGTGGATCAGACGGAAAATATTCAGAACCCACAGAGGTTGGCAAACCTGAATGGTACGATGCCGTTGCAGGCAAAGCTTCTAAACAAAAAGACTTGCTTAAACAAGCTCAAAAAGAAGTTAAAGCCGACGGCGTTGGTCAAAAATCTTCAGGTTCTAGATTGAAGAAACTTACAGCAGTGGCTGCATTAGGCGGACTTGCTTATGGTGGAAAACTAATTTACGACTCATACAAAGAAGAGTCTGAAGCTGTAACACCTGTTGCCCCTGTTGACCCTGCAGAAGATGCAGAACAAGAAGAACCTGTTGAAGAACAAGTAGAAGATCCTGAAACTCCTACAGAAGATGCAGAAACTCCGGACGCAGATAATCAATCTTCTGAAGTAGCTGACAATGATACAAACAACAATGACTCATCTTCTGCAAGTGATGAAAACAACTCTTCTGTTGACGATAGCAACAATTCTTCTAATACTGACAATTCTGCTCCTGCAGATGATACAAACCGTTCAAGAGAAGCTGAATCTAATGACAAAGACAACAATAAACTTGAGGACAAAAAGACTGAAAAGAAAGAAAAAGTTACAACTCCTAGTGAAGAAAATGGAGTTAAAAACGACGAAACCCAAAACGGCGAACACGTAGTAACTATTGCCGAAAACCTTGAAAAACTCGACAAAATGACTTCTGATATTCATACAGCAGAAGATTTTAACAAATTTGTTGAAAGACTAAAACTCGAAAGAGAAAACGAAAATATCACAGACGACGAAATGGCAGAATTGATTGCGAAAGCCAAAACAAATATGGAACCGGAAACTACTCCTGTTCAAGAGGTTAACGACGAAACTACAACAGACACAACAAATGAAGAAAAAGTTGAAGATGTTGTAAACAACGACAAACCTGTTCAAACACCGACTACAAAAGGCAAACAAGAAATTACTCCTGATGTAAGAATGTCGTTAGTTGAAGATATTCAAAATGCAAAAGAAGTCGATGATATTAGAGAAATTCAACGAAAAATTCGTCAATACAAACGCTTCCCGGGACGTAAAAACTTGCGTCGAGCTTACAAAGCTAAGTTGCGTGAAATCAGACACCAAGACAAAGCCGAAGCAAAAGCACAAAAATATGCAGATAAATTTAACGAACGCATGGACAAAATTATGTCATCTGACATCTACAAAAACGACCAAAACCAATTAAACTTGAAAAAAACAAAAGGAAATTCAATTTTTGGATAATGAGTTAGCCACCCTACATTCTAAACAGTCACTCCGGACTACGATCCGGAGTCTATCAAACAACATTACTTTAATCTATTTTTTTAAATAATCTTGAAAACTTTTTACATTCACCTTATAACCACATCCATCGTGAAGTTTCGCTGGATAAAATATACGTTTTTGCGGATATTTTCTACACATAAGTAGTCTATGCTTGTAATCAGAACACAAGCCTTCTTCCGTAACGAGTTTACAAGCAAAAATCAAATTTCCACTTTCATCTTTGCCTTTAATATAAAATCTTTTGTATGCAGGGAACAGAAACTGCATGATTTTGAATTCTTTTTCGGTATATGTATCATAACTATACATATAATTACAACATTTTCCGCATTTTTTGCATTCACCTGTCACTTCATAACTAACACGCTCAGGAACAAAATATGAACGAATTTCATTAATAATTACAAAAAAGAAATCTAACATATTTAATATAGTAGCATAAATTTTTATAAGAATGGTATCGGTGTTGGTGTAGTCCACACATTTACCTTTTGAAATGGGCTATTCACTACTCACTATTTTTCAATCATTCTGAAACAATTTGCCAATAAATTACTTTTATAATAAAATCTAAGTCATATATAAGGGAGTATCCATGTCAAAATATTACGTAAAAAGAAATTATACGGCTAAAGAGATGGCGAGAGCCAATATATCTAAGAATTCTAAAAAGAAAAATGATGGAGGTTTTTTCTCGACTCTTAGGTTTGTTTTTATAATGGGTTGTGCTTGTATGCTTGCAGGCGTAGCGTCTTTAGAGCTTTATTTGCAGTCACTACCACCGATAAACAATTTAGAGCAGTTTAAACCTAATATTGTTACGAAGATTTATTCTGCAGATGGTGAAATTATTAAAACTTTTACCGCTTATACGTATGAAAAAATTGAGTTGAAGGATATTCCTGATAACTTGAAAAAAGCCTTGATTGCAACTGAGGATAAAAACTTTTACCGTCATCATGGCTATGATTTGACTGGTTTAGCTCGTTCTACCGTGCAAAATATTCTTGCAGGGCATGTCGTTCAAGGTGCAAGTACCATTACACAACAGTTAGCAAGGGTTTTGTTTCTTAATAACGAAAGAACTTTTGACAGAAAATTGAAAGAATTGTTCATTGCTGCAAGAATTGAAAAAACAATTTCAAAAGACCAAATTCTTGAAATGTATATGAATAACGTATATTTAGGTGCAGGTGCTTATGGTGTAGAAGGGGCTGCACAGATTTATTTTGATAAACATTTGAGAGATTGCGATTTGGCGGAACTTGCATTGATTGCAGGTTTGCCTCAAGCTCCATCTGTTTACAACCCGTTTAATAACATGGACTTGGCAGTTCAACGTCGTAATCAGGTTTTGACAAGAATGTATAAGATGAGATACATTACGACAGATGAGTATGAAAAAGCAAAGGAAGAGAAGGTTCACCTTGCTAAAGTGCCTCAGTTCTACACTACGAATAAAGCTCCATATTTTTGCGATTATGTAATGAAGGAGCTTGAAAAATTAGGCTTTGATGAAACAGAAATTTCTCAAGGCGGTTATAAAGTAGTTACAACTCTTGATTATAAAGCTCAAAAAGCTGCAAATGAAGCTATTTTGCGTAATCTTCGTGGCTGGGGATTAGGTGGCGATAAAAACCAAGCCGCAGTATTCTCTTATAGTCCGATAGACGGTAAAATTCTAGTTTATTCTGGCGGTAAAGATTATACAAAAAGTCAATATGATAGGGTTACTCAGGCCGTAAGACCTCCCGGATCTTCATTCAAACCGATTGTTTATGCTGCAGCAATGGAAAAAGGTATTTCTCCAAACGATATGATTGAGGATAGACCTTTGACAATCGGACAGTGGTCACCAAGAAACTATGGTAATAAGTATAGAGGTAAAATCCCTGTATATACAGCTTTGATGGTATCTTCAAACGTATGTGCTGCAAGATTGATAAAAGATGTAGGAATTCGTTCTGTAATTCAAACAGCAAGAGTCTTGGGTATTGAAACTCCGCTTGAATATGACTATACAATTGCCTTGGGTTCAAATGGCGTAAAACTGTTTGAATTTACAAGAGCTTATGGTGCTTTTGCAAACGGTGGTTATGTTGTTCAGCCTTATGCAATTGAAAGGGTTGAAACTTCTCGTGGTAAAGTTGTATACAAAGCTCCAAAAACCAAAATTACTCATCAATTGAGTATGAATACAGCTGCAGAAATGACTGCGATGATGAAAATGGTTATTTCTAATGGTACAGGTCGTGCTGCAAATATTGGAAAACCTGCAGCAGGGAAAACAGGTACAACTGATGATAACAAAGATGCATATTTTATGGGTTATACTCCGAATATCGTAACAGGTGTTTGGGTTGGAAACGATGATAACTCTGTAATGAATAAGTCTATTCAAGGTGGTAGTGTTCCTGCGCTTATTTGGAAAGATGTTATGAAAGTTGCAACAGAACCTTATGGAAAAGCTGAATTTAATTATCCACAAGTTGAATTAATTCCGTTTGGCTCAATAAATCCAAATAGAGTAATCGGGGGAAGTGTTTCTAAACCTAAAACAGAAGAACAATCTGAAATTGATTTAAATGAAACAGAACCAGTTTTGCCTGAATCAGTCAGAAAAATTGAACACGAACAATCTCAATCGAAACCGGCTCAAACAGTGACTTCAAAACCTGCAGTAGCACCAAAACAACAAAGTACCGCTGCGCCAATCCCTATTCCGATGGCAGTGCCGGAAGGGGTAAGATAGAAGTGGCTAGGTAACTGGGAAGCCGAATTTTGCTGGTAGTGAATGGTGAATAGTGAGTAGTGAGTAGTTCATATCAATAAAAATATAATTATATATGACTATGATACAGGAAAATAATTTTAATCTATAAGAACAATTCACTACTCACTATTCACCATTCACTTATTTCTTATTCACTTTATAAACAATTGAAAGGACAAAATGACAGAATTTATTGCACATATAGGAACAGACGAGTCTGGTAAGGGAGATTTTTTTGGACCTTTGGTAATTGCAGGTGTTTTGGTTGATGAAAAATCTGCTGAGTATTTTAAAGAACTTGGAATTAAGGACAGTAAAAAGCTTTCTGACAAAAAAATGCTTATGCTTGCAGGTGAAATAAAAAAAACTGCACCACATTCGATTATTGCAATTTCAAATACAAAGTATAATGAGCTTTATGCGAATATTAAAAACCTGAATAAACTTCTGGCATGGGGGCATGCGAGAGCAATTGAAAATGTTTTAGAACGTAATCATTGTGAATATGCACTGTCTGACAAATTTGGTGATGAGAGTTTAATCCAGTCTGCATTGATGAAAAACGGTAGAACGATAAGACTAGAGCAGATGTGCAAGGCAGAAAGTGATATTGCAGTGGCTGCCGCATCGGTTTTAGCTCGTGCAACTTTTGTGGAAAAAATGCAAGCTATGGAAGAAACTTATGGATTGAAATTTCAAAAAGGATGTTCCGGCTTAGTGAAAAATGTTGCTTCTGAATTTATAAGCAAGTACGGTAAAGAACGTTTGAAGGAAGTTTGTAAAGCGCATTTTAAAACCTATAACGAAGTGATATGAGTGAAAAGTGAAACGTGAGAAGTGAAAAGACCAAAT
>ENA-ORPK01001718-ORPK01001718.1-human-gut-metagenome-genome-assembly--contig:-NODE-1718-length-16638-cov-6.110414_pt1 | contig 16638 bp, 11 predicted proteins | sample MGYA00242139_ERZ509068 | MGnify/ENA primary metagenome ERZ509068 (study PRJEB26280, sample SAMEA2338687) | human gut metagenome | biome: human gut; feature: human-associated habitat; material: faeces... | reverse complement strand
GCGTTCCGCAGGGGTCGGATTCTGAACCTAGTTAAACGCTATTCGGGAAATTAGGCTTAAACATAGGCTTCGGAACCTCGGAAACGGGTGCACCGGAGGTTTCATGCAAGAGCCCCCGGACATAAAATCGCCATCGAAAGGTGGGATCCGCGACGTCTTCGGACGTCCTTTATAAATGTCCTCGACCGATACGGGCCGCATGGATCTCATCTCCGAAGAAGAGGCCACCCTGAGATCCGGCCTCACGGACCCGATCGTCTTCCTCACGCTGAACGCACTGAGAGACGGGGAACCGCACAGCAGGAAGCTGCTGGCGGAGGATGTGGGATGCACGGAGAGGATCGCGAGACGTTCGATCGACAACATGAAGGACATGGGATTCCTGGAGGTCGGTGCATCAGGCGTGAGGATCACCGGATACGGGATGGACCTCCTGAAGAGCCTGGGGATCGAGCTGGTGGATTTCGACTGGAGCCAATACGACCTCGGCAGGACGACTCAGAGCGTGGTGCTGAGACGCGCCGCGCATCTGATCGGCGACGGCGGCGAACAGAGGAGGGTCGCATCGAAGCACGGATGCAGGACATGCTCGATCTGGACGATGACCCGTGACAGGCTGGTCATGCTGCCATGCTGGAACACGGATGCGAACGACCCGGTCCTCGCAGGGAGGATACGCGTGAGGATCGGTCTATCGAACGATGACGTCCTCATCGTGACCGGCGGGGATGATGGCTATTCCGTACGCGAAGGTGCGATCGCGACCGCTCTGAGCGCGTTGTGAACGGTGGAAATGGATCAAAGACGCGGACAGGGCTCCCCTGTGACGTCCCGGACGATGTCGATCACTTCTAAGAGGGCGATCCCGGTCCCGGATGCGATGGACAGGCATCCCTCGCCCGAGACGTGCCTCTTCATTATCCATCTTCTGCGGACGACCTCGGCATCCTCGGCCTCCTGAATCCTGCTGGGGCCGTCGGCATCCCAATCCTCGGCCCTGCAGGAGGGGCACTTGCCGGGACGCTGACCGCGCGAGCGGGGGTACCACTCGTAACCGCACCTCCTGCATCCGCAGGCGCCCTCGTGATCGCGCCACTTGTAGGTGCCGCATCTCGGACATCTGGAGGGATCCTCGACGCGGCTCCTCCAGTTGTGACCGCAGTGCACGCAGGTGCAATTGTATCCGAGGCTCGCCGGTGGAACGGGTTCGTCATCGGGGTCGAAGCATCCGCCGCAGAACGGGCATCTGCACTGAATGGACGCCTTCCCGGCCTGCAACGCAGGTGTCGCTCTCGTGGCGACGATCGCATCTCCCTTTCCCGATGATGTCTTGTCCGCCATGTTGCCGCCCGCCTCAGATGGATGTATATTCCATGAGCCGTGCGGCTTAACTAGCTTATGTGAACAATGATGGATACATCTGACTAATCGAACGGACCGGGATCCGTATCAGATGAAGGCGATGAAGCCGTTGTTTCCGATCCGCCAGACGTTTCCGAAAACATGCGGAACGAGGAGGATAGGAAGGGGATGACGAGAAAATGGGGCCGAAGCCCCGGTTTGTCGGAAGGATCAGACCTTCCTTCTGTGTATGAGGACGACGGCTGCGACGAACACCAGGATGATGGCGGCGATGCCGATGTACAGCATCGCGTTCGACGGAGCGTCGTCGGAACCCTCGGGATCGTCGGGCGTCGGGACGGGCTGATCCTCGGGAGCGACCATGAACACCGAGAAGTGAGTGGTCTCCATGGTGAATCTGCCCGTGGATTGGTCGTAGGATGCCTTCATCTTCGTCTTGACACCGTTGTCGTCGACGTACCAGACATACAGGCGGGAAGCATCCTCGCCGTCGCGGAGCTCGTATCCGAATACGACGGTCGCGACTCCTCCGAGCTCGTGGATCCTGCTGTCTCCGACGAATGCTCCGAGGACGATGAACTGTCTGTCTCCTACGACCTGCTTCTGCATGTCGTTGAGATCGCTGTGGACGTTCCTATCCATCTCCAGCTTCACATCCTTGTCGCCGGACAGCCTGTTCACGACCTTCTCATCCACATGGATGGACTCCTTGCCGCTTCCTACCTTCAGGCTGGCTCCATGCTCGGAGATCCTCCCGATGGCCTCGGAGGACACGATGACGGATGCGCCGCTGTCGTTCCTCACCTCGATGGTCTTGGAGATGTCCTTGCTGTCCACGGAGACCTCGTTCATAGCAGCCGAGGATTGATCGATGGCCTTCCGGACGCTGTCGGCGTCGAGACCGCCGTCCTTGACGGGAACTATGGTGACGGATTCGGCCTTGGTGACCTTATCGCCCTTCTTCTCCACCTCCACGGAGGACTTAAGACCGGAGACCTCCTTGGATTCGACCGTGGATGATTCCCTGGTCTCCGAGGCGCCGTTCCTGATGGTCTCGATGGAGGACGAGTCCTTCCGCTCCTTGTCGGTATCGGTGCTTCTCCCGGTCTCGATGACCTTGGTCTCGTTGCCGTCCTTGTCCTTGACGACGGTGGTCTTCCTGGAATCCGTCTGAGAACCGTTGTCGATCTTCTTGGTCACGGACTCGGAATCCACGGAGGTGGAACCTTCGGGAGTCGTCCTGGCGTATCCCTTCCTGCTGACCGTGCTGCCGTTCTTGTCCTTGGTCTCGGAGGTGCTCTTCCTGACCTCCTCGACGGTCGTACCGTTCCGGTCCTTTACGACCAGGGTGCTGTCGAAGCTCTCGAGGGTCCCGTCCTTGTTCTTGACGACCTTCTTCATCTCCTTGGAGCTTCCGACGGTCTTCCCGGACGAATCCTTCGTCTTCGAATCGATGGTGGTCGAGGTCTGGGTCCTCCCTCCGGAGACGGTCGTGTTCCTGACCTCCTCCCTGGTCTCGGTGGAGCTGACGGCTTTGCCGTCAGCACCCTTCTTGACCTCGGTGGTGATCTTGATCGAACCGTTTCCTGTGGTCCGGATGTCGACTATCGTCTCGGAGGAACCGGTCTCCTTTCCGTTCGCATCCCTGGAGACCTCGGTCGTCGTCGTGACGGATCCGTTGGCTTTGGTCTGGGTTTTCACGGTCTTCTCGTAGGACCAGACCACATCCCCTTTAGCATCCCTGGTCGTCTCCACGACCTTGGTCTCGGAGCCCTTCCTCGTCTCCTCGGTCTCCTTGATGCCGGTGATGTTCCCGTCCCTGTCGCGGGAGGTCTCGGTGGTCGTGACCTTCGTCCCTCCGGAAATCTTCCCGGCGGTCGATTCGGTCTTCTTGGTGGCGGTGACTTTGCCGTTCGGATCCTTGATGACGGATTCGGTCTTGGAGATGACGGTTCCGTCCTTCTTCGTCTCCTTCGTTGCGGAGAAGTCGACGGTGGACCCGTCCTTCTTCGTCTCCGTTCCCTTGGTCTTCTCGGTGACTGTTCCGTCCTTGGAGGTGGTGATGTCGGAGACGGATTGCTTGACGTTCCCGTCCCCGTCCTTCTCCGTGACGGTCCTGCGCTCACCCTCGTTTCCATCGGCGTCCTTGACCTTCTCCACCACGACGATCGATTCGCTCCGGGTCTGGTTCCCGTCGGGATCAGTCTTCAGGGTGGTGACCGTGGTGGTCGTCTTGGAACCGTCCGCGCTGATGTCCACCCTGGTCTCGACCTCCTCCCTGGAGCCGTCCAGCCTCTCCGTCGTCTCGGTCTTGATCCGGGTGATGCTGCCGTCCTCGTTCTTCTTCTCGGAACTGGTCTCGGTCTTGATCTCCCCGTCCTCTGTGATCGAGGGCTTCGGATCGGGCTTGTCTCCGTCTCCGCCGGGAACATCGCCCATGGTGGTAATATCATAAATGAACTGGAAGTTGCCACCATCAGTGTAGTATCCAAGAGTCCATTCATTATAAACACCCTCACGGTACTGAACCCAATACTTCCAGGCACCGTTACCCATGTAGACATCGCCGAGACCGAACAAAGAGCCGAACCATCCTTTCAATTCCCCTTTGATGATAGGAACGAATGGAATATTGTTCTGCGCACAGGCTTTCTCGAAGGCATCCAGAGCACTGGTGCCTTCAGCGTACAGCGTAAACCCACTCTCCAGCATCGATTGGTTATAATGCGAATGCCGGACCTTGTCGGCATCGTATTTCATCTGGATGAAGAAGCTGTATTTCTCAACAGAGATCGGTTTCGGGACGATACTGACCGAACATTCAGCACTGTACAGATTGCCGATGAACACAGTCACCTTCGCAACACCGATCGAAGAACCTGCTTTTATCACGACAGTATCGCCATTCGGCTCCAACTTCACCAGATTACTGGTTGCTGAACCCTCTAACGCCCTCCAAATCACTCCAGAGGATGCATACCCTGCGGGAACAGTTACCGATAGAGAACCGGATGTACCCACCTGCAACTCCATCGAGGTCTTGTCGAGAGTGAGCGGTGCATACCCCACTGTTACGACGCAGGTGTCACTATAGGAACCAGATGTTGCGATGACCTCCGCCGTACCGACGGCCCTTGGAGTGAGTCTTCCGTTGATGTCGACTTCGACGATCAGCTCATCGAGAGACCTCCAGGTCACCGTACTGCTTCCGGTCAGATGCGCAACTGCCGAGAGGACCTCATCGGATTCCGCGGTGATGGCAACGGAATTCTTGTTGAGTGTCACCCCCGGGGTTCCCGAAGGAGTCTCACGACACTCGAATGCCGCAGTATCCTTCAGGGATTCGTCTTGGAACACCGTGAACGTATAGCTGCCCTCCGGCAACGATATGTTCATGGTTCCGCTGAACCGACCATCGACAACCTGTATAGAACCGTACGGACTATAACCTCCGTCCGGATAGGTGATGAAGAATCTCAGTAATATCGCGGACGAGGTGCCTTCGAACGACAAGACCCCTCTTTCAGAGTCGTACGAGACAGAAGCGATCCTCAACCCCCGAACATCGAATGACCTGCTGACAGAATCGGATCCGGAGCTGAACACCGTGAATGTGTACGAACCATCCGGCAGGTCTATGAGCATCGTACCTCTATACGACCCGTTGCCCGCCTGAACGAAACCGTATTCGCTATAGATTCCGTTCGGATAGGTCACGAAGAACCTGACGATATCGGCGTCCGGAGAACCACCACGAAATGATAGGACGCCGGTCGAATAGGATACGTCGTCTATGGTTATGCCTTCTCCGGATTCAGCGGAGGAGGAGAGTCCGATCGTCGTCGCGGACATCATCGCTACGATGATGAGGACGACGACCAGGACCTTCTTGTTCGAATGCATTGCCTTCCCTCTCACGTAAGATCGGGCGTCAGGGTTCCATGGTTCTCGTAGGTTCCCTCGGGGAATCCGGAAACGATGTCGAATGTCAATCCGGTCAATCCTGTGATGCTGAGCCTCACCTTCTCGACGGCGTGTCCGTTGTCGAGATCGATCTTGGAATACACATTGACGAATTGTCCGCCATAGTTCGCGATAACCAGTATACGTGCGTCTTCGATGTCGATGATCCCGGAAGAACGATCGATCTTCAGGGTGTATGTCCTCATGGATCCTGAATCGACCTGTGCGGTGCATTCCACATCATACCTGATGGAACCGGACACCGCGGCCTCCGTGTAATTCGCAGTATATGTCTTGGACTCGGTGACCTTCTCGGGGAACGTCTCGTTCCACGACGAGAATGCATAGGAGTTGATGGAATCGGCGGCCTTGGTCGGATCGGAGATCGTCGGGAAGGCGGCTCCGGATGCGAACTGCTTGGACCAGATCTTCATTTCGTTATCGTAGATCCATCCGGCCTCGGCGGATACGGATTCGGAGACTCCTCCTGCCAGGTCCAACGTTATAATCCGAGGTTCTTCACTCAACCACACCGCATACAGATCCACGTCGGAAGAAAGATCGTACTCCTGTCCAGCCCTATAATCAACGTATGTCGCATTCGGAGAGATGGACCATCCCCAGAACCACATGCCGGGCTTCGATAAGTCCTCTGGCATGCCATTCAAGCGAATGATTCCTCCTTTGAACTCCTCCTTTATCTCGCACGGATCCACTTCAAGATTCACTGTATGGACAAAACTGACGGGTTTCGGCGGCGGAGGTACGGGCATAACAATCGTATTGGTCGTCTTAAACGTCGTATTACCGCCGGAGACCGTTCCGCGATATGTCATCCCATCTTCACTCTTCAACCAGTCCGGACACTGCACCCCACCGTTCGGCTTCTGACTCAGCTTTATCTCCAATTCGTATCCGTCATACACCTTGAGGTTGGTTGTACCGGATTTGGAAACATCCAATGTATATGTCACATCCTGCCCGGATCCGGTATGATATGTAATGGTGTAAAGCGATACTAGATGAACTTCGATCGAAACATCCGCGGCAGGCATCGAGAATGTGTAGATGCCGGCTTCGTTCTTCTCGATCCTGAACTCTAGAGGCTCCTGAGAACCGATAATCCGATATCCGACGGAATCAACACGATAGCCTGCCTTCGGATCAACAGTGATCTCAACCATCTCATCCTTCGAAGCAGAGGATGGGGAAGCGGTTATACTCGCCTCGATATCCGTGGGGAGTTCCACATTGTATTTGACGACTGCCGGTATCGCAGTCTCCGTGTAATTCGCAACATATGTCTTGGACTCGGTGACCTTCTCGGGAAACGACTCGTTCCACGACGAGAATGCATAGGAGTTGATGGAATCGGCGGCCTTGGTCGGATCGGAGATCGTCGGGAAGGCGGCTCCGGATGCGAACTGCTTGGACCAGATCTTCATTTCGTTATCGTAGATCCATCCGGCCTCGGCGGATACGGATTCGGAGACTCCTCCTGCCAGATCCAACGTTATAGTGTGATACGCAGACTGCCCGGACCATACCGCGTACAGATCCACATCGGAAACCAGATCGTATTCCTGTCCCGCAGTGAATTCAGCACTCGTCGCACCGGGCGTAGTGGACCATCCTAAGAACTCCCTGCCGGCATTCGTAACGCCTTCGGGAATATCGTTGAGAAGAATCGTCCCATCCTTTTGCAGATCGGTGTATGTATTTACACGGAGGTTGATCGTTGGATTTACCATTCCCGCGAAGCCACCAGCACTAAAGAGGGACTTGAATACCGAATCCCCACCAGACACTGTTCCAGAATATTCCCACCGCGATACTTCTTTTAACCAAATGGGACACTCACTCACCTTATCGACAGCATTGCGATACCTCAGTGTCAATTTGTATCCATCATACACCGTAAGATCATAGACAACGGTTTTTGATCTCACATATACGTCCACATTCCGTCCAGCTCCATCCCCTGTATGATACGTGACGGTGAGCAGAGGTTTTACATCTACGATAATGGACACATCCGCAGCAGGCATCGAGAATCTATACACATCGCTGCCGATTGTTCCGATTAATACCGTCTGAGACCCTGATACCTGATAACCGACCGAATAAATGTAGAAACCGGATTTCGGCTTCACTGTGACATCGACTGTTTCTCCCTTGGATGCGGATTGCACCGAAGATGATACTGTGGCGTCTATACCTGTAGGAAGGATGATGGCATGTTGGATCGCAGCGTCTCCGTACGTCAAAGTCTTATTCAGGATATCCCTGGAACCGATCACGGGTGAGAACGCGTACTCTCCGCCTTCATATGTCCACATGGACCCAGATTCTGTATATGATTCTGTTTTGACGATCTGCCAATAGTGTCTCCCCTTCAAATCATCCTGGGTACCGTCGATGCTTCTCCCGGTAGACTTGATCCATTTGCCGTTTTTATTCAAGTAATATACATCCCAACCCGCCGTAGGGGCGGAAGAGGAATCGATTGTTGCTCCCAGCACTGTTTTGGAATCCCCTATCCGTATCAATCCCGAGTCTCTGAAAGCTGCATCTACAGTGGAACCTGTACCGCTGATCCACTTCCCATTCGTCCCATCGTTCAAGAAGCAGAAGAATTCATTGAGCTTCGCCGGGCCCAGACAAAAGATGTTACCCGGATCATGATAGAAGACTATGCTTCCGTTCGGAAGGAATCTTACACCTTGAGAACAATAGTTGACAAGATCATCCGTTTTCAGAAGAATGGCTTTCGTAGACTCCGTCTTTCCGGCATAATCCTCGATGACGACTACACCCTTCGATCTCAAATCGTATGAGATCATATAGATGTACACCTTCTCGTCGCCATCGACATTCTTGACATTGAGGACTATGGACCCATGGGTGTATGTCGATTCCGTCACGTAGATCGGCTTAGAATCGGCAGACAAAGACTGCATGTCATAAACGAGAAGGAACCCTGCGTATCCCGGCGATGAGGGATCGTTCACATTGACATAACCCCTGCCTTTGTACACGACAAATTGAGATGTTATCCCTTTGTAACCGAAATCCACCTCGAAGTCCTTAGACATGTTTCCAGATTCATCGACGGATATGCGAGTGACAGACGAATTCTTATTTTCATATACGCTGGAATTCTGCTCTCCGGTGTCTTCTCCGGTTTTAAGACCACCCACATAGGACGTCAGATAGAGATACTTGCCATCAGTGGTCAGCCAGCCGTCATCGAGATACTTGTAATCCAACCCGAGATCCGTTTTCTTCTTCGCTCCTGAGGAAAGATCGACAGAATTCAAAAAGATCTTGTAAGGAACCGTGCTGCCGGAGATCTTTGTCTCAGTGGCGGAAAGATAGTAGAGATACTTGCCAAAGATCACCGGAGCAGAAGTGGTACCGTAGAAGTTATTGTACCAATCATCTACATCGACATTGAATCCTCCAGTATATTTCACACCAGACGAATCTATCGTGAATTGTTTCAATTTGAGTCCGTTATCATAGAAAAGACCGTAATTGACCCCGTTATCGTAGAATGATGCCTTCAAATCGCCATTTATGCTGCAAACCAGATTCAAATCGAGATCGAATACCTTGTCTGAATTGAAATCCAATATGTATCCTCCGCCGTACCCCAAATAGCGGTAATAGACGTTATTCAATTCTTCAACATACGTCTTCGCCAGTATCTCACCGGTTGATCCTTCCAATTTGTACAGCTCATCCCCAGTATATGCATACACATAATCGTCGACCACCAGAGGCACACAGGTCGTCTTCCATATACCCATCCCCTGACCGCCTACAGTCTTGCTGCTGAGAAACCGCCACAATGTATGGATGTCGGAAGAGGAAGTAGGAGAATCGAAATGGAATAAATTCGATAGTACATTTGATTGGGAATAATACCTCAGATTCGCAGATACTCTTACATCCTGACTATAATCGCCACTAGCTATTCTGATCGTCCGATCTTTCCTTGATTCATCGATTGAATCTCCAGAAATAATTATCCAATTGATAAACTCAAACGACTCCGGCACGTTGTAAACGAGAGAAACATAGCCTTCTGACAGTATCGAACCGGATTGGAAATCTGATTCTTGACCGTTATTATTCAATATTGCAGTAACCGATCCCTGCTCTACTTCGAAATACAACCGACTGCTGCTCGATGCAGGTTCAGTTGTCCCCCCTGGCAGTGAAGTATCAGCGCTCGGATCCATTCCGCCGTTGCTTACAACGGCAATGCTACATGCAATCAGAATGAACAACGAAGCTGATAACAACAACAGTCTTTTGTTATCCACTCTAACACCCTCCTTAAGAAGCAGACGATTGGGACGATAAACGGCGGATATATCGTCATCATTGGTTAGCTGAATCTAATCAAAGAAGGCTCAACACCGCAAATCTCAGATGTATTATGATTGAAATAATGTCTATCTGAGGGAAATGAATTTGATTTCGATATTCATCCCTATTTCAATTCCCTGATAAAATATCTCATGTATCGATCGTAGGTTTCTCGTGCGATATTTTACTGATTGGTATGATCTCGCCGTTTCAATCCGATTCAGAACATTTTTTCCAAATCTGACACCTAGTGCTTCCACGTACCCATTCAGATAAATGGAGCATAAACATCGATGATTTGTACGACTTGATTGTAGAAATCGCTCAGTTTTTACTATTTCTGATCATTTAATCAGCGAATATTTCAATTACGCATATCTTTAGATGCACGTTAATTGAAAACTGTCAAATGAACTGCATAATACTGAATTTGAGATACTTTACTACAGATACTCGGAAATTGGATCAAATCGCACATTCCGCACCCTGAGTGATCGAGCTTTGTTTTCTAACGATGCCCGACTTCAAGCACGCTCCTTTTCGCAACATAGCAGGCAATCTGTCCGCGCTGACGAAAACAGAACGGAATTATTCAGCCTTCTCGAAACGCCTTCGAAAGGCTCTTCAATTGAGCCTTCGGAAGATCGATGAGCTCCCGAAATGTCAAGGGTGCAAATATGCGCTCAAATACGATACTGTGATGAATACGTGCCGAATATTCCTTCGCATCTCGGCTGAGCCTATGTGATTGGCCCCTGTATCCAACATCAAATCTCGTCTGCCACGCTTCTACCAGTCCACTTCCATAGATGGTTGAAGCCCCCTCCTTTCGGAGGGTTAAGGTTTTTCAACTCAGGAATACTCGTAGATCAGTGCAAGCGTACCATCGACCAGGGGTGCGTTGATGAGTGCACTGTAAGCCCCTATGTTGTATCCGGCCCACGCCATATACGGAATGGACTCGTCATATGTTGTATACAGCGACCAGAAGTAATAATGGGTCGTGGCATCGGGACCGCTTCCTTCGACAACGGTCTCAGTCCCTACATTGAAGATCTTATCGATCCATCCATACTTCTGATACCCGGGAACAGGATCAGTCGAGGCATAGAACGAAGCATCTGTGCCCAATGCATCGATCAATGCCAACTCTGCATCGGAACCGTACCCCACGACATACACTCCGGCACTGAGGACCGCATTCGTAAGAGTTACGTTCGATGTGTACTGGAAGGTCACGGGATTGTATGTCGTCACGCTCGTTGTGAACGTCATCGTACTTCCAGTCTTATTCTTGAGGAAGAACAAGTGTTCGTAAACGGAGCCGGGGCCCTTGGCAATCTGCGTCAGCCCCCTCTCTTCAGGAGAAGAGGCCAGGAGTGCGGCCTTCGCGGTCTGAACAGCGCTCGAATCACCTATGTTTCCGAACCAGAAGGCGATGTTCGCAGTCCCATAATTTGCTAGAAGATTCGCATAGTCTGCGAAGGGCTTGTAATACCCAGATGCATTGGTCCCAGTCTCCCAAGACCAGTTGCCATTAGCATCCTTGATGTATACGAATACATTCCATGTGTTGCTGCCGCTGTTGGCAACATCCTGGAGCTTCGTTACCGTTCCATATGCGGCATTGATATCAGTATAGGTCTGTCCATCCCACACATAGGTGTACGTGTACCGATCATCGATCGTTGCTGTCGAGGCACTATAGAATGATGTGGCCTTCAGCGCTTCACATCCGTTCGCCGCCAATACAGTCTGGCCGGCCCACGTGCCTGCTGAGTTCACATAAACGTTCATAAATCCAGCTTCACCAGCCGCGGCCTCGCTCTCATCCGAAGACTGAACGATCACAATACCCGCCACTGCAACCATCATGAAGGCTGCCAGGACGGCCATAATCTTTCTGCATTTGGTCAAATTATTACCTCCACGGTAATTATACGGAAGACACGGCATGGAACCGAGTTTTGCGACACGATTGTCTTAATCCTATCCGGACTCATCTGCTATACCTCCTTTTCCGAAGCATTCGGCTTCGATCGTATTCGACGGTTTATTCCCCGATCGCCGTTTTTCCTACCGGCGAATATCAACCGACTTGTTTGCAATTTAAAGGAAACCCGATTGGTCACTTTACAATCCTTAATTTCCTACATCCTGAAAATTAGCACAAATCCCCGTCCAATCGATATCCTGAATGCCACATCCTGATAGCCTGGCCTCCTCGGCTCCCGCAGTCACATCATCGTTCACAAGCATCCTGTACCGAAGAAGAGGGCCGAACCGAGGCCTCTGTCTGAACATCATTGGCATACCATATCAGTATGTAAACGACGTGAAAATCCAACAAAACCATCCACAATGTGAACTATATTAACCTCCGACACGTCTCCACTTTCATGCGTATCCTGCCCTCATCGAGGATCGAGAGATGCACGGACGCCCATGCGTTCTACGCCCTCTACACGCTGGACAGACTGCCGCAGGATGACATCCGTCGTATCAGCCGGAAACGCCTCAGCGACGAACTGGATATAGCAGAGAGGACCACTAGGAGTCTGGTGGGTATCCTCGAATCAAACGGCCTCGTAGATGTAGTCCAGGCCGGCATAGCCTTAACAAACTACGGGAAGGATATGCTGAACGGCCTCGGCATCCGGCTGGTGGAGACCACCGACACCCCTTATGTCATCGGCAGATCCACATCCGGCGCCATCCTCCATTACACAGGGAAGCCTCTGTTCAAAGGCGTGGAACAGAGGAACCTCGCCCTCGGAAAGGGAGCCGACGGCTGCACCACATGGACCATGCGCGACGGAAGGCTCTTCATGCTGCCCGATTGGCCCGTGGACGATGAGGACCCCTCGTACGCGACAAAACTGCGCCAGGCGTCGGGACTATCCGATGGAGAATACCTGTTCATCGTCGGCGCCAAGACCGAGCATCAGGCGAAACTCATCGCCATCGAGGTGGCGCTGGACGCACTGGACCTGTCGTCGACAGGAGCCGACACAGATGCGGATATGAAGGAAGGGGCCGAAGACGGTCGGATGCCATTTGAACCACCGCGATCCCAATCATATAACTGAATCATGATTAACTGAATCACGATTCTGTTAAACCACATTTTATATTGCCATAATCTGTCCCCCCATCATGGACTTCATGGGCAGAGAGAAGGAGATGACCTTGCTGGATGCCGAATTCCGCAAGGACCATTCCCTGGTCATCATCAAAGGGAGACGCAGAGTCGGCAAGAGCAGGCTCATCGACGAGTTCCTCAAAGACAAGGAGCACCTCTATTATGAAACCGATAGCGAGACCAAACAATCCATACTGTCCTCCCTGTCCAGAGCCGTCTCGATCGGATTGAACGTATCGTTCGACAGCTGGTCCGATGCACTGAAGTATTACGTATCGACCCATTCCGGCAAGAGGATCATAGCCATCGACGAGTTCCAGTACGCCGTCAAAGCCGATCCGGATCTCAGGATCGAGATGCAAGCACTATGGGATACCTACCTATCAAGGAACGGGGTCATGCTCATCCTCTGCGGTTCCTCCCTGACATCCATGAACAGCCTCACGGGGGATCTGAAGAGCCCCCTATACGGAAGGAATTCCCTGGATCTGACGATACTGCCCTTCCCTTTCAGGACGACCGTCTCCGAAGATTACAGGAGGTCTGTGGAGAGATACGCTGTGACAGGCGGTGTACCATACTATATGAGCCTGATGAGCGACGGCGAACCCATCGATGACATCATCAGACTGACCATGGATATGGGCTCCCCTCTTCTCAACGAAGGAGAGTACCTCCTAGGATCGGAATTCAGGAATCTGTCGAGTTACAACACCTATCTCAAGGCCATAGCCAGAGGGCATCGCACCATGGAGAAGCTGACCGGTGCCGTTCAGGCCCCGTCCGAGGAGATCCTGCCGTATCTGAAGAGACTCATCGAGATAGGGATGCTGGAGAGATCGGTACCCGTCACCGAGAAGAGACCGGAGAAGAGCCGGAACGTGTTTCAGAAAGAAGATAACCTTACAGTGAAGACAGGGGCGAGTAATCTATTTAAGAACACGGACGAGAGAGACGGTTATACCCGAGCTACGTAGTAGCGAGGAGTATACCGTCTCTCTCGTCCGCGCGCCCGATTGCTTATCGAGACGTGAACTTGGAACCAATATCGTTCACGGGGAGATCGAATCGGCGATCCTTCGAATCATCCTGTTCGAAGGGTGTGCAACCATTCTCTGAGAAGAGGCTCTGACGATGATTTCGATTTCTTCATCGACACTTCGATAGGGATCCTGTGGAGGATGCGTGCAAAGACGAAGGTAGCTCACGCTACAGGGTGTATTTCCAAGGCCGTTCGCCGAAGTATCGGCTTACAGGCCATAGGAGCCTTGCGGGCCCCAAAGGGACCCGCAAAAAGACCTGCGGATCCTTCTGCAATCGATCAAGCGAGGCACGTCATCGAAGCCAACGAGGCTATCGCCAGGTCTGTATGACGTTCCCTAAAGGTTGCCCCCGGAGTCTTCAGGCCGCAGCTCCAGTGCGGCCTGATCTCGTTGTAGTATTCGACGAAGGACGTCATGATCTCCTGATACTCCTCCAAGGTGGCGACCTGCGGAAGTCTCGATTCCCTGCGCATGGTGCCATGCCAACGTTGTATAGTAGGCGCGGGGTGTCCCCCGCGCCTATCCCTGCGACCGCGATTACGGCCACCAGGACTATGGCTATGATCTTGGTGCTCATTCACATTCCTCCTTTACCTGCTTCGACATCCCTGCAGACCTGCGACTGCAGTCGATTGGGTTTCCACCCCGATGCAGCTTATTTATACGGAACCGCCAAACCTCACCACGAATACATCCAATAGTCTGGAAAAATGGCGTATCCCGGGTAATCGATATTTGAAAACCGCACATAACGGTTAAATAGTGCTTCCAAGCGGCAGATGCAGTCGGAATCCATGGAATCGAGGTCATAGGCAGGGTTCGATAACATCGGTCAGGGACCTGACCACGCGTATGACCTCGAACAGGGCGATGCCCGATTCCGATGCGATGAACATGCATCCGTATCCGGACTCGTACATCTCGACGATCCATCCGTTGCGTGCGGTCTCGGAATCCGCATCGGCATCCTCGGCAGGGACGGCGTCCCAACCCTTCGACTTGCATGACGGGCAGGCCGCAGGGGATCCCTATCCGGAACGAGGAGTCCATTCGTGCCCGCATATCCCGCATCTGCATGATTGCCGGGGCTCCCTCCACCGATTCGATCCGCAGTTCGGGCATCTGGCCGGATCCTCGGTGCGGCTCCTCCACACGTATCCGCAACGGATGCATCCGCAGCGGAATCCGGTTCCGGCGGAGGTCTCCTCGCCCTCCATGCAGAAGGATTCGCCGCAACGGGGGCATAAGCCTTGACCGGAGGTCTGCCATCTCGGAGACGCACCCCTCACAACCGTAGTGCATCCCCTCCGTTCCGCGCGATCATCCCTTCAGTCATGGTGCATCCCTCATATTGGATGTATAATCCATGACGTGTGACGTTTAACTAGCTTATGTGAACAATCGTGGATACATCTGCCATCAGTAGTATTGGAAAGGGTCGTCCGTGAAGACGCTGTCGTCGACGACTATCCCGCTGTCCTCGTACGCCTTCATGATGCGGTCGAAGGCGATACGGATGTCCTTGAGGGGGCGCTTGAGGTGCAGGGAGATCGCTTCCAGCCCCATCCCGGTGAAATGCAACGAGAGGATGATCGCGTCATCGTCGTCCAGACCGAGGCGCTTCATGAAGTAGTCCACCTTGTCCAGGTAGTCGAAGCGGTGCTCGGACATCCTCCTAGAAACCGAGCGGAGGACCGGCGTGAGGGAGCCGTCGTTCATCCCGGAGACGAACTTCTGCTTGGTCATGCCCAGTCCGTCGATCAATTGGTGGAAGTAGGTGGCTGCGACAGGCCGGCTGTTCTCCCACAGATAGACGAATGCGAAGTCGTCCATGAAAGCGTACTGCAGCCTCAGCACCCCGTCCGACCACAGGTCGATGTACCTGTCCTGAGGGGAATCCTTCATGCGTCCGCAGCGGGGGCAGGACCCGGAGCCGTCCGACGTGCCCCATTCCATCCCGCAGAACCCGCAGGTATGCCTCTCCAGATCGGGATACCCTTTGCATAGGGGGCACCCGCGGTCCCCTCCACGGACGACATAGCTCAGACCGCAATCCGAGCACTTCTCGATGACCGGGGGCTCCATCCAATGGGCGGAGCGGCATTTGGGGCATCTGCCCACATCCTCGGTGGTCCTCCCGCCCTTCAGCGCCCAGGAGTGCCCGCAGACCCTGCATTGGACGCGGATGATCGGACGGTCCCACAAGGTGCTCCTGCAGGTGGGGCAGCGGGCGGGGCGCTTCCCCCCGCCTACCCAGACCCTGCCGCAGGCGTGGCATGTGTAGCGGACGGGACGGGGGGAGTCCCACATTGTGCTCTTGCACAGGGGGCAGCGCAGGGGCCTGCCGTCGGTGCGGGGACGCCATTCGTGGTCGCAACGGTTGCAGTGGAGGACCGAGGGATCGGGAGCCTCGAGGATCGTGTGTCCGCAGGAGGGGCAGGGATCGGACAGGGAACTGAGCCTCCATGTGGAGCCGCAGAATCTGCATACGGTGTCGCTGCGGATGGGATCGTTCCATCTGGACGAGCCACAGCGGGGGCAGGTCCTGGGGAGCTGCGAGCTGCGGATGCGCCAGTAGTAGCCGCATCTGTAGCAGTAGAGGCGATCGCTGGTGGGATCGCTCATAGGCGGCTCCGATGACCTGGAGTAGATGTGCGGCGGACATTCGATGCCATTGTCCATCGTGCCGGTGGTCTTAAACCTAATTTCCCGAATAGCGTTTAACTAGGTCACGAGTGCAATGATTCTGGA
>ENA-ORPK01001714-ORPK01001714.1-human-gut-metagenome-genome-assembly--contig:-NODE-1714-length-16674-cov-3.716228_pt1 | contig 16674 bp, 10 predicted proteins | sample MGYA00242139_ERZ509068 | MGnify/ENA primary metagenome ERZ509068 (study PRJEB26280, sample SAMEA2338687) | human gut metagenome | biome: human gut; feature: human-associated habitat; material: faeces... | reverse complement strand
CCGTAGCCTACGGGCGTGAGCCGATCGCGGGCTATGCCCTTGGCGGTGAGATAGTCGACCACAGCCTCGGCGCGGCGCTGCGAGAGCCGCTTGTTGTACTCGGCGCTGCCCTTGTAGTCGCAGTGGGCGCTCAGCTCGATGGTCACATTGCCGTTTTCGTTGAGCAGCGTCACCAGTTCGTCGAGTGCCTTGGTCGACTCGGGGCGCAGCGTGGCCTTGTCGAAGTCGTAGAAGATGTTGTCTATCAGCACCGGTGCGGTGATAGATACCAGCGGGAACTGCAGCACCGTCTCTTCCGACTCTTCGGTGGGCCGTACGGTGAGCTCTTCCTTATGGTTGAGGAAGCCCTTGCAGGTGGCGAGCATCACATAGCTCACTCCGGGCTTGACCACCTGGGTGAACGAGCCGTCGCTCTTGAGCGTCAGTCGGCGGTTGGTGCCGTCGTTGCCTACCATGTAGACCTCGGCCTGCGGCAGTTCGTATCCCTCGGCCTCGTAGACCCATCCCTTGACGGTGTTGACCACCTCGGGGTTCTCAAACGCGTATATATGGTCCCATCCGCGGCCGTCGCCACGGTTGGACGAGAAGTAGCCCCGGTTGTGGGGTCCCTCAAAGGTCATGCCGAAGTCATCGCCGTGGGAGTTGAGCGGGTAGCCGGGGTGGTAGAGCTGGTAGCGGCCCTGCTTGTTGAAAAATATCGTCTATTGTCATTGCAAGAGATAGTCTAGAAAGAGCGATTCATACGGCACAACTGGCGATATGGGCAGTTGGTGCAGTTGGCGTTATCGGTGGTGGGATAGAATGGCCGAGATGCATCGAAAATTTCATTTAGCGTCATCGATAGATTTTCTTTAAATTCGAGCTCGTAAGTTTTAATGTCGCTAATACGACTTTCCACCTTATCTTTTTTTAAAGTGAGCACAGGATCGTAGCCTGCTCGTTGCGAATGTTGAATGAAGAGCAAGGCAGGGCTTACGGGAAGTTGCTGTGGATTATGCTGTTTGTTATGACGGATAATGAGCGAGTAGAGCATTGCTTGAAGATAATAGTTGGCATGTAGTGCTCCGATGTCTTTTCTCGTAAACACCGATTGCACATCTGTAACATTGCGCGATGCCTCTTTGCCCGTTTTATAGTCGACCACACGTATTGCTTCTTCGTGTGTGTTGGGGTCAATCATCATATCAAGGCGGTCAATGTAACCACCTACTTCCAGTGTGAGCTTTTTACCGTTTACCTCTACTTGAATTTTATCGTATACAGGCATTTCCAGGCCAATAATGCGGAATGGAGCATAACGTTTGTCAAGATCAAGTAAGTTTCTTACATAGCGAATGATAACTGCTCGATTGATTAGTTGGAGTCCATTGTATTGAGGCTTACGTTGAGAGTCAGATATCTTGAATAGTTCGGCACTGAAAGCGTCATCAACGGCTGCATCAATAGCATGTGGTTGTTTTAGTATTTTTTCTATAGCAGAGGCGTACACATTACCTTTGGCATCGCTAATATTGCGGTAAATAGTTTCAGAAGCTTTGTGGAAAATATTACCAAATATGCGATTATCCATGCTCAGTTGTTCCTCGTCCATATATTCGTGAATATGTGCTACGTGATAATAGTAAAAACTGAGTGGGCAACGCAGATATCTATTGATGGCGGTGGGAGAGAGGTGTGTCATGTTGTTTAGAACTTGCATGATAGCCTCTGTCTTATTAATGGTTACGGGCGATGTGGGTAAACTGGCATGTTCTGCCTGTAGCGTGAAATGATGGAAAGGAATATCGCTTTCTACCATCAACTGTGTGATGAAGCGACTTTTCTCACCTACCTTCATATCGTCGGTGCTAGTGGTGTAAACAATCGTTACGTCTGTAGCGCGTTGTAATAGCCTATTGAAATAATAGGCATAGATAGCTACTTTATGGTCGATAGTGGTTAGACCATACGCCTTGCGTATCGTATAAGGGATAAATGATGCATCGTTAACACTTTTGGGCATCTTGCTTTCATTGCATGATAGAATGAGAAGATGTTTGAAATCAAGATTACGTGTTTCGAGCACTCCCATAACTTGAATTCCTTCTATGGGTTCACCATGAAAGGGTATGGAGGTGCTTGACACGAGTTGTGAGAATAAGCGAAGTATGGTAGATAAATCGGCTTCTAACTCGCCCTCTTGCATTAGGGATAGCAGTCGGCTTACCAACGTATACATGCGAAATACCGATTCTACAAATAAAGCATCGGCTTCAGGAGCTTTTATACCAAGTTGTTTCAGAACTTGTTGTAACCATTCAAATAGGCGTGCGTTATAGGTTGAAGGTTCTGTCTTAGATACTGATGTAATGTCATTGAATATCAATGAAGTACCTTCGTCAATAGCCAATTCGTCTATGCTGGGATAATAGCGCTTTTGGTTATAAAGTGCGTTGGCAAGCGACACGTTTTGTGAGGTAAGATAGGACGTATAAGGGTGACGCAGTGTTTTCAATGCATGGTGCATGTTGAAGGTATGCGAACTCTTATTATATCCAATGGTTTGTAGAGCAATAAGTTGGCTTACAAATGAGGTAACGGCCGTTTGTTGTAAAGGAAAACCCGTTGTAATATTGGCTTTCTGTACCTTATCAGGTAAGGCGTGCATGATAGTTTGCAGAATGTTTTCGTCGCACATCACAATTGCGGTTTCTTTGCCTTCTGATATGCGTTGCGCGTTGTTTTCTTGCAACCATTGTGTCATATATGCAGCCTGTACTGTATCAGTTGAGGCACTTACAATATTGATCTTTGGTAGGCTTCCTAAGTTGTCGTAGATGTTGTTGTTTGCATTGTCAAACTCGTTTGGAAATAATTCAAGATATTGGGCGATGAAATGCCCTGCTTCGTTCTCAGTCTTGTTTTTGTTGGGCATGTAGTAACGATCAAAGTCCCAGTAAAACTTTGCTTTTCCCTGTTTTTTAAGCGTTTTGAATAATTGTCGTTCAACATCGTGTAACAGATTGAAACCTATAAAGATGTATGTGTCGTATGGATATTGTACGCTGCTGTCGATAGCTACACTTCTGTATAAGGCCCCCTCGTAGGCTAACCCTTGTTGTATGAGGCGAGCGTTAAAGTCGGTATAGATATCTGCAATATGTTTCCACAGACTGATAAAACGTCGTTTCAATTCTGTATCATCATCAGCAAAGTTTGCGAAAAACTTTTTCAGCATTTCGCGTTGTTCTACTGTAAGATATGATGTGTCATCAAGTTCATGAAGATTTTCGATGTTTTGAAAAACCTTTTGAGCATCGGCTAAATTTTTATCAATATCGTCGAAGTCGGCAAGCAATAATTGCCCCCATCCATAGAAATGATCAATGCTTTCATTTATACCAGTACATTTTATAAACGACTTATGTAGGTCGCACACTAATTTGATGGGGTCAGCTACTGTGAGGTTTGATTGTGTGCGAAAAAGATTGCTGATGGTGAAATAAGTAGGCGTCCAAATAGGTGCTTCTGTTTTTTGTACGAAATGATCGTTCAGAAACAATGATGCACGTTTGTTGGGAAATACCACAGCAATGCGTGACATATTTGTTCCGTATTTCTGCAGCAGGTCAGTGGCTACGCAGTCTAAAAAATGTTTATTCATCGTTTAACTTCCTCTATGTTGTTGCTGTAAAAATACCATATATATCCTTTCACTTCTCTGTAGCCCATGGCCTCGAGCAAAGACATATATTGTGCTACCTGTTTGTGATGTTCGGCTTTAGGGGTTCCAAATTTGAAGTCGAGTACGACCCAGCTTCCTTCGCGCATCATAACACGGTCAGGACGATGTTCTTCCATTGTTCCTGTGTTCGGGTTACGAGATAGGATGGTGCACTCATTGAATAGTGTCCAGCCTTCAGTAAACCATTGCCTTACGAGGGGATGTTGCATGCGTTTATCTATCATCTTTTGCAGACTTGTGCGTGAAATGTCAGTAGGTGTGAGCAAACCACGCTCTTCATATTCAGTCAATACACGGTTGATGTCTGCCGAGGTTCGAATGTTTGAGAATAGGCTATGCAAAAGGTTACCTGTCTTGATGTACGAGTGTTGATGCTGTTCTTCATCGCTTATCACAAACTCGCGGCTGTCGTTACTTTGTCTAAATTCGGCCTTGCTTTTGAAGGTGTTGAATTGCAGTTGTATACGTTCCATGCTTGCGTTGAATACGTTTGCTTTCTGCTGCTTGTCCTCTTCTTCATTCAAGTTTTTGAGCGTCTCCTTTTGTTCTGGTAATGATAGAGTTCCGAATTTGAAAGTGAGCACTCTGTCTGTTTCATCGTCGTCGGGTTCAACCAGTATGGCACCTTCTAATGTTTCGGCTACCATAGGAAGAGCTGTTTCAAGTAGTCGAGAACGGCTCAGTTCGCTTCCACTTTTCCCTATTACGAACAGGTTTCGTGAAGCACGTGTAAACGCTACGTATAGAAGGTTGAGGTGATCGACGGTATTTTGAAAATTTTCTTCTTCCATATCAGACTCAAAATCAGTACCTAAACATTTGTCTTTTGAGAATGGAACAGGAATGATGGGTAATTGGCTGAATGGTTCCTCCTTTGGTGTGCACCAAATATCGCCTTTTACTTTCATGTCCCAGTTACAGAAGGGGAAGATGACGTGGTCGAATTCCAAACCTTTACTGGTATGTATGGTAAGCATGCGTATACCATCTTCTCCATCAATGTAGATGGCTTGTTTGTAGAGGTGGTTGTCCCATTCGTTGAGAAAGCCTTCTATGTCTGAAGGATGATCAATTGTGAACGCATTTATTTTATCGAAGAATGAACACAAGAACGCACTTTGCCCCTTAATTGTGTTAAGTTTGAAAGTGCGCTGAATGTGTTCGGCAATTTCATATAGTGGCAAAGAGGCCAAGTCGGTACCTACGTTTATGGCTTTGTTGACAATACTGGTTATAGCCTCCATCGATAGAAGTGTACCCTTAGGCAGTGCCTCGCTGTTTACATGTTCAAGATAGAACGAGGCAATGTTGGCATTAACCACCTCATCATTGGGGTGTATGAGGTGGCGAAGTACCCATATAATAGCGTTTACAGCCACCGAACTGTCAAGCCTATATGCTTCTTTAGAGATAACATGCACTTCAGGCATATTTATGGCTAAATATTCTGCCATCTGTTGGATGTTATCATTTGTGCGCGATAAGATGGCTATGTCTTGCATCTTAACACCATTTGCTAACAAGTCACGTATGATTACCTCGACATGTTGCATCATGTTTTTGTCGGCATCGTAAGTTTCGTCTTCAGGCTTTGTCTTGGGTACAATGGTTATTTCAACTCGGCCACTATTGCCTTTCCCCTCAGGTATTTTCTGGGCCACATCGGCGTAAGCCTGTAGTATTTGTGCCGCATCTGGTTCGCTATATTCGGCTATTTTCTCTGCTTCAATTTGTGTAGCAATTTTAAAGAAGGCATTGTTGAATAATACAATGTTGCGTTGCGAGCGGTAATTGGTGGCTAATGATATTACTTCTAGTTTACTTTGAGCTGATGAAAATTGGTTTTCAATGTTGTTCAACAATTGCCAATCGCCTTCACGCCAGCGATAGATGCTTTGTTTAACATCACCTACAATAAGGTTAGCACCTGCTTCGGTTTTACTTAAGCACTCATCAAGGAGCACTTTAAAGTTTTTCCATTGTACAACGCTGGTATCTTGAAACTCGTCTATCATTATATGAGTAAGCTGGGTGCCTGCTTTCTCAAAAACAAAGGGTGTATCGCTTTCGCTAATAAGAGTGTGCAGAAGATACTGAGTATCGCTCAGTAAGAATCGGTTGTTGTCAGTATTGCTTTCGCGCACTTTCTTATCAATTGCTCCTAAAAGGCGCAACTTGTGTAGGTTCTCAAGGATTAGCGATGATACTACATAGCGATTCCACTCTTTCTTTCGCTTTTTTTCAGTGTCTTGATAGAAAGGCATAAGTATGTTTTCAACCACTGACACCAGTTGGTCATGTCGTGGTTGATCGCTTTTACGTGTAGCTTTCTTTATCCATTCGCTACTAGCTGTTAGTGCTTTTTGATGTGTTTTGGTGAGCTTGGCTGTTGGCAATATTTGTTCGCGTTGCTTCTGAAAGTAGGAAAGGGTGTTGGCTTTAATTTCACTTTCATCAATACCATGATTGGCAAGCAGTGTATAAAACTGCTCTACAGATTGTTGAACAGAATGTGTAGAGTTGAACCGAATCTTGCGTATGAGTGCAGAATAGTGGTCGAAAAAGCCCTCTTGTGCGAAACGCTTGGCCATGATTTCTTGATGGTCTTTGTAATAATCTTTGTAAATATTATGTCCAAAGCGCTTGATGGTACCAATAACATTCCACCCCTTATCCTCATCGATGTTAGAACGTATAAAGTCAATTATCCAAGACAGTATCGCATCTGACGTAGTAAGATTTTCTACCAATTCATCGACGGCTTGTTCCTCTACCATAATGTCGTTAAGATCAACGCGGAAGTTGGCGGTGAGGTCAAGTTCACGAGCAAGGTTACGAAGAATGGTTTGAAAGAACGTATCAATTGTTTGTATGCGGAAGTAGCTGTAATGATGGATGAGTTGTGTGAGAGCCATTCCTGCACGGTGCGCAGCTAAGTTAGGTGATATATCCATATCATCGCACACTTTTTTCAGATAGCTAGCTGAAGATGGCAGCTGTTTCCAAATGCCGTATAATTGACTTAGAATACGTGCTTTCATTTCTTCCGTAGCCTTGTTTGTAAAAGTTACGGCAAGAATTGAGCGATAGCATGTAGGGTCGGCTATCAGCATCTTAATATATTCGGTGGTGAGGGTAAACGTTTTTCCGCTACCCGCGCTAGCTTTATACACGGTGAGCGTAGTGGGTACGTTGCCTTTTTGTTTCATGTGTTATTCGTATAGAAAATAATACCAATAAGTGTTGCCGTAAGTGTCACGCATAGCGTTGCGTCGTACGTCAGGGTTGAGATATTTATTTTCAAGGGTTTGGAAATCTTGAAAATCGGCATCCATTATATTGCTGTGAAAGATAATGGATGGATTGGTACGAAGGTGCGTATACAGTAACAGGGCTTCGCGATAATGAGTGGGTAATGGGCCATGAACGTCATAAAGTGTGGGTAAGATGGCCACAAACGTGTCAATTTTCTTATCTAGCAGCAACGCCATTAGATAATAATCGGTAAATGGGCGCTTGCCAAGATGGTGGCGATAAAGATAGTCAAGATAACGATGTGCTCCCATTCGCTGTTTAGGGTATACGCCTATGTGGTGAAATAACTTTCCTTCAGGATAGAAAGCCATGCGTGTATGTAAGCTATCGGGCGTAAGGTTTTGAGCGCCTTTTGCTATTGAATAGGTGAACAATTTTTCGGGTAACTCTCCTTTAAGCGATAACGTATAAGCAGTTAGCATGGATAGTGATGGCGAGTTGTTGTTCGCTTGTTTCAGTATATTGAGTGCCTCGTCATATTGTTTTTCACTGAGCAACCGTTCTACCTTCAGTTGTGTGTGAAGAGTTGCAGAACTATTACTAGTAAGACCCGTGAACAGGAAACCCACCAGCATGATGAGGGTGTTAGATATTATAATGGTTTGTTGGGTATAATGGAACATCGATTTTGTTTCGATGTTGATGCGCATCAAAATAATGATGATTAAAGCATACAGCGTCAAGCTAATAGGCAACATGAATGGCCAAACGCCAAAAGTGTAGCCGTTTGCTTGAAGCTGTATGCCCGTGAGCGCTGCCAATACGATGAATGAAGGTATGTATGATAGCGCATAGAGAATACTGAATGAACGCAGTAGTCGGCCTACGCCAAACTGTAACAGCGCTAGCAGAATTGTTATAGTGCCCGTTCCTATGATTGGGTGGTAGTGTGTGGTGCCTCCCGAGCATAGGTGCTGTGTGAGCATTAAAAAATCCTGCTGATAAATATACAGGTAGAAAAAAATGAATGTATAAAATAGTATGGCACACAAAGTGCGCACATACAGATTGTTGCTGTTACTGTTTGTATGTGACATTTTAGTTTTTCTTTAACACTACTGCGGAACGTGCAGGAATATAGAGTTTTAACCACTCTTTACGCTCCTTCATATAGAGGGGATCGTAATTGGTGAGGTGGGTAATGCTGTCGTCGGCCAATCCGTTGCCTCCAAAAGCTTTGGCGTCAGTATTCAATACTACGTCGTATGATCCTGTTGGTACGAGGAAACCGTAATCAGTAAACGATTGTGTGGGGTTGAAGTTGAATACGAAAATAAGATTTCCGCGCATATACGCTAATACTTGATCGCCATCGTTATGCCATATTTCCTGCACACGGGTTCGTTGTATGTTTCGTTCGCTCTTCAACACCTTTAGCATTTCGCGGTCAAAATCGCCTAAGAAATGATAGTCGAGTTCTAGATTATCAACTAGGTTCCACTGTCGGCGTGCATACTTATGGCTCCAACCGTTGCCTTCACGTGGAAAGTCAATCCATTCAGGATGCCCAAACTCATTACCCATGAAATTTAGGTAGCCACCATTGATGGTTGATGCTGTAACCAAACGTATCATTTTGTGCAGGGCGATGCCACGATTAACAACTCCATTTTCATCGCCATGTTTGAAGTGCCAATACATATCGGCATCACACAGACGGAAGATAATGGTTTTATCACCCACCAACGCTTGATCATGACTCTCGCAGTAGCTGATGGTCTTTTCATCGGCTCGGCGGTTTGTCGTTTCCCAAAGAATTGAGCTCGGCTTCCACTGCTCGTCGGGTAATTCTTTAATTGTTTTAATCCAAAAGTCGGGTATGTTCATGGCCATTCTATAATCGAATCCATAACCACCGTCGGTAAATTTGGCTGCAAGGCCAGGCATGCCACTAACTTCTTCAGCTATAGTGATAGCATCTTTGTTTACTTCGTGAATAAGTAAGTTTGCAAGTGTGAGGTAACAGATGGCGTTATCGTCTTGATGACCGTTAAAATAGTCTTGATAACCACAGAAAGCTTCGCCTAAACCGTGACTGTAGTACAGCATTGAGGTTACACCATCAAAGCGGAAACCATCAAAATGGAATTCTTCTTGCCAATATTTACAGTTTGACAGTAGGAAGTGTAGTACCTCATCTTTTCCATAGTCGAAACAGAGACTATCCCAAGCAGGATGTTCATGACGGTCGCCTGGATAGAAATACTGATTAGGATCGCCAGCGAGATTACCCAGTCCTTCCACCTCATTCTTTACGGCATGAGAGTGAACGATGTCCATGATGACGGCAATGCCATTCTGGTGAGCTGTATCAATGAGATCCTTCAACTCTTCAGGAGTTCCAAAGCGGCTACTTGCAGCAAAGAAACTGCTTACATGATAGCCGAAGGAGCCATAATACGGATGCTCCTGGATAGCCATAATCTGAATGCAGTTGTAACCATCCTTGATGATACGTGGCAACACATTCTCCTTAAACTCTGTGTAGGTGCCAACCTTCTCTGCATCCTGCGCCATACCGATATGGCATTCATAGATAAGCAGCGGCGCCACATTTGGTCTGAAGGTTTTCTTCTTCCATTTATATGGTTCCGGATTCCATACCTGAGCAGAGAAAATCTTGGTCTGGTCGTCCTGCACCACGCGCTGTGCCCATGCAGGAATACGCTCACCTTCTCCACCTTCCCAGTGAACTTTCATCTTGAAGAGATCGCCATGTTTCATCGCTTTCTCCGGAAGTTTGAGTTCCCAGTTGCCGGTATTCTTTATTCTTTTGGCACGATACTTTTCGGTTTCCTGCCAGTTGTTGAAGTCACCGATCAGATAGATGTCTGTAGCATTAGGTGCCCACTCACGGAACACCCATCCACGGGCAGTCTTATGCAGTCCGAAATACTCGTATCCATTGGCAAAATCGCTCAATGTCTTTTTGCCGTTATTAGTCAGCTGACCGAGTTTCCATAGTGCATGTTCGTGTCGGCCCTTGATAGCATCCTCATAGTCTGCCAGATATGGGTCGTTCTTCACGAGTCCGATATGTTTTACCACAGCCTTCGCTGCTTTTTTTGCAACTGTTTTCTTTGCAGTTGCTTTTTTAGTTGCAGCCTTTTGGGCTGTAGTTTTCTTTTCTGTTGCCATATATCATGATTTTAGATGGTTACTCTATATTTTTATTCTTTATTTTTATCTTGAAGATTTTTTCTTCTTTAATTTTTAATCTTGAAGATAGCCTTGTGGATATCACCGTTACCGATGCATGGCTGATGACCGTCTTGTGGCCAGAAAATGGCAAACTGACCTGGCTTGCAGGTAACGAGCGTCTGCGCTTTCACACCAGGATACTTGGTCAAATCCTTTGCCTCGTTATATTCCACTTCAGGAAGATCAGCAAGCGGAGTATAGCCATAAGTCTCATCGTTGTCAAGAGGAATCTGAATATCAATCATCTTGCGATGTGTTTCAAGCACAGCATCTTCCTCGCTCTTTCCATGAGCTGTCGTTATGTTGACAAAGAGGTCACCCTCCTTGATTAAATGCTTACCATCCTCCAGCTTAGAGAGGTCATTTTCCTTGATAAACTTCACTACATCAGCGAAGAGCGGATTGAGAGAAACGTATTTCTCCAGATTGTCTAAAGTATCTACTACCATAATTCTAGTTTAAACTTTGAGATTTGAACATTTACTTTTAACTTTGAACTTTGAGCTTTGAACTTTATGATATGTTCTTTTTTCTCATTATTAAAATATAAAGGTTCTCTATCTCGTTATTTATAATTTCTTTGTAATTCTCTATTTTCTGAAGAGATTAGTCTTCGAATCGTTTGCCGTTCTCGTAGGTTCCCTTTGCTGTAACCTGTCCGTTGCGGTCTTTCTCAACAAATCTTCCTTCACGCACATCGTTACGGTAGGTTCCTTCAAAACGCTTGCCGTTTTTATCTTCCTCTATGCAAGGTCCCTGGCGCTTACCTTTATGATAGGCACCCTTGAATTTTCTGCCATCAGCATAATGAATCACGACATTGCCATCTACCAGGCCATTCTTAAACTCACCTTCAAACACGTCGCCGTTCTTCTTGGTCAGTTTACCCCTGCCATTCTGCAAATCATCTTTCCACTCGCCTACATAGATATCGCCATTTTTCCAGATGAAGGTACCCTGACCGGTACGCAGACCATCCTTGAACTGTCCGTTATACTTGGCGCCCTTTGCTGAGCGGAAGATGCCTATCCCCGTTCGTTCGCCCTGCACATAATCACCTTCATAAATGTCGCCATTATGAAATTTATAGATACCCTTACCATCCTGGATATCATCTTTCCAGTCGCCGATATACACATCGCCATCAGCATACTTGAAAGTACCTTTGCCCGAGCGCTGGTTGTCGAGCCAATGACCGTCATAAGTAGTTCCGTCTCCCCAGTTGAAGAAGCCGTTGCCATTCTTCATGTCGTTCATCCACTGGCCTTTATATTGAGCGCCGTTGGAATAAGTATAAACGCCACGTCCCTGCCGCTTGTCCTTATACCAGTCGCCATCATATTTATCACCATTATAATAGAACATGACGCCATGACCATGCTGGTAATCGCGAAACCAGAGACCTACATATTTGTTGTTGTTCTGGAAATAGTAGGTACCAGTACCATGCTGCTGATCCTGCATCCACTGTCCCTCATACTTTTCACCGTCGCTGAAGGTATAAACACCATAACCCTCGCGCTTACCTTTCATATAAGAGCCTTCGTAGGTATCACCATTCTTATAGATGGTAGTACCTTTCCCCTGCGGCTTTCCGCTCACCATTTCGCCTTTAAACTGGCCTCCGTCACGGGTGATGCAAGAGCCTAGCGAAATCTTCTGGGCAGAGACATCAACCGATGCCATAGCCAAGGTCAAGGCCAGAAAGAAATACCTGCTCCGACAGGAAAATTTGGTATGTTGTTTCTTATTGTATTTCATATTTTACAGTTATAGTCTTACTTATCAAACTCCAAAGTTATAGGTTTTTCCTCAAACAACCAAATAGATTAAACAAATTTAAGGTAAAATCGTGAAAATAAAAATTTATCCGAAAAATTTTTCGGCTTATCACAATAATTAAGCACAATTTTCGTTTTTACGGAAATCGAGAGTAAAATCACTAAAACAATAAGATTATGATTTTAAATTGCGCCATCATAGATGAAGATCCGGAAGCATTGCAACTCCTGGAACAGTATATAGAGAAGACTCCAACCCTGCATCTGATCGGAGCCTACAAAAGTGCGATAGATGCTGTAGACGGTATCCGTCACAATCATCTCGACGTACTCTTTCTCGCTATCCACATGCAGCAGATCAGCGGCCTGGAATTTGCAAAGGTTGTACCGAAGAACGTGAAGATTGTCTTCACCACCGCATTCAAGGAGTATGCCATCGAGGCCTACAAGGTGAATGCATTCGACTATCTGCTCAAGCCCATCAGTTACGATGACTTTATGAGATCATGCCAGAAAGTCTTCGAAAGCTACATGCAGGATGATAACTACAACCCTATCAAGCGCGACGGGTTCCTGGTGGTAAAACGAGATTACAAATGCGTGAGAATCCCGATAGATGATATCCTGTTTGTTGACTGCGACAAAGATTACATCCGGTTCCATCTTGAGGGCAGGCCTAACGTCAGAACCCTGGGCAACCTCAAACAGCTGGAAGAAAGGTTGCCTAAAGAGAAATTCAAGCGTGTACACCGTTCGTTCCTTGCCAACATGACAAAGTTTGATACGGTAGACCAGCAGCACATCACCTATGGCGACCAGAGCATTCCTATCTCAGAAACCTATTTTGAGTTTATCAAGAAATACCTGGAAGACCATTCTCTATGATGGTCTTCCAGATAGTTTTATCCTACCTTTCTTATAATATCTGCAAGGGTGACGATACCAGGATAGAAGCTCCATGTGCCAGCAGGAAATCGTGATCTCTGAATCCCCAAAGAACAGAGATACAAGGCATTCCGCTGTTCTTTGCCGTCATCACATCCACGTCGCTGTCGCCGATATATACCGCCCTTTCTCTATCCGCATGCAGCTGTCGCAAGGCTTCGTTTACGGTATCTGGAGCCGGTTTTTTCTTGATATTTTCCCGTTCTCCTATCGCTACATCTACCAGGTCGCCGAAGAAATGGCGGCAGATTTCCTGTGTAGCAGCATAAAACTTGTTGCTTACCACCGCAATGTTCTTTCCCCTGTTTTTCAGTTCCTCCAGCATCTCCATCACGTCAGGATAAGGCTTTGTGTTATCCATATTGTGTACCATATAATGCTTGCGGAAATCCTGCAGGGTTTTCTCAAACTTCTCGTTCTCCAATCCTCCCGGCACGGCACGTTCCATCAGTTTCTTCACCCCGTTTCCTACAAACATGCGTACCTCCTCCAGCGTACGTTCAGGTATCCCGTTCTGTTTCAGCGCATAATTGCAGCTTGCAGCCAGGTCATGGAGAGAAGAAATCAGGGTTCCGTCAAGATCGAAGATATAGGTATCGAAATTGAACTGGGCATGAGGCGGAACCCTCTTGATACGGAAGTCACCGCCATGAAGCACATAAACATCCTGCTGATAGACGCGGAGTTCACCCTGAGGAACGCCCTGTCCGCCAGCCTGTTCATTACCCGAAACACCAAAGGTTCTGTTATCTCCGAATTCCCATCTCTTCAGTTTCTGGGTCTGTGCATCAATCACCACATATTTATATTCTATCGGCGCATCGATGGCCTGCACATTGACAGAGATTTCCCAGTCCTTGTCATGATTGTTCTGCATCTGCAGAAAGTGGGCAGGATTCCATTTGCCCAGCGTAGGATGATTTCCCAACAGAGCCACAGCCTCACCCTCATAGAGTTTCGGGGCATGAATCTTGAAGATGACGGTACGGTCGAAGAGAGGCAGACGGGTCGGATTGACATCAGTAAACTTAACCTGCTGCTGCAATACGAAGGCATTTTTTTCCACATAGGGGTTATCCTCCTCCAGCCAACAGTCCTGGAAATAGAAATTCTTGCTCTCATCAAAAACATATTGGCGGGCAGAAGCGAGCGATTCTCTGCGCAGCACCTTTCCCTCAGCATCTTTCACGCAGTAGCAGTAAGCCACAGCCACGAAAGGGTGATGGCGGTTCTGCCTTGACGCCATTTCCACCTCCCAGCGATAACCGTCCCGGGTGGTCATCGGCAAGTCCATCGTATCTTGATAGCCGTCAGCGGCGGCAAAAGTTAATTCTACATGCAGGGCATGGCCCCACTTGGCAGCATACGCTATCGAAAACTTCATTTTCATAATCCTTTTATAATAATGTGCCCGAAAGCACCCATACACATGTTGATTCTAAAAGTCTAGTGCAAAGGTAACAAAAAAGCAGACACAACGGATAAAGAAAGATGACAATTAACCTATTTTAAATTCCTATACTTTGCTATTTCCCATTTTTACTGTACTTTTGCACCCGAAAAATAACAAACAAGAAGAATATGAAAAAGAAAAAATCATTTTCTAAGCTCTATCTGTATGGTGCTATAGGCTGCATCGCAGTCATCGCCATCGTGGGCTACATCTACTGTTTCTCTTCCTTCTCGAAGAGCAGCAAGACCGAGTATGTTTACATCGACAGCGATGATAACATCGACTCTGTATACAACAAGCTCCGCCCATTTGCCAAGAGCATTCCGTTCCAGGCATTCAAGACCCTGACCCTCCATTCCGGCTATGCCGATCATATCCGAACAGGTAGATACGCCATTGCTCCGGGCGACGGTTCCCTCAAGACATGGCGCCACATGAAGAACGGTTTGCAGGAACCGGTAAGCCTCACCATCCCATCGGTACGCACGCTCGACAAACTCTCTGATGAGATTGGCAAGAAGATGATGTTTGGCAGCAACGACCTCTACCATGCCCTGCGCGACGAGAGCGTCTGTCAGAAATATGGTTACGATACAGCCACCATCGCCTGCATGTTCATACCTAACACCTACGATCTCTACTGGAACATCTCGGTAGATAAATTTCTGGAGCGCATGAAGAAAGAAAGCGACAAGTTCTGGAACTTTGAGCGCACCGAAAAGGCAAAGGCTATGAAGCTGACACCGGTTGAAATCATCACCCTTGCCAGCATCGTGGACGAAGAAACAGCCAACAACGGCGAGAAACCGATGATAGCCGGCATGTATTATAACCGTCTGATGCTTCGCAATGCCGAATATCCGGAAGGAATGCCGTTGCAGGCCGATCCTACCATCAAATATGCATGGCAGCGATTCGACCTCAAGCGCATCTACAACAACCTCCTGTCTATCAAGAGCCCGTACAATACCTACAAGAACCCAGGCTTGCCACCGGGGCCTATCCGTATTCCGAGCGTAGCAGGTATCGATGCCGTCCTCAACCATGTGCATCACGATTACCTTTACATGTGTGCCAAGGAAGATTTCAGCGGCACTCACAATTTTGCCCGCACTTATGATGAGCACCTGCAGAATGCAGCAAAATATTCTAAAGCGCTCAACGAAAGAGGCATCAAGTAAGATAAGGAAACAAGATTGGTAAAAATAAGTCAGAAAACTTGCAAAGCGTTAGTGTTTTTTCAAGTTTTCTGACTTTTTATTTGGTAGTCTAACAAAATAGTTGTAAATTTGCAGCCAAAAACTTACCAATTAAAAAAAAGGAATAAATACATGAACAGAACGATTATTACAGTAGTGGGCAAGGATACCGTTGGTATCATCGCCAAGGTTTGTACCTATTTGGCAGAGAACAGTATCAACATCTTGGATATCTCTCAGACCATCGTACAGGAGTATTTCAACATGATGATGATCGTAGACATGGGCAAGATGCAGAAAACTTTCGAGGAAGTTGCCGATGATCTCACCAATGTTGGTAAGGCTATGGGCGTGCAGATTAAATGCCAGCGCGAGGAAATTTTCAATATGATGCACAGAATTTAAAAAGCAAACAATATGATCAATATATCTGAGGTTATCGAAACCAATAAGATGATAGAGCAGGAGAATTTCGATGTGCGTACCATCACCATGGGTATCAACCTGTTGGATTGCGCATCTACCAATCTCGATGAGCTCTGTCAGAACATCCATAACAAGATTACACGTCTGGCAAAGAACCTGGTGAAGACCGGCGAAGAAATCTCCAAGGAGTTTGGTGTGCCTATCGTCAACAAGCGTATCTCCATCACTCCTATCTCGCTGGTAGGCGGTTCTGCCTGCAAGACTACCGACGATTATGTAAAGATTGCCAAGACCCTCGACCAGTGTGCCAAGGAGCTCGGTGTCAACTTCCTGGGCGGCTATTCTGCCATCGTAAGCAAGGGTATGAGCAAGAGCGATGAGCTCCTTATCCGTTCTATCCCTCAGGCGATGGCACAGACCGATTTTGTCTGCAGTTCTGTCAATGTAGGTTCTACCAAGACCGGTATCAACATGGATGCTGTCCGCCTGATGGGCGAAATCGTTAAGGATACAGCCGAGGCAACCAAGGACAGAGGTTCTCTGGGTTGCGCCAAGCTCGTTGTTCTCTGCAATGCGCCAGACGACAATCCGTTCATGGCTGGTGCCTTCCACGGTGTTTCTGAGGCCGAT
>ENA-ORPK01001712-ORPK01001712.1-human-gut-metagenome-genome-assembly--contig:-NODE-1712-length-16697-cov-13.180207_pt1 | contig 16697 bp, 10 predicted proteins | sample MGYA00242139_ERZ509068 | MGnify/ENA primary metagenome ERZ509068 (study PRJEB26280, sample SAMEA2338687) | human gut metagenome | biome: human gut; feature: human-associated habitat; material: faeces... | reverse complement strand
GACCGTCCATGCCAGGGATGCGGTTGAATTCATCTACTACGATTCGGAAACCACGGCCCAGATGGTCGCCATCAATACCCGTGATAGGCTGTGCCTTTACACCTGATACCCAGAGGAAGGTACGGGTAGGAATCTCCTGACCGTCCTTCATCAGAACCTTGTGGTCCTTGTAGTCGGTTACCATCTTGCCAAACTGTACATCCACACCCATACTGGTAAGGAATTCGTATGCTTTCTTAGAAGAGTCCTTTGACATACCGGCGAGCAGTCTGTCGCCCGCTTCCAGAAGATAGATGTGCATCAGAGATGAGTCCATATCAGGATAATCATAAGGAATCACGTAGCGCTTCATTTCAGAGAGGGCTCCGGCTATCTCCACACCTGTAGCACCACCGCCTACAATGACCACGTTCAGCAGTTCCTGTCGCTCTGCTTCCGTAGCACAGGTCAATGCACGCTCCAGGTTACTCAGCACGGCGTTGCGCAATCCCATTGCCTCAGAAACGGTCTTCATCGGAATCGCCCATTTCTCGATGTTGGCATTGCCATAGAAATTGGTGGTGGTTCCTGCTGCGAATACCAGGTAATCGTACTCGATCTTACCGATGGAAGTCTGCAGAATCTTCTTGTCTGGGAACACGGCTCTCGCTTCTGCCATGCGGAAGTAGAAGTTCTTGCGCTTGCGGAAAATCTGGCGGAACGGGAAGGAGATGGAACTTGGGTCAATACCTGCCGAGGCTATCTGATAGATAAGCGGAGGGAACTGATGGAAGTTGTTCTTATCGATTAACACCACCTGCAGGTTTGAATTGCAGAGGTCTTCTGCCAAACGAAGACCACCGAGTCCGCCACCTACAATCACAACTCTCTTCAACTGATTTCTCTTGATATTAATACTCATAACTACTGCTGTTTGTTTGGAATTACTAAATACATATATTTGCTGAAAATTCTATTCTTAGAAGGCATATAGCCTAGTCATCGCTGAAAATTCGACTGCAAAGGTACAACTTTTTTATGAGGTGGCAAAGGAAGATGGGTAGAAATATGGGATTGAAGTTGGTTGCAATCGTTCTCATTTTATATTCTTGCAAATGATGTTGCAAAATGTAATATGCAGATAGCATTTTGATACTTGTTCTTATCTTTTTTCAAGAAATGTTTTTGATTTTCAAGGAAATGTTGTATTTTTGCATCGACAACTTTAATATTCGAACGTTTATCTTATAAAAACATAATAATGAAACATGTAACTATCAAGGATATAGCCCGTTCGCTCTGCATTTCGGTCTCCACCGTTTCCAGAGCGTTGACGGATGACAAAAACATTCGCAAGGAGACGCGCGAGATAGTGGTAGAGGAGGCTAAGCGACTCGGCTACAAGCGCAATCCGGTGGCGATGAACCTGAAGATGGGACGCACGAACACCATTGGTGTCATCGTGCCGGAGATGCACACCCCTTATGCTTCGCAGGTGATTAACGGAATACAGGAGGTGCTCTACAAGAAGAACCAGAAGGTGATGATTGCCGAGAGCGATGAGAAGCCGGAGCGGGAGTTGGAGAACCTGAAGATGATGGAGCAGTTTATGGTGGATGGGCTGATTGTGAGCCTCTGCAGCTATCGCAAGAACATCGAAATGTATCAGCAGTTGGCGGCAGAAGGTATGGCGATTGTCTTCTACGACCGCATTCCGTATGGATTGAAAATGCCGCAGGTTGTGGTGGATGATAATGTAGATTCTTATTTCATGGTGGAACATCTGATTCGCCTGGGCAGGAAGCGCATCGTCTATCTGCAGGGACCCGACGACATTTACAATGCCTATCAGCGAGGCTTGGGTTATCGTGAGGCGATGGAGAAATTCCATCTCTTCGATCCTTCGCTGATCGTGAAGACGGGAATGACCTTCAAGGATGGAGCCGATGCCATCGACCGCCTTATATATAATAAGGTGGAATTTGATGCCGTCTTCGCCTTTACTGATACTTTGGCGATAGGTGCGCAGAATCGGCTCCGTGCCTTGGGCAAACGAGTGCCGGAAGAGATTTTTGTGGCTGGTTTTTCGGGCACAGAACTATCAACCATTGTATCTCCGCAGATTACTACCATGGAGCCTCCGCTGGAGGAGATGGGCAGAAAGGCGGCAGAACTGGTGATGGAGAAAATCAACAATCCGGAGATGGAGGACAGGCAGGTGGTGCTGAAGACCACGATGCAATGTAGGGAATCTACGGGAGAATAGTATTTAAAACGTTTGCAGAAATTGGGAACGTTTGCGGGAACGTTTGCAAGGTTTTTTCGAAAAAAATATCTTTTTATCTCGAAAAAACGAACTATCTTTGCCATCGAAAACGAGAGACAGGCTTGCTGGAGAGACACATCCAGAGGGCTTGCTTTCGGAAAGTGTAAACAATTAATAATAACAGCTAACAATAAAAGAATTATGGCAAATTTAGTAAATGCAAACGCAGCAAATGCAGCTCAGGTAGTGAATGGTTATGCTTATAACCGCAGTTTGGTAAAGGCAGGTATCCTGCACTTCGGAGTAGGTAACTTCCATCGTGCTCACCTGGAGTTTATGACCAATATGCTCCTCGAGAACAATACCCAGCAGAACTGGGGTATCTGTGGAGCAATGATTCTCCCAGGCGATGAGCGTCTTTACCATGCCTTGAAGAAGCAGGACGGCGAATACACCCTTACCGTATGTGGACGCGATGACAGCATCCAGGTTTATCAGTTGGGTGCGCTCGTAGAACTCTATTGGGGTATTGAGGAGCAGGAACAGATTCTGAACAAGATTGCGTCTAAGGATATTAAGATTATCACCCTCACTATCACTGAGGGCGGATACAATATTTCTCGTCAGAGTGGCGAATTTATGCTCGACAATGCGCAGGTGGCTCACGATATCGAGAATCCAGCCAAGCCGGTTACTGCCTTTGGATATGTAGCCGAGGGATTGCGTCGCCGCAAGGCCGCAGGCAATGGTCCTATCACCATCCTTTCCTGCGATAATCTGCAGCACAATGGCAATACAGCCCGCAAGGCTTTCATGACTTTCGTGGAAGCTCAGGACAAGGAACTCGCTGCCTGGATGGAGGATAATGTCACCTTCCCTAATTCAATGGTTGACCGTATTACTCCTGCTACCCGTCCTGCCGACATTGAGCGATTGAATGCTCAGAACGGAACCTGCGATGAGGCTCCTGTTTATTGCGAGGACTTCATCCAGTGGGTAGTAGAGGATAACTTTGCGGCCGGTCGCCCTGCTTGGGAAACCGTGGGTGCTCAGATGACCAACGATGTGACAGCCTTCGAGAATATGAAGCTTTCTCTCTTGAATGCTTCTCATACATTGCTCTCTTATCCATCTTTCCTCGGCGGTTACCGCAAGGTAGATGCAGCTATGCACGATGAGAGAATCCGTAAGTTTGTTCGTGCCTTTATGGACGAAGACATCACTCCTTACGTGCCAGCTCCACAGGATACTGATCTCGAGGCATACAAGCAGTGTCTGGTAGAGCGTTTCGGCAACCGCATGGTGAGCGACCAGGTGGCTCGTCTCTGCTTCGATGGTGCCAGCAAGTTCCCTGTTTACGTAATGCCGAATCTGGAGAAGATGATTGCAGATGATGCTTCTGGCAAGCGCCAGGATGTGGAGTTCAAGCGTGTGGCTTACCTCTTTGCTGCTTACCGTCATTATCTGAAGTATCAGGTAGATGACAATGGTGATGCATTCGAAGTGGCAGATCCATGGCTCACCGTTGATGATCATAAGGCCATCGACAGCGATGATGCGCTCGATTTCCTCGGCATTTCAGCTTTTACAAGCACCGATCTCAAGGCCGCTTCTCATTTCGTAGAGCTTTACCAGAAGATGGTGGAAGACATCAAGGCAAAGGGTGCCATGAAGGTTTTGGAAGAAGAAATCTTGTAACTTAGAGAATAGTTTTTGGGAATAAAAGTCAGGTGTTTTGAATGGATTGTATAATTCATCGAAATACCTGACGATAGTGTAACTTTCTCTAATTTAAACCTAGATAAACATGAAACAATCGATAACACTCAAGAGTGCAGGACCATTTCTACTCCTGACATTCATCTATTTTATAGTGGGCTTCCTTACTACCGTCAACGGTCAGTGTCAGGGTCCCTTGAAGATAGCTTTCCTTTCAGAGGTTACCACTACCAAGAACTCCCTGGCAACGCTCATCTCCTTCGCCTTCTTCCTGGGCTATCTGCTCAATAGTGCGAAGACGGGACGCTTGCTCAACAAGGTGGGCTATAAGAAGACGCTCATCCGTTCGATGCTGGTAATGGTGCTGGGACTTGCCTTCTATCTTGCTTCGGCACTGATTGCTGAATATTGGGGTGGGGCAGGTATGCATATTTCTCAGGATTTTGTACCATTCGGATATTTCATTTTCCTTTTCGGTTCCTATCTGATGGGTACGTCTGCGGCAATGCTTCAGGTGGTTATCAATCCATACATAGCTGCCTATCCTTTGCCGGGCACTCAACCAGTGCAGCGCATGAACTTCACTTGTGCGGTGAATTCATTCGGAACAACTATCGCTCCTTTCTTTGTAACGGGCGTGATGTTTGCCGGCGTTTCCCTGGATCGTGTTTCTGCCGATCAGCTCACCATTCCTTTTCTGGTGATGATGCTCATCATTGCCTTTACAACATGGAGCACTTCCAAGGCGAATCTTCCAGACATTGAAGGTACGAGAGAGGAAACTCAAGATGTGGAATCTGAAGGAAAGACAACTCCTTCTGATGATTCCAGGAATGCGAAGAAACGCAGCATCTGGTCGTTCCGTCATTTGAAATATGGTGTGATTACCATCTTCTTCTATGTGGGAACCGAGGTGGGAATCGGCAACAATATGAATCTTCATGCGATGGATTTGATGGGGCATGGTTACGATCTTTCTCCAGCCCTTCTTGCCACGCTCTATTGGGGTGGATTCATGATAGGCAGAATGGTTTCTGCCGGTTTGAAGAATGTGGCACCTCGACCTATGCTCATCACCGTTACGGTGGCGGCAATCGTATTGATGGCCATTTCCATGCTTACCGAAAATCTCTGGTTGATGGCTGCTGTGGGATTATTTCATAGTGTGATGTGGAGTTGCATCTTCACCTTGGCAGTGGATGGCTTGAAGGAATATACTTCCAAGGCTTCGGGTGTGTTTATGATGGGTGTTTTCGGTGGTGCCGTCTTCCCTGTGCTTCAGGGATTGCTTGCTGATTATATCGGTTCATGGCAGTTTACCTGGCTCGTTCCTCTCTTCTGCGAGTTCGTCATCCTCTGGTACGGACTTGTGGGTTACAAGAAGCAGGAGGCATAAAAGATATTGGTAAGACATAAATTAAGAAGGATATCAAAAACTCGGGATGTTTCAAGTTAGAAGCATCCCGAGTTTTTTATTTTTAAGAGTTATTCCGCAATCAGATGATGCATTCTGCAATCTGATGAATCACATAGGTAACCACGCCCCAGATCATGAAGCGGTTGGTTTCATCTACCCGGATAGGGGAGAAGTTTTTGTTCCATGGGATGAGTCAGCCGAAGGCACCGCTCTCATCCAGAAAGTGGCCTCACGATGGCGAACCAAAATATCGTTGAGGTCTATCCTTAATGTATTCTTTTCGTGTTGCAAAAATACAAAAAATATTCGAAACTCTAGTCTCTATCCAAGATTATATTTTTTTCTGTGTTTTTTTAGAGAAAAACTTTGTTATTCCGCTATTTATGCTTACCTTTGCACCCGCAATTGGTTCGCAGTCGCCACGTGCCGCTATAGGAATGGGGGTGGACTGCGATTAAAAGGGAATCGGGTGAGAAGCCCGGACAGTCCCGCTGCTGTAAACATCTTCTTCCGAAATGAGGGGCACGAATGCCACCGGGGAAGAACAGGTAAGCATCTAAAAGGTCACTGACATTTTTTCGGGAAGACCGCTTGTCTGATGGATGTAAGTCAGAAGACCTGCCGTTGCCGTCCTTTCTTATCACTGCGCCCTGCTGCTGATAGGAAGATGATTTCATCCAACCCCGTGGGATGGGTTCGTGATGAAGAAAATAGAAACAACAGAATGAAGAAAAAGAAAAGAATAACGCATGTAGCCCTGATAGGCACCATGTGGATGAGCGGTTTTTCTACCCTCCAGGCTCAGTATCTTGAACCGGTTCGGGCAGGAATGCAGGCTCCGGTAAGCGATTCCCTTCGTACTCGCACGCAGCATCTGGATGATGTGGAGGTGAGAGCGAAGAAGATCCGTAGTGCCCTTTCGAGCGTGACTCCTGTACAGACCATCACCAGTTCTGAACTTCAGTTGCTGGGCATTACCTCAGTGGGAGATGCTGCCAAACGAATGGCTGGAGTGCAGGTGCGTGACTATGGTGGAATCGGTGGACTGCAGACGGTGAGTGTGAGAAGTCTGGGTGCCTGCCATACGGCGGTGAGCTACGATGGAATTGTGGTGAGTAATATGCAGGCAGGCCAGATTGACGTGTCGAGATATTCGCTTTCCAATATCCGCCAGCTCTCGGTGGCAATCGGGCAGGGAAGCGACCTGATGCAGTCGGCTCGGCATTATGCTTCGGCTGGAATCCTGAGCATCGAAAGCCGTGGGGTAGACTGGACTTCTCCGCAACCCTGGCAGCTGAAAGTGAACGCCAAGACAGGTTCCTGGGGCTTGTTCACGCCTTCCCTTCAATATAGTCAGCGGCTCAGCAGTCAGACAGCTCTTACTTTCGACGCCAATATGGTGAGGGCAGATGGAGTCTATCCTTTCACTATTCAGAACGGAAGATACAAGGAGCACCACAAGCGCTATAATTCTGATATTCTGTCGGGGCAGGGAGAGGTGAATCTCTTCCATTGTTGGGATAAAAACGAACTTTCTGCCAAGGTATCCTATTACAATTCCAAACGTGGATTGCCGGGAGTGGTGATTCTCTACAATTCTGATGCTGAAGAGCGGATGTGGGATGAGAGCTGCTTCGCTCAGATGGTCTGGAAATCTCAGCTGGCTCCCCGTCTTGCGCTGAATGCAAGGTTGAAATACGCCCATACGTGGTCGAAATATGAAGATTACAATGTGAAATATCAGGGAGGAAAGCTGACGGATATTGCCCGGCAGAATGAATATTATGCCTCTGCCACGATAGGTTATGATCTGGGGTGGGGCTGGACAACGGCACTTGCCGAAGATTTCTCCATCGGCGATCTTCGCACCAATGTTGTTTCACAGCCTAATCCTACCCGTTACTCATCGCAGACCGCCTGGTCGTTGAGATGGAAATGGCAGAGATGGCAGGTGGATGGGAATCTTGTAGGAACCTACATTTCCGAAAAGGCTTCGAAAGAGGATAAAGGTTCTTCCGGCTCATCCTCATCTTCCGGCTCATCATCTTCAGTAAATGCTAGGATTCCTGCCGACCGAAAGCGGATTTCGCCAAGCATCGCGATGAACTATCGTCTGCTTGCCGATGAAACGCTCTATCTCAGGGCGATGATGAAGAGCACCTATCGCGTGCCGACTTTCACGGATATGTATTATCTGCACATCGGCAACACGAATCTCAAACCCGAGAATGCTACGGAATGGAACCTCGGTGTAACTTGGGCGCATCAGTTTGGAGGAAAATCGCTGCGGAATCCGGCTCGTGGAATCAGTCTGCAAGCCACTCTTGACACCTATTATAATAAGGTGACGGATAAGATTGTGGCTTTCCCGACTACCTATGTATGGAAGATGGTGAATTTCGGACGAGTGGAAATCAAGGGCGTAGATGCTACGCTTTCGCTCGGTGTTCCGATGGGAGAGAAGATGACTTTGGAGGTGGATGCTTCCTACACCTATCAGTATGCGGTGGATAAGACGGACAGCAAGAAGAGTTATTACCGCCATCAGTTGCCTTATACGCCTCGCCATTCGGGCAATGTTTCTGCTGTATGGAGCAATCCCTGGGTGTCTGTGGGATGGCAGATGCAGGCTGTGGGCGAGCGATGGAGTATGATACAGTGCACGGATGAATATCGGATGAAAGCATATCAGGAGCATACTTTCACCTTATCGAGAGAGTTTTCGCTCGGTAAGAGAAAGAAGAATACTGAGTCGGGAAGTGGGGCAAGAGAAAATGCTCTTAAAGGAAATGGTTCAGAAGAAAGTGCACTTTATGGGAATGCTTCAAGAAGGGATTTCCCAAGGGGCAGCGTCCTGAAACTCAGTTTCTCCCTGCTCAATGCCTTCAACAAGCAATATGAGGTAATTAAGTATTATCCGATGCCGGGCAGGAGTTGGCAAGCCACAGCTTCGCTTACCTTGTAGAAAGCCGGATGGGAGGAAAACGGAATAGAAATCTGAATAGAAATCAGAATAGTGATCCGAATAGAAAACTGAAAGTGAGAAAAAATAATATTCAATATAACAAATAGAGAATGAAAATGAAAAAAATGAAATTGAGAAGTTTGTTTATGGCAATCATCTGCGGATTGATGATTGCTGCTGGTTTTACATCATGTAGTGATGATGAGGAGGATAATTCATGGAAGGAGGGATCTAAGGTAGATCTTCCTCAGTATCGTGCCTTCGTTCTGTCAGAGGGTAGCTATGGTAAGAACAATAGCCACCTTTTCTTTGTGGATCCTCAGACTGATAAGCCTTCTGAGAATGATATCTATTTGACTCAGAATGGTAAGGGTCTGGGTGATACAGCCAACGATATGATTGAGGAAGATGGCAACATCTACGTGGTAGTAAATGTTTCCAAGAAACTCCTGAAGCTGAATGGTTCTGGTGTTCAGCAGGCAGAGTACAGCTTTGACGAGAAGTTGGGTGAGCCTCGCTACATCTGCGAAGACGATGGTAAGCTCTATGTTTCCAGCTATGGTGGCTATGTAAGCCGTTTCGATGCAAAGACCTTGGCTTTGGAGGATTCTGTAAAGGTAGATGCTAACCCAGAGGAGCTTGTTGAGGAAGATGATGTAATCTACGTAGTATGTTCTGGTTATGGCGCTGGCAAGACTCTCTGCACCATCAATACCAAGACTTTCGACAAGGCTGAGTCTATTGAAATCGCCAACAATCCTCAGCGTATCGTAGAGAGCGATGATCATATCTACGTTCTTGCTGGCAGCCCATCTTATAATCCTGCCAACTACGATTATTCTACAGCTGTCTATACTTACAATCCTCAGACTAAGAAGTGTGATTATATTGCCAACGCTACCAAGATGATGGCTCATGACGGCAACCTCTACTTCACCAATTCTACATCACCTGATTGGGTGACTTACACCACTACCTACAACATCTACAATGCTAAGAGCAAGCAGGTTTCTACCTGGAATCTGAAGAATATCCCAGCTGAGGTAGCTGGTAACACTGTATATATGATTGAGCGTAATCCATACGATGGCAGTTTCTATCTCGCATATACAGACTATGCTAGCAACAGCACCATCTGCCACTTCACAGCAACAGGCGAGTATCAGAGCAAGTTTGATGCAGGTGGCATTAATGCCAACTCAATGTTGTTCTTGAGATAATCAGCTTGCTGAAGAATGAAATCCTATGAAAAGTAGGAAATTCCTGAAAATCATAGGAGGATAAGAAGGAAAATCCCCGAAAGGCTTGGGCTTTTCGGGGATTTTTTGTAATTTTGCCTTATATTAATAAGATTAAAACGAAACAGTATGAAAAATATGTTGGCATTGAGCCAGGAACGTTTCTCGGCTCGCAAGTTTACCTCCGAGGCAGTAAGTCAGGAGGATGTAGATTACATCATGGAGTGTGTGCGACTGGCTCCATCGGCAGTGAACAGACAGCCTTGGCATTGGCTCATCGTCCGCTCGGATGAGGCTAAGGAGAAACTCCAGGAGTGCTACGACCGTGAATGGTTCAAGACAGCCCCAATGTATGTTGTGGGAATGAAGAACGTGAATGAGAACTGGGTTCGCAGATACGATGAGAAGCCTCATGGAGATATTGACGTGGCAATAGCTGCCGAGCACCTCTGTCTGGCTGCCACCGAAAGAGGACTGGGCACTTGCTGGGTCTGCAATTATGATACAGACAAGATGCAGCAGTTTTTCCCTCGCGAAGGTTTCGAGGCAGTAGTGATTATCCCTCTCGGTCATATTGCTGAGGATTGTCCTCATGCCGAGAAGAAGCGCAAGGAAATGAACGAGATCGTGGAAGAAATCTAAAAAACGAAGCTAATGGAAATGAACGAAGAATCCATCCTGGCATGGAACATCATAGAAAAGACCAGCGCTAACCTCTTCCTTACGGGCAAGGCAGGCACAGGTAAAACAACCTTCTTGAAACAGCTCAAGGAGAAGTCGCCTAAACGAATGGTTGTGCTTGCCCCAACAGGTATTGCCGCCATCAACGCCGGAGGAATGACCATTCATTCGTTCTTCCAGCTTCCTTTTTCGCCATACATTCCGGGTACAACCTTCGGAAGTGGCGAACAGAAACGCTATCAGTTCAGCAAACTCAAGCGAAACATCATCCGAAGCATCGACCTGCTGGTCATCGATGAGATCAGTATGGTGCGCAGCGATTTGCTCGACGCCATCGACTCGGTGCTTCGCCAGTACCGCAAGCGCCACGACCTGCCTTTCGGCGGTGTGCAGCTCCTGATGATAGGCGATCTGCAGCAGTTGGCGCCAGTGGTTACGGCGCAGGAAGAGCAGCTTCTGAAAGAGCATTACGATACTCCTTTCTTCTTCAGCAGCAATGCACTGAAGCAGGTGGGCTATCTTACCGTAGAGCTCAAGAAGGTTTACCGCCAGCAGGACGAGCAGTTTATCTCCCTGCTCAACCAGATCAGGGAGAACAGGGCTTCGGATGCTACCTTGCAGGCATTGAACCAGCGTTTTATCCCTAATTTCGAACCGCCGAAGAACAGTAACTTCATCCGCCTGACCACTCATAATGCGCCAGCCCAGTACATCAATGAGCAGCAGCTTGCCGCTTTGCCATCCAGGGCATTTTCCTATACGGCAGAGGTGGAGGATAACTTCCCGGAATCATCTTATCCGGCTGATTTCATGCTTACCCTGAAGCCCGGAGCACAGGTGATGTTTATCAAGAACGACCCGCAGCACCGCTTCTATAATGGTATGATTGGTGAGGTGATCGGTGTGAAACCCGATGAAGAAGGAGATAAGATCATCGTGCGCAGCAAGGATTCTGATGAGGAGTTTGAGCTGGAGAAGATGGAGTGGGTGAATGCGAAATATACGATCAATGAGGAGACCAAGGAGATAGAGGAGACGGTAGAGGGAAAGTTCCGACAGTATCCTTTGCGCCTGGCTTGGGCGATTACCATCCACAAGAGTCAGGGCCTTACCTTCGAACACGCCATCATCGATGCTTCCCATTCCTTTACCCATGGTCAGACCTACGTGGCTTTGAGCCGCTGCAAGACTTTGGAGGGAATGGTGCTCAGCCAGCCTCTGTCTCGTGGAGCCATCATCAGCAGTCAGACGGTGGATGCTTTCAACAGTCAACTTGCTGCGCCTACCCAGGAGCAGATCAGCTATCTGGAGCAGCAATACGTGCTTCACTGCATCGGCGAGCTTTTTGATTTCTATGCTATTAGCGGAAGTTACGAGCACCTGATGCGCTGTCTGGTAGAATTCTTCAACAGCAAATATCCTCGTGTGGTGAGCGAGTATCAGAAGTTGCAGGTGGTGCTGAAGAGTCTGATAGGTGTTTCTGATAAGTTCCGTCTGCAATATACCCGCATGCTTTCCCAGAATCCTGATATCCTTCAGGCAGAACTGCAGGAGCGTATTCACAAGGGTGCTGAGTATTTCTTTGATAAGATAGGTATTCTGAGCGATTTGATCAGAAAGTCGAATCTCGATACGGATAATAAGGTAGCAAAGAAACAGTTCCAGGACCGCTTCTCTGTCTTTTCTGAGGATGTGAAGTTGAAGGAACGTCTTTTGAAATACGAGCGCAGCGCTGTGTTTACGGTGACTGATTATCTGAAGAAGAAGGCTCAGTTCATGCTGCTGGATGAAATGGGCGAGGGCGCGTCTTCAAGTGCCGGTTATAGTTCTGGTAGAAAAACCAGAAAATCGAAGAAATCGAATGAGCCGAAGGAACCGAAGATTCCAACCAAGGAGGTGAGTTTCAATCTCTATCAGCAGGGAATGACTGTGGATCAGATTGCTGCAGAACGTGGCTTTACCAAAGGCACCATCATCGGTCATCTTACCTCATACGTAAAGGAAGGAAAGGTTGGATTGCGTGCGTTGATTTCTAGTGCCCACGAAAAGAAAATCCGTGAATTCATGGAGGCTCATCCCGAGATGGAGCATTTCAGCGAAATCAAGGAAGCATTGGGAACCGGCATTGATTATTACGAAATCAAACTGATACGTGATTTAATGGAGGAGGAATAAAGGTCTTCCTCTCACCATTAAATCATTATATCTTTTTATATTGATTGATAGAACTTTCGTCGGTAAGCCCCATACGCCCTGAAAGGGCAGAAGCTCATAGCCCAGGGCACTCGCCCTGGGTTTTGTAATGGATTTAAACTTGTCGCCCTGTAAGGGCAAAAGCTTCTCTTGGCTGGTCTAGAGTTGGGTTACAGCCTTTTCCAGCTGCTGCAAAGCCTGCTTGAGAATGCTTCTAGGAGTTGCAACGTTCAGTCGCATGAAGCCTTCGCCGCCAGGACCGAACATTTCACCATCATTCAGCGCCAGGTGTGCCTTGTCGATGAATAAATCGAGAAGCGCATCGTGGGAGAGATGCAGGTCTCGGCAGTTGAGCCAGACCAGGAAGGAAGCCTGTGGGCGCAACGGGCGAATGCCTGGAATGTGCTCGCGGCAGTAATCCTCTACGAATCGGATGTTGTCTTCTATATAGGCAAGCATCTTCTTTCTCCATTCTTCACCCTTGCGGAAAGCAGCGATGGTGGCGATTGGAGCGAAGAGGGTTGGCTCATCCAGTTCATTGGCGCTGAGCCAAGGATAGAATTTCCTGCGGATTTCTTCGTTTGGAACGATGGCGTAGCTGCTTACGATTCCAGCAATGTTGAAGGTCTTGGAAGGAGCCTGGAAGGTGATGCTGATGTTGCGCGCCTTGTCGGAAACCGAAGCAAATGGGATGTGCTTGTGTCCGAACAGAGCCATGTCCGCATGAATCTCATCGCTGATAACGAGCAGATGATGTTCGTAGCAGAAGTCGGCAAGTCGCTGCAGGGTTTCCTTGCTCCAGGTAATACCGCCCGGATTATGAGGATTGCAGAGAATCAGGATCTTGCACTTCTCGTCATAGATTTTCTCCAGGTTTTCGAAGTCCATCTCGTAATATCCATCCTCCTTCATCTTCAGCGGATTGAAGACCACCTCTCTGCCGTTGCCCTCTGGAGTGAGGCGGAATGGGTGATAAACGGGTGGCTGGATGATGACTTTCTCATCAGGATGGGTGAAGACATTCATCACGAGTCCGATACCTTTTACAATACCTGGAATGAAGCGGATCCACTCTCGCTTCACATCCCACTGGTGGTGGTCATGCACCCAGTCGATGATGCTGGGCAGATAATCTTCCGGCTCCATGGTGTAGCCGAAAAGAGAGTGTTCCAATCTTGCCTTGAGGGCATCTGTAATGAAAGATGGGGTCTCGAAATCCATATCGGCTACCCAGAGTGGCAGCAGGTCTTCTCGTCCCCAGCGGGGCAGCAGGGCGCCATGCTTCAGGTCGTCGCTGCCCGAACGGTCTATGACTTTATTGAAATTATACATTTTACTTTGAGCCTATTAACTATAAACTATCAATTATAAACTATTAACCGCCTGCTTGATGTCTTCGAAGAGATCATCCACATCTTCCAAGCCGATGCTCAATCGGATGGTGGTGTCTTTTACATCCATCGACTTGCGCATATTCTCGGAGAATGCACCGAAGATGGTGCTTGCCGGATGAATGGCGAGCGAACGGTTGTCGAAGAGATTGGTGGCACGATGGATGAGCTTCAGATTGTTGAGGAAACTGAAGCAGGCTTCCTTGCTTTCCAAATCAATGCAGATCATGGCTCCCGCCGTCTTGCCAAACTGGCGCTGCGCCAATTCGTGGTAAGGATTATCCTCCAAACCTACATAGTTTACATACTGAATCTGAGGCAGGGTGCGCAGTTTTTTGGCAAGTTCCAGGGCATTGCTGCTTTGAACACGATAGCGTGCATCGAGTGTTTCGAGTCCGATGGTCTGCATATAGGCAACCTGTGGAGTCATATAGGCGCCGAAGTTGAAGAGCATTTCTCCATAGAGACGCTTGGCGAAATCGCCGTTGTAAGGAGTTCCGTAGTCGATGACCAGACCGCCGAGCGAAGTTGCACCACCACTTACATATTTAGAGCTGGAAACCACCTCAATATCTACTCCCAGATTCTTAGCCGAGAACTGTGTGAACGGAATCACGGTAGAATCCACTACCAGCGGAACATTCTTTTCGTGAGCCACTTCCGAAATGGCTTTCAGATCGGCAACCTCCAACTGTGGGTTGGTCAGGATTTCCAGGAATACGCAGCAGGTGTCATCGTCGATGGCCTCACGTACCTCCTCGATATTGGTTAAATCGCGCAAGCGGACCTTTACGCCAAATCGGCGCAGGGTAGCAACGAGCAGGGCGTAGGTGTTGCCGAAGAGATGCTTCGAGGTAACGATGTTCTTGCCTTGTGCAGCCAAGGACATGAAAGTATTGCTGATTGCCGCCATTCCTGAATTGAAGGCTGTGGCGTGGGCTGCATCGGTAAGGGCTGCCACTCGGCGCTCCAGGTTGGTTACCGTAGGATTCTCCACACGGGAGTAATCAGGTGCCTTGATCTTGTCGGTGAATGCTTCCGCCATAACGGCAGCATTGTCGAATTCGTAGGCGAGGGTGTTATATACTGGAACGCTCAGCGAATCGTAAGCATCGCGGCGTTCGTATTCCAAATGAATGGCTTGGGTCTGTTTCTTCATTCTTTTATGATTTTATGTGATATTTTGTTTGCAAAAGTACAAAAAAGAAATCAAATAGACAATAGATAGCATAAAAAAACGAGTTGCGAATGTTTTTTTTATGCATTGCAACTCGTTAGAGAGAGAGTATTGGTTATTCTATTCTATGTTTCCTGTTGTTTTTGGCCTTGTTAGTTTCCACTCATACCACCCGTCTGGATTCCCTGTTTTTCTTCCTGGAAATCGTTCTTGATGTTGGATTTCGCCTGCTGGAATTGCTTCTTGGTGTTGCCGAACTTCCAGGTAAGGGTGAGACTGATCTGGCGCAGAGGCACCTTCACCGTCATATTCTGAACATAGTCAGAACCCATGGTCTTCTGCTTGATGTTGAGCTTGTCGTCGGTTGGTGTGAGAAATATCAGACTCAGGTCCAGCTTATCCTTGACGATGGATTTGGAGAGGGTGGAGTAGAAGAAAGCCATTCCGCTCTGATAGCCCTGCAGGTTTTGCTGCTTGCTCTGAATGATGCTTCCTACCGTCCATTGTAGTTCCCAAGGCAGAGTCTGTTGCAGATTGATCATCGTACTGCTGTTCCAGCCATGGTTCTTCCATCCCAGGATTTCGCTGCGCAGGTCGTTGTAGCTAAGACTCTCGTTCAGCATCAGTCTCGTCTTCTTGAACACCAGCCAGTTGGCAAAGACATTCAGACTGGCGTTGCGAGTCTTCGAAACATTGCCGTAGGTGGTGTTGAGCAGGTTGTCTGCATCGATGAACGAATACTGCTCTATCTGGTTGTTGCAGAATCCATAGCCCAGAGTCGTGCTCAGGATGAATCTAGGGTTGTAATAATTGAACACCATATTCAACTGATGCGACTTCACCACGTCGAGGTCTGTATTACCATAGCTGATGGCGGTAGGATTACTGCGATCTACATACGGGTTGAGATAGGTGATTCCCGGACGGGTGATTCTCATGCTGTAGTTCACGCCGAGATTCACTCCTGGAGTGATGCTGTAGGAGAGGCTGGCGCTTGGCACTAAGTTGCCGTAGTTTTTGTCGAAGTTGTCGCCCTTGCCCTGCTCGAATTTCACTTTCTCCCAGGTCTGTTCGTATCGGGTTCCCAGCATGGTTCCTATCTTTCCGAAGTTTCCTTTCCATTCAGCATAGGCAGCCAGGATGTTCTGGGTGTTCTTATACTCCATGCTGTTGGCAGGATTCAGCGTTTCGCTTTTGTCAGCTGCTACGTCGTAGTATCGGGAATCGCTCTTGTTGATGCGGGCAATATACTTGGCTCCGAAGTTCAGGCGCTGGGTGGCGCTGAGCGAATGGGTGAAGTCTGCCTGAAACGTATGCTCCGTTCCGCGTGTCTTGCTCATCGAGAGCAGGTCGTTGAGCTGGAGAGTCGTCACATGACTGATATTGTCGTAGAATGTATAGTCGTCGGTGTGAGAAGGGTTGGTACTGAAGAGATAGCTGAGGATGAGATAGTTCGTGCGCTCCTTGTTGAAGAATCGCTGATAATCGAGACTTCCGTTGAAGGAGGTGTTGCCCATATCCTGCTTCATCTCATTGCCGTATTCGAATCCTTCGCCGTAGATTCCGCCTGCCATCTTCGTGAGTGGGTGACCCGTAATCTTCTGGTTGAAGGTGGTCAGACCAGCCGTGGCGCTGATGTTGCTCAGCGAATCGAGTTCGTAGCTCAGACTG
>ENA-ORPK01001701-ORPK01001701.1-human-gut-metagenome-genome-assembly--contig:-NODE-1701-length-16750-cov-3.151542_pt1 | contig 16750 bp, 13 predicted proteins | sample MGYA00242139_ERZ509068 | MGnify/ENA primary metagenome ERZ509068 (study PRJEB26280, sample SAMEA2338687) | human gut metagenome | biome: human gut; feature: human-associated habitat; material: faeces... | reverse complement strand
AAAAAACGTCACGATTAGGGATTAACTCTAATTGTGATGTTTTTTTATATAATTTGAAGTATTATGTAAAACATGGTATAATATATGTATATATGTAGTACGAAGATGCTATAAAATAACTATTAAAGCAAATAAAGGAGAAAAACAATGAACAAAGGCAAAAGAAAACGGAAAACACAAGAAGAATTAAGATTTGAAAGAGATGTAAAAATATCAATCAAGATAATTGCATTTGTAATAATAATCTTAATTGCAGAAACAATTGCGGTACAGTCAAAAGGAATTACTGTAACACATATAGACAGTCCTGAAGTACAAAATCCAATGGATCCTAAAAGAGCAACTAAATGCGGAGAAAAAATAATAACAGCGGAAGAATTTTGCAACATCCTAAATGAAGTTGAAGGAAAAGAAATGTACTATGTAAAAGATAATCAAATTTTTCAGAAAGAAGAATTTGGAAAACAACTGGAAGAAACGAATGAACGTCATAATATTCCAAAGGAAGAAAAAGTTATTAATGTAGAAAAGTGTAACTTTACAGATGTACAATTATTAGCAGAAGTAATGTATGCAGAAGCAGAAGAATACATTAATCTTCCAGAAAATGAAGCGGAAGAAGTATTCAAATTAGTTGGCTCTGTAGTTATAAACCGGAAAAATGATAATAACTATTACAAAGATGTTAATACTATAAGTGAAGTTATTTATCAAAAAGGACAATATGCTACAAGAACTAAGGAAAGAATTGGAAAACAGGAAATTCCATCGACTGTATATGTATGGGCAGAAGAAATTTTAGAACAAGGTGCAATAGGACCAGCAAATATGTTTTACGAAGATAACATTGAGCATGGAGATTATATCTATAAACAGATTGGAAAATTGTACTTTAGTTGTAAAAATTAAGCAAGGAGAAAGCAATGCATCTCCTTGCTTTCTCCGTTATATTTTGTAAAAATGCAAAATTAACAATAATTATCTTATTTGATTTACATTTGATATTAAAAATACTAATTTTAGTATAAATTTGTCAGAATACTAATATGTATATAATAAAAAATTCCTGCATCAATACCTTTTATATAAAGGATTGATGCAGGAATTTGTCGTATGATGAAAACCTCCTCGTATGAGCGATTATTTCTTGCTCTTCTTTGCCGTTGTTCCTTCTTCGTCGTCACTTGTACTAAAGAAAGAAGAATCGGTATCGTCGAGCACTTTTTTTGCGATATTGCTTTCGCTCTGTACGTCAATATCGCTTACGCGTTTTTTGATGCGAGGAGCGAGTCCCAACCGCCTTCGGGCTCTGGAATCTCGTAGCGTCCATAGGTTGTAGGCTGGAGAGTTCCGCTCAATTCAACCTGACGGTCGTCCTCGGCTTTCTTACCAGTATCGCCCTTGATGCCACCCGAAGCATACTCAAACTTATGCTGAGAGTCGTACACGATGATACTCTTCTCACCATCCTGGATGATATAGCCAAGGTCGAGGTTGTTCAGTGCGCGAGCTACTTCTGCTGATTCTGCGTTTACGCTTTCAAGCACATAGTCGAGCTGCTGTTTGAAGCCTTTTCTACGGCCAAGGTTTTCGAAAGTATGTCCCTGGCTGCTCTCCTTGCACTCAAATTTGAAAAGGCCCTTCCCCGTGTTGAACGACTCGGCGGTCAGAGCAGGATAAACGTTCTTTTCAGCCTTCAAAGGAGCCTTGAGGTCGCCTTTGTTGAAAGCATATACATTGATGCCAAGACCGCCAAAATTCTCTAAGCATTCATTAGCGGCGAGAATATCCTTAATCTCAGGACATGTTGCTGTTACTGCCATATTCTATGAGTTTTTGTGTTGTGTTGATTAAAAAAGGGCGACGGATTAGCGTGTTCCATCAGGTCAGCCGCGACCGTCGCCCTGAAAATATAGAGTGAAAGAAACTCCGCTAAAGGTTAGCCGTTCTTCTTGAAGAAGGCTGTCAAGCCCATGTTCATGCCGGAAGCTGTGAGCTGAATCTTCTTCTCGGTCTTACCGTTGCTCCAACCTGTAAACTTATAGTTAGTGCCGTCGGTTGCTTCAAGAGAGAGAATCTGATTAGGTGTTGTTTCAAGCGGCTTGGTGTAAGCAGCGCCGTTCACCTTCACTGTACCGTCCGGCTTCTGACCGTCAGAACCTGCAAGAGTAATCACGAGCATAGTGTTGTCGTAGTCGCCGGCTACATACTCAGGAGCAACGAGATTACCGTCGCTGACGCAAAGAGCATATTTCAGGAAGTTGCGTACACCTGCTCCCTGTATTGACTGAATTTGGAAAGACAGGTCTCTGTGATCTCGGTCGGAGCCAAGGCGAACACTTACATACTGCTGATTGCTGAGTGTGTCAACACCGTAAACAAAGTTCTTGTCGATGGTAGCGTACATACGGTCGCCTTCGCCGAAGTTGGCAATAGGGCAGATAGTAACCTTAGAGAGACCCGGCAGCTTGAAGTTGTCGCCCTGTTTGTACTCTACACGGAAGTTGCCATGGAACTTGTTAGAATAACCTGCTGCAATGTTCATGGCAGTTGCCTCGTTCATGTAAACACGTGTTGGAACCTTGCGAAGACGCTCGTCCCACTTTGCGTGCCACTTTATGAAGTTGTCGTAAGGAGTAGAGTCGTTGTTGTCAGCAGGAGCGGTGATAGCCTCGCAAGGAACAAGGTTGCCGTTAGCCTCTGAAATAAGACCGTCCTCGATGTCGTGCTTGATGCAAGTATGGAAGCCATCGTAGAGAGCCATTGCCTGATCGCGAGCTGGGACTGAATCGTCGCCATTGTCAAGAGAGATGTCGCCGAACCAAAGGTTAGCAGCAAGGTTGTCGGCATAGTCCTTGAGGATTGCCTCTACAGCCTGTGAAGAGAGAGGGAACTGACCCTGAGCATCGGTACCGAATACTGTCTCACAGAAGTCGTCTATATTGCCAGGAAACTTATCCCAGGAGAGTTTCGAGACAAGAGTACGCTCTTTCAAGAATCCAGCTTCGCTGTTGATTTCGCGATGAACGTCCTTACGACGTGTGGTGCCACCCTTGCGGATGAACAAATGGAAAGTGCGCTTGAACTGAACACCAGTGATGATGTCAATGCCAAGACGGTCCATCTCTTCGGCATCCGAATAGCCAGGACCCATCACAATCTCCTTTGACACCTCCTCGGCTACATGCTGAAGATTGTCAAGACCGATAAAATCTTTAGGTAAATTTGCCATAATCGTTTGTGTTTTGTGTTGTGTTGTTGTTAAATCTTTGTGTTGTTTGTGCTGGTGAGGGTAGCGAGGTTTTTTATTCCTCACCTTGCAAGAAACGCTTGAAAGCTGCCTTGCGTTCGACATTGGTCTTGTACTTGCTACCATCGAACGAGCGCAGCTGCGGCGTTTTCACACCTTCGCCATTGTTCTCAGGAGCATCGCCGCTGTTCAGTTCTTCGCCAGCCTCATTGGTGAGGGCGGCAATCTGAGCCTGCTTGTCGGCAATGGTCTGTTCGGCGGTAGCAAGCGCGTCCTTAGCAGTCTGAAGGTTTGCCTCTGCATCAGTCTTGTCGGCTGTGAGCTGGGCAATCTCCTTATCCTTTGCCTCGGTGAGAGCATTCAGCTCGTCGTCCTTCTTGGCAAGAGCCTCGGAGTGCTGTGCATTGAGGTCGCTTATTTCTGTACTGTGAGCCTCGTTAGCCTGGGCGAGTGCGGTCTCCGCGACTTCCGCTGCTTCGTTGGCTGCGTTTACTTGAGCGGAGAGTTCATCAAACTTGCCCTGCAATTCTGCGAGAGCGTTCTCCGCTGCGGTGGCTTTCTGCTCAGCATCAGTCACCTTCTGCTCGGCTTCCTTCATGTGGGCTTCGAGAGAGTCAAGAAGCGAGGCGTTCATATACGCGCCCTCTTCCGTAACGGCAATCTCGCCAGCCTGCAGTCCGCAAGCGTTGCAAATAAGAGGATATTTATCCATATTGATATTAGTGTTTGTATTGGTTACTTCCGATTTCTCTGGCTCCGGCTCATTCTCCGGCTCATCCTGTGGCTCAACCGTCTGCTCTCGGTTGATAAGTTCGGCTCTGCCATCATAAAGTTCAAAAGCATGTTGCACTACTCCAATGAATGATGACTGACCGTCCATCAGAACGCCCTTCACGTCCTCTGCATTGAACACCTTGCCGTGCAAATGCTCGTCAGTAGCATTAGGGCAAGCCTTCTTTACGTCGGCACGAAACTCAACGCCAAGATCGGCAAGCTCCTTGATAAGTTCCTTGTCATCATCCTTATTAGCGATGTCGCGGTAAGCCTTGTTCTTGTCGAATGACTTAGGATCGTAGATTTCGTGATAAGTCTCATCGCTATACTTGGCTTTTGCTCCATCAGGCAAAGTATAAAACGCAGCCATTACACCGATGCAACCAATCTGGTCTTTCGGATTCATGTAATAGCGCTCGTCGCAAAGCGAAGCGAGGTACATTCCTGCCGAAGCGCAAAGACCATCAACCAAGGCTATAACTTTCTGACCCTTTGAGTGGGCATAGTCAATGGCAAGAGCATAATCGTTCTTTGCCCAAGCAGAACCGCCAGGAGTGTTGATAATGAAAACGTGACCACGGCAAAGGGGATGATCGGCTGCTCGCATCATCATATCGCGATGGTCTATTGAACCATACGAACAATAGCCGCCGTTGCGAGTGATAGGGCCGTCAACAGCAAGAACCGAAACGAAAGGGAAGTTCTGTGCCAACTCGTCATCGTCGGGAAGATCCAAAGTCCAGTTGCCTCTCACCTGCTTGCCATCCTCCGAAATCTGATATTCCTCCGGATAATAGGTGTTGCCATTCTTATCCTTGGCTGTGACATAGCCACAAGTCTTCTCCGGCTTGCTGAAAGTCGCATGAGTATTCAGATTATGCTCAAGCGACTTGCGAATACCATGCACGAAGTCAGGACTGACCATCCACTTTTTCTCGGTTAGTATTTCAAATAAGCCTTTCATAAAATTCTGTTTTGTTATCCTGAATACAACCTTTTTACCTGGTTGCTAAAAGTTGCGGAGAAGGGACTCGAACCCTCGACCTCTTGGTTATGAGCCAAGTGAGCTGCCAGCTGCTCCACCCCGCTGTGTTATCCGTATGCAAAATTAAAGACCATGTTTTTTAACATTAGGACAAAAAAAAGCCGCCATTCTCACGAATAGCGGCTCTAACAGTATAATATAATGTATCAGAAAAATGGTTGGAATAGCTTTATTCTCGAAGCGTGATAGGTATCGGCTCCGACATGGCTTGCGTGGTGGCTGAGAAGGTTCGTGCCAACACGATTTGGCTGTTGTCCGTGGTGTTACCTATGCCGAATGTATGGGGTAAGGTGTAGCACAGATGCAACGAGCCGTCCATCTTGCGCAATACCACGTAATACTCCTTATCACGCATGTCTCGGTACGCTTCAGCCACATTTTCGCCTCCGTTTGCCACATTTGCACTAATATTATATGTATATATAGTACCATTGCCCTGTTTGACGAGCGTCATCTTTACTTTAAGATTATCTACAATAACGTAGTTCTCGCCACTCGTAGCCAAATGCAGGGTTGGCTCAGTGGGCAAACTACAATTATTAATATATAGCACTTGTGCCATGCTGAATGGCACAGGGATAACACACTCTTCCTTCAGATAAAACATTACATCGGTAACGCCATCGAGGAACAATTCTCTACATTTATCGGGTAAATTCATAAAGGGAAAAATATTGTTTGTTATTTAACTTATTTTATAACTCACATTAACAGTTTTATACACTTATTTTTTAGGGCAACCAGGATATTTCGTCGATATGATGTTCGGATTCCGACATATCCTCATACTGCATATCAAGGCACGAATAGGCCTTAAAGAAGTTGTGTTCCGATTTGAGCCAACGCTCCACCACTCGGCGCAGATTGTCCTTCTCTTCAGTGGAGGGGTTTATACCATAACGCATAAGATAACGCTCAAGCATTGCAGCTTTGCTACGAGCTATTATCTTACCGTTTGCGGTGCAGAAGTCAAAGGTAGCCAAGGCCCATTCCACCACGCTACGCTTAAAGTCATTGTTCAATAGTTCTAACAATTTATAAATACCACTACGATCGAGGTTCCACGTAGGCGTGACAGCCCTGACGGTATCTATCACTTCAATCTCGCTGGGCAACTTGATGCACAAATAGTCCTCATTGTCGCTCTTGGAGTATTCTTTGTTTCCATTAAGGTGCAACACCTCGTCATACGTAAGGTATTCTGAGTTGTCGCGTGTTACCAGCATATTGCCACCAAGCGGATGTCGCCCATTCAGCATATTGCGCCACTGTTGATGCGAAAAGCATTGAGTGTTGACCTCTTGCGATAACGCGCCTGCATTAGTCAACGAACTACGCATAACAAAATATTCAGGCGAATAGACGCTGAATACCAACGGCTCGTCCTTGGCAAGCACACGCTTTGGGTCACGATTTCGGAAGAACTGGCAGCGACTGGTAGGTAAACGAAGGTAAATATTGGGCATAACAAATTACTTATTAATATGGGCAAAATATTCTCTCATAATGGCATCAGTCACATCAAAACAATAACGCAACGTATCATCCGATGCAGTTTTTTTATCTGAGTTCACAACAGCCTTATCAAGTTTCTTAGTTTGCTCTTCATTTAAATTAAAAGCCAATGCTACAGCGTCAATATATTCCCCACCAGTATCGGTATGCTTGATAAACTTTTCGCCAAAATACATTTTTGTACCAAAAAACAAGTTTAGAGCTTCAAGCATTTCTTCTTCTGTGTAAACAGGCACGGCAGGATGCAACTTACGATATTTCTGAGTATAGGTTTTGATGCGCTTGTCAAGATACGCATTGATAGAGTCGGAATAGTCTACGTAAAGTTTTCCTTCCTCTGAATCAAAGGTCTTGGAGCGAACAGAATTAAAGAATCCGCGAAGCTGGGTAAGCACATGGGCTACAGCGTCAAACTGTTGAAACTCTACTCTGTCATTAAATATCTCACGCATATCTGCCTTTATATCTATGAGTACCGACTCAAGAAAATCAGCACAAAAAGTCATCTTATCGAGATTAGCAGATAATGCAGTTACCTTGTTCTTCATGCCTTCGCGAGAATAATCAACATAATACTTCAACAGAGTGGGAAACGATAAAAAATCGTATGACTCGTCAGCATTAAGGTTGGCTTGCATCAGTGCTGAAAATACCATATCTGCCAACTTGCGGTCGCGTTGGATGATGGCTTGAGTGATATTCTGCAATTCACTTGAGCCAAGACGTAAACGTTCTGCAGACTTGCCAAGGGCATTGCGTTTCTCGGCAATGGCTACGAAATTAGGATTATAGAATACCTCTTTAAGTGCCGGCATATACTTATCAACAGGAACATCCTTGAAGTTTAAATAATATATCGCAGGTTGCATAAGCGTTTTTGCTGCCTGTTGTGGAGTAATCTTTTTCTTAGACATAATTTTAATTATTTATCATAAGGCCGATTATAGAAATAAAATACTAACGCTCGTCACGCTGGGTTGTAGTGATATACAGCTTGCCCTTACGCATGTGCTTACCGGCTTTGCTTGCAAACTCACCAAACTCGCCTACGAGATTGGCAAGCATATAGAAGAGATTGTCACTCTCAGGCATACAAGTACTCATTGCCTTGTTCTGATATTCGTTTAATGTTAAATTCGCCATGATATATATGTTTATATTGATGATTAAATGTCAAACTCCTCACAATATTGGCGCAGACGCTCGATGATGATATTGCGTATTTTCTCGCCAATAATTTTTGCATTAGGATGTGGCGTGCCCGTCTTATCATGATAGCGCAGTTCAAGAATATGGCTCCAATCGGCAATAGTGTATGTATATGCCACAACGGTATAGGTGTCGAGAGGCAAAATACCTCGTGCATCCTGCGGCTTCAATCCAGCCTTCAGCAGTCGGTTGTAGCCCCACTCGCACACTCGGCATACAAAGCCATACACAATGCGCTGCCAACGAGTGCCATCAATATGCCAATGCGGACGTGCTATCTGCACGCCACCATTCTTCTCCAAATTACAATATCGTGTGCTCTGCTCGGCTATGCTGTTGGGCGACGTGCGGTTGAGCTCGCGCGATGTGCTTATCTGCGTCGTTACTACCAGCGTCATGCGGAGAATGGAGAATGCCTCCTCACACTCGTACTTCTGAGCCTTCTCAATAAACTCGTCTTCGCTGACACCATACGGGCTAAGCACATTCATCAAGTCCTCGTGCTCAAGCGTGAACTGCACATTGGTACTGATCCATACCTTGTGGTTCCTGGTGGCATAGTCGATGTAAGGCGAAGCATTCAGGTACGCCCAGATGTAGTTAGGTAGGCCCTTTTCGTTGGACAAGAAAAAGTAGATGGTGCCATGGCGAAACATCGAGCGATGTCCGCTGTCCCAGAAACCCTTGCAACGTTCCTCGTCGCGCTTCTGAATGAAAGTTTCCACTTCCTCTTCGGTCATTTCTTCGTCGGGTTGCTTGCCCTTAGCCTTGTAGCATATTCTGCCCACTCTTGCTATGTGTTGCGCAAGAGTTGTCTGCTGCCACCATTCTACTTGTGGTTCGATGAATTTCATTATGGATGAATTTTAGTTTATTATTTAAAAGATAGTGCATTCTCATATTCTCAAAGTTTACACAATCATATATTTCACTCGATGCACCGCGTCGAACAGTCTTTTGAGCGAGCCGTTGTTGAAGATTACTGCATCGTATGATAGCAAGGGCAGAAGATTGCGCTGTTTGTCACGCAACATACGTTCCTGCGACACCCCTCGGCGCAGTCGGGTTGCTTCTTGTGCCGACACGCAAATCTTGAATAGCTCGATGTCGGGGAATTTCTCGCTCAAGGCTCTCAGCCCGTCCTCGTCAATGACGTAAATAGCATTGTCCGTCACCTGGTCGATGGTGGTCCAATACTCATAGCCACCATACTGTGTATATGCAAGCATTTTGTCGTGCGGCACGTCGCACTTCTCCACAAAATGATGCTCCACACCGTCAATCTCGCCTTCACGCTTCGGGCGGGTGGTATAAGAACACAACACTTTATAGCCGCCCATGTCGGACAGCATCTGAGCCACAGTGTCCTTTCCTGCACCGCTCGGACCTGTAATTGTTATCAGTTTCATATCTTGTTTTTGTTTGAATTTTAACATTTGGGTAAAAAGCCACAGGACAATCATAGACTAACCATAGGCTATCTGTAAAATATCCATAGGCTTCGCATTTTGCGGTATTTTGGGCTTTTTTGCCGTTTTTTTGAGTTTTCGATTTAATACTTGTGAAAAAGTGTTTCGCTGAAATTTTAGGTTCTTCATCCATATATCTCCAACAAATCATCCCTCGTCAATTTGATGTTTTTATCCTTACACTGCTTGAAGAAAAAATTTTTAGTGTTGGAGTATTGGGCAAACGACGGCCACCTCTTAGCGAAGTCGCTCTCATGGTGTCCGCAAGTAGAATCCGCCGGACGGAATTGCGATACACGCTTCCAGAAGTCGTAGCCTGCCTGCCCTACAAGATGATAGAGAGACATTCCACAATACACCCACTCTATATACCCTCCCGAGGTTCCTGCCATCAAATCTACCTTCTGTTGCTCTACCTTCTCAATAAGTCGTTTCACCTTACGATAAACTATTTCGGGGGTGTCATTATGCCAATCGCCAATGACAACACCATTCTTCGCTGAAGATCCATGGCGAGTTTCCGCATAAAATGAATGATGTGAGTGAGACAAAGGCAGAGGCATTACCACTTGGTCATTTAGTCCCGTATAGGCAGTTGCCTTCTCATTGATATATATATGCTCAGGATCATCCCATGACGCAAAACGTACACGACCTATATTACCACACGACCTATCGAGCGTAATGCCACAAGCAGCATAATCCTTCAATAGGGCCTTGAACTGGTCTTTATGCCGATCTGGATAAGCCAAGCGCACAAGACCAAAATATCCGCTGCCAGAGCACGACCGCATCAGCAAGGCTATCTCAGGACGATATTGGCATACAAAACGCACATTATTGAACTGAGTGAGGTGTTTGTTGTCGTCGAGGTCGATGTCGATAGCGAGCCAGCCGGTATGTTGCTTTAGGTGGGTCTCCCGACGGCTCACCATTACCCGCTGCCCTGGATGTGTTAGGCTGTCGTCCTCATAGAGGGCGAACAAGCCGCTAAGAGTGGCTCCAGGCAACTGCTTCTTTGTGTCGATGTACTCCTGCATCTTCTTTGCCTTACTGCCATACTCCTTGCGCATAGCGCGAAGGTGCTGCACATAGGGTTTCCATCTATCCGTAAGACAGAACTCACGGATGGTCATCTGCTGAATGCACTCGCCCGTCTCACGGTCTACATACCGACCTACATTGTCGAGCGCATCAGAATATATGGAGCATATCTCATCAAACATATCATTATTATTATCTGATTACGGTTACAAAATTAAGAAATATATGGCACACCTACAATTATTTCGGTGCAAAATTGGTGTGTCCTATATATTTTTAACTTTTATAGCTGTTTAACATAGGTGTTTCATAGTTTTTTTTTGCCTAAAGTTTAGTTTTGGACTTTACAGAGTTCATTTGTCCAAAATAGTCCTCCTGAGTCCGTTTTTTTAGAAAACATCAAAAAACGAAAAGTTCGTAATTTTGAAAAACGCTTCTGCTGTCCATCAAAAATCCACCTCGTGACCGCCCAATGAATTTTTCAAAAAGCAATTTAACTTTCTGATTTTCCGCTACTTATCTATTAAAAGTTTAAAAATGGGGTAATTTTTTATATATCTATACGAGCGCAAATAACTAAAAATATATAAAGAATAGTAGAAATATGGCATTTTATTCGCAATTTTTTTGCTGTCCAGCTGCTTTCATTATCTATATAACATTCTAATAGTCAATAGTTTACACTTGCAATGTTAATGCTACTAACTTTATTGTTAGGGTTGGGGAGTTTTGAAAATAGGAGAGAAAGAAAAATGGCGAAATTTATATATAGTAGTAGCCTTGATTAGTAGATTTTTGGACTTTTGAAGAGTAGACTTTATATAAAGTCCATGATTATTAGGGAGTTATATGAGTTCATCGTTTTGGACTTCCGGGGACAGAAGTTTATTCTTGAACAAACGAAAAAGTGGAAGAAATGCGAGTGAATTGCAAAAGAAAAGGTCGCCTCGTCTAACGGCGCGACGACCTGATAAATGCTTCGCCAATTGCGAAAGATAGCACAAGATAAATGCTTTGCTGCTTGCGAAAAACTATTTATTCTTCATAAACTGATTAGCCTTAGTCATGCTGTCATAGAGTTTGCCACGGCCATACATATCGATCTTCGCCTCGATAGGTTGCTCCAGGCGTTGCAGGAGCGTGTTTACGGCTTGCAGAAGGGCAACGTTGGTGTTTGCTTGTGCGATAGTCAGTTCGTTGTTTGCAGTAGCTTCTGTGGCGATTGTAGGGGTTGCTTCGGCTATATTGCCAGCGTCGTAGGCACGGCGACCTGAATAGTTGCGGTCGTAATTGACGAGAGCCTTTAGCAGTTGAGGATTGTCCATCATCATTGCCTGGGTTGTCTCACGTCCAATTACCAACTCGGGACCGTTCTCGGCTACCAACGACGGATGTCCGTTGATGGTGGTGGCGGTAGGCTGAGTGAGGAGTTACACACCGTCGTGCGGCTTGCTGTCCTCGGTTGCCCAATAAAGGCTACCATCATTACCGACAAACGGGCGGAGGTCTTGCACGTTACCGGAATCGTAGGTGAGCATGCCGGAAACTACCTTAGTATTCTTACCCTTGACAGCCTCGTTTTTAGACTTGTCGCTGCCACCAACCTTGCTGATAGCAAAGTTGAGCAATCCCATGAGGATTGCCATCATCGCGCTGTAAGCGATAGGACCGGCAATAGGTCCGAGAGTACTGACACACCAACCGAAGATACCTGCAGAGCGAAGAGCTGCCATCACCTCTTGGTGAGCCACCTCAAGCTGTTCCTCTGTCTGGTTATTTACCATCTTTGCCGTAAGCAAAGCCACCCCAGTGGCAGCCTCCCCCTCTACCTTTGCCGTACCAAACGCTTGCTGCATGAGAAGCAACTGCGTATAGTGTGCGGTGGTTTGCGCACGGTCTATCTGCTGTTGGCTAATCATCTGAAGAGTGTTTGTAGCGAACGACTTTATCATTTGCTTTAAGGCTGTCTTCAAAGCTTTGCGTCCTTCGGCTGCATTCTCGGTCATAGTGGCAAAAGCATCTCCTACCGACTCGCCAAAGGTTTGCAGCGGACCCATGAAAGTAAGGAGCGAGTTATATTGCTCGAACATATCTCCAGTGAGTTTCTTGGCGTAATTCGCTTGTTCCGCCATTATTGACTTCCGGGCATCAGCAAGCTGCTGCTCGGTGGCGTTGTGCTCTTCGAGGAACGTGTAATACCGCTGAGCAAATTCCATGCGTGCCTTTAGAAGTTTAAGTTCGGGATCGGAAGCCGACACCGACTCCATACCCATACGCTGACCGACATTACGATAGCTACCCTTGATAGCCACCTCTTGCTCGGCACCAGGCAGAGCATTCTGGTAGTCCTTATAATAATCAGTCTTAGACCACCCATAATCATTCAGCTTCTTGCGCTCGTCATCTCTCTTTTTGCTTGCCGACTCGTACTTGTCGTTGTACTTTAACAGTTCGAGATAGAGAGCCTTGAGATTTTGCGCCGAGAGTTTTGAAAAATCGAAGCCATCATTGGCTACAGACAGGAACTGAAGGAATTGATTCTGAAATCCCTCGCTTTCAGGATTGAGACTATATAATACAGTGATAGACTCGCGTGCCTTAGTAGTCAACTTGTCAAAAGCAGCATTCATCTTTTCAAGACCTTCGGGAGAGTCGGTACGAATATCCTCGGCTGGTTGTAGGAAACCTAAGCGGTCAAATTCACTACGGGTATTACGATCAACTGCACCCGTATAGTCATGCTCATTCAAGATCTTCTGTATCTCGCGCTGACGAGCAAGCAACTTCTCTGCTGCCTCTCGCATTTCCTTAGAGCCATTGGCAAATATCTGGTCGAGCAATGCGCCGAGGTTTTCTGCGAGAGTCTTATTGTTTTCGCGAGAGAGGTCGCCAGACAGTTTGGTGAACAATTTATGAAGTTCGCCAACATCCGCCTTGCCAATCGAATCAAGCAGTTGCTTGGAAGTTTCCTCATCGTAAACCATAACATCCTCGTCCATGTGGGAATAGAACTCTTTCCATCCATCGCCAAGATTAGCGATAGATTGGCGAGCCGTGCCAAGAGCACGATCCATCTGCGATTGCAGATAATCCATCTGCTCCTTCTGCTGTCCTTCGCTAATTTTTTCTCCATCGGCGTTCATCTGAGCCACCCATTCCAGGTATTTGCGCATTTGCTCCTCATAGAAAGCCTTGATGTTGGCGATAAGCGCATTGGCGCGGTCTTTTGCTATGTTCTTTTCGTCATGGTTAGAATTACCACCAGAGCCAGTACTGCCGCCACCACCAACATCTTGACCGTCATCATCATCCGATTTGCCATCGACAAAGAGCTTAGCGCCAAACCTTTTATGCAGAGCCTCCTCTTGCGCAACAATATCATTGTATTCTTGTTGAGCTTTGTCGCGTTCCCGCTTTGCGGCTGCCCTTTGTCCTGCCTGTCCGATTGCACCCTGTGCCTGACCACCCATCACGGCTCCACCCGAAGTTACTGGTCTTGTAGGAATATCCACATTGGTATTGGCATACGCTTCTTCTGATTTCTGAAGTTTAAGAATAGCATCAACTTTTTTACGTCCAAGTTCGGCAAGTTTAGAGCGAGCACCTTCCAGTTCAAAGTAATTCTGCAAACGCTTGAAGTTTTCCCCCCAAGCCTTAGTATTCTCTTGAACAGCTCCTGTCTCCGAGTTTATCTTTGCATTAAGGTTAGGAATAGCGCCATTCAGCTTTTCCATAGCTTGACGACGAAGATCCATAGAGGCTGTAGTATCGTGCATCACGTTGTGCAAATGCTTCAAGGATTCTTGCTCCTCCATAGCTCTGCGCTTGCCTTCCTCTTGAACCTCATTGAGCACTCGCTGCCCTGCTGACACCTGATAAAGCGAAGCCGTCCACTGAGCAAGTTTCACAACAAGAATGCCGGCAAGACCGATAAGCCCGCCCATTACTCCCATTTGCTTGACAAAGGAGAGTTTACCGTACGAGGCAACCATTACGTCCCAAGCCTTAGCGAGAGAAAGCGTCTTGCCAGTCAGTCCGGAAGTTAACTCCACCAACTTTGCAAAAGCTCCCGCTACTCCAGCCGTACCCAAGACAGTAATGAGTGTAGGCAGTAGATTAAGGAATAATTTCATGGAAGCCATAAGCAGCGTGATAAGCATACGCACCTCAGTCATAAACGTAATGTTATGAACGAGAGCGTCCACCATTTCATACCATGCCTTAGCCAAATCGCGCACCGGACCGCTTGCAGCATCTGCCGAAACGAACTGCTTCTCAAAAAGGTTAGCGGCTCGTTCCATATATGCCGTAGCGGTCTCCTGCTGCATTTCATACTCCGTAGTAACAGCCGTACCCTCACTGAATGCCTTGTTAGATTCAGTAACGGCCTTGTCGAGCATACCTACTTTGTCTGCCATAGTAACCATGACCTTAGTAAGACGAGCGCCGTCCTCAGAGCCAAGATCCTTGAAGAGAGAGTTTAGTGCAAACACGTTCTTACTTTCGTGCATCTTATGGAATATAGTTTGAATGGCTTCCATACCCTTTCCTTCTTTAATCATCTTCTTCAACGATCCTTGCGCAATGCCAAGGTCCTTTTCTATCGAGGAAGTTCCCTTGCGTAGCTCTACCACAAGTTTACCGAACGCAGTAGCTGCAACTTCGGGTTCAAGGGCCATGGAGTCAACAGCAGAACCGATAGCGAGAATGTCAGGTGTTGAAAGAGATGCTGCATCACCAAGCGCAAGCATACGGTTGGAGAAGTCAACGATTTTGCCCGAACTGGCCGTAGATGTAGATGCCAGTCGGAAAATGGCAGAGCCAGTTCTCAGCAAAGCATCTTCCACGCCATACTTATCTATAAGACCCGACACCTCAGTAATCTTAGCAAGAGCCGTCAACGCTTCATCGCCCAAATCCTCTTTCAACGCAACGTTCACCTGGTCGGCGGCACGAACGAAGCCACCCAAATCTTTAGTCGTGATACCAAGCTTAGCTCCTGCATAGGCCAAGTTGTTTAGCTCTTCTATGCTTGTACGGGTATCAATCTTAGCCAACTCTTTTGACAAGTTGCCAACTTCTTCTTGTGTGCTAAGCGCAATCTTGCGGATATTGGTAAGCTGCTCTGCGAAATTAGCGTTCAAACGGAAAATAGAAAAGAGATATGTCTTGAGCATATTGAACGCTGAAAACAATCCGACGTATGCCGTGAGGTTATTCAGTGCTGTCTGCCATGCCCTGCCCTGCTTGTTGGCTGCGCCCGTCACCTCGTCGATGTTCTTCTTCAGCTCCTTCATCGACTTCTGCCTGTCGGCAAACTCCTTACTCTTGGTATTGATTTGGTTCAGTTCATCTTCGAGTTGCTTGTAGGCACGGCGCAGTTCGTCGAGGGAAGCCTTGCCCTGCTTGCTACGAGTGAGAATGTCGTTAAGAGCCGACTGCGACATACGGGTGCCCTTGATGGTCTGTTCGAGCATAGAGTATTGATGACGAAGGTCGGTTACATACTTGCTGCCGGCAGGGAGCTGCTGTATCTTCTGCTGAATCACTTCCATCGTGCGCTTGATGTCTTCGCCAGAGGCCTTGTTCGGTTCAGACAACACGCGCTTCATCTGCTTCCAGCTCATTGTGGCTTGCTGTGCTTTGCCCGACACAGCCTCCAGTCGCTTGTCTATCTCTTGAAGTTCGTTGTTATAAGCTTCAATGTTTCCTGTAAACTTAGTAGGAGTAGCATCGCGTGCTTCAGTAAGCGTAGTCTTGGCACGACGCAAATCAGATGCCGAAGCGTTTTGACTGGTTACAGTCTGATGCGCCTCTGCTTCGCTCATCTTGCCCTTGCGTCTGTCCTCTTCGGCTTCCAACTGCTTCAATGTAGCGAGGTTCTGCTGATACGACGCATCCGACTTATCCAATGAGCCTACAAGGTCGCGCTGCTGCTTAATGGCCTTATCGAGCCACTGGTCTGACTGATTGGAGACATTGCCTATACCATTCTGAATGTCAACAAACTGTCCCGTAATTGCATTAAGACGCTTATCTATCTCCTGCAATGCCTTATTGTATTGCTCTATTTCGCCCACCTTATGAGAGTCGGTCTTGTCACGCACCTCAGTAATAGTGGTCTTAGCCCGACGCAACTCTGAAGCATTGGCATACTTATTAGAAACGGTAGTCATTGCTTCTTGTTTACTCATCTTGCCCTTGCGTCTGTCCTCCTCGGCTTCAAGTTGCTTCAATGTAGCGAGGTTCTGCTGATAGGACGCATCCGACTTCTCCAACGACCCTACAAGGTCGCGCTGTTGCTTGATGGCCTTGTCGAGCCATTGGTCTGACTGGTTGGAAACATTCTTCAAACCATCGGCTATCTTGACATACTGACCCTCTATAAGGCGTATCTCATCGCCCACCTGCTTCATCTCGCTTCGTATCTGCTCCGCCTTCTTC
>ENA-ORPK01001696-ORPK01001696.1-human-gut-metagenome-genome-assembly--contig:-NODE-1696-length-16767-cov-3.105972_pt1 | contig 16767 bp, 19 predicted proteins | sample MGYA00242139_ERZ509068 | MGnify/ENA primary metagenome ERZ509068 (study PRJEB26280, sample SAMEA2338687) | human gut metagenome | biome: human gut; feature: human-associated habitat; material: faeces... | reverse complement strand
TATGTAGTGTAGACAATAAATCTGAGATATTTAAAAAACTTTGTACTTTTGTAATTAATAACAAACCAGAAGAAGAAGCATCAAGTGAGAATATGTATATTGATATATTTGAAGCAAATAATCTCCCATTTTTTGCAAGACACTTGGTTAGTAACGACGAAATAAAAAATTACTTAACAATTTTATCTGAACAAGAAGAAAATAATAAGCATTAATTGCTTATTATTTTCAATCCTGCATAAAACTCATCCATCTTATTTGCAACTTGTGCTTCTTTTGATTTGATTATATGAGAGTAGGTATTCAGGGTTACATTTTTATCTGCGTGTCCGAGTCGCCCACTTACAGTTACAATATCTTCACCTGATGAAATCAGTAAACTTGCGTTTGTATGTCTGAGTTGGTGAAAAGTTATTTTCGGCAAATTATGACGTTTTAAAAAGTTTGTAAACCACTTGTAAGGTCGTTGTGTACTTATTGGTTTGCCATCTTCATGCAAGAATACATATTCGCTATTTTGCCAAGCCGTTCCGAATTTCAATCGGTTTTCTGTTTGTTGCTTTTTGTATTCTTTTAACAAAGATATTACTGTTTTAGAAGTTGCTACGGTTCTCATGCCTGCATCAGTTTTTGGCTTACCCTCAACATCTCCAATTCCTGCAATATAGTGTCTTTGTTTATTTATGCTTATTTCGCAGGTGTTGAAGTTAATATCTTCCCATTTTAAGCCTGTGAGTTCACCCTCTCGTAACCCAATATCTATCGCAAGATAAATCATTGTCATATACATCAAGGGTTCACTACTTAACGCATTTAGCATTTCTGCAACTTGTTCATCATTGTAATACTTTGCTTTAGGCTTTGTTACTTTTTGAGGTTTTGCACGTTCAGCAGGATTGTTCATCAAGATATTCCAATCAACTGCAGTTGACAATATTGAATGAATTACAATATGGTGATTACGAATAGTTTTTGTAGTTAGCGTATTTGTTGATTCACTTTTGAACATTCGATAAAAATCAAGTTTATAAACTTCGCAAAGTTTTTGAGCTGTTGCATAATTCGTTGCTTGTCCATTTTTAAGTCGTCTACAAGTTTTGGAAGAAATTCCTGTTGTTTTTATCATGTGAGCAATTGTTAGTGGTTCTAAATACTTTGTCAATTTGTTTGTAGGTGTAAACTTCCCATCTAGTCTAACACCTTCTTCCGTAAGGTTATTGTAGAATTGTATTAGGTGATGTGGTTGTATTTTTGTCAACTTTATATGACCGATTGCGGGTAATATGCGATTAAGAATAATTTTGTAAGATTGTAAGGTTGTAAGTGCAAGATTTTTTTCTGCGTAATCTTCAAGCCACCTTTGTGTAAATTCCGCAAATGTTGTTTTTTCACCGTCTAAGTAAACTCCGTTTAAAACTTCATTCTCAAACATAACCATTTGGCGGTTAAGCTCTTTCTCTGCTTGTTTTGGTGTTAATGTTTTGTCTAGTTTGATTGTTTTTCTTTTGCGTAACTTTTTGCCTTTTGAGTCATAACCTTGACAAACTGTTAATCGGTATGTATATTCTGAAATTTTTTCATAAAAAGCCATTTTGTTTTCCTCTTTATCATTTTTATTATCTCCCTTTTTCCTAACTTTCAGCTTCTTTTTCTTAAAAATAAATACAGGGTAACTGTTTTCAGGAGCTACCCTGTATATCAAACTATTATTCATAATAAATAAATGTTTCGCCATTTTTAGCTTTTTGTATTCGTCCATAACCCTTACTAGCAAGTCCTTCAAGAGCTAACTTTGCAGGATTTGTGTTTTTAAATATTGTTTTATTATTTTTATGTAAATAAGTTGGAGATATTCTTTTTAATTTTTTACGTTTTATAAAATTAAGTGCATATTCTTCTGCTTCATCATAATCAAGTTTGTTTTGTGTAATAACAGTAAAACAGCTTATAAAATAGCGACATAATTTTATGGCATTTGTTACGTCAAAAGAAGTTAATAACCTCACTTTTAAATTCCAAATACCATGAAGAATTAACGCAAAACGTGCAACATATCTTGTCTGTTTTTCAAGGTATGACTTAGTTATATCATCATATTTACCTGATTTCTTTAAAAGAACAATTTTTTTACGAAAACTTTCAAAATATTTCTTTGCTTCTCTATTGAATTTGTATATATTAAGAGTTTCGTTGTGTGAGATTGTTGTGTGAAAAATTTCTTGACAAATGTCGGTAAAAGCAGAAATATTGTATTCTTTGTCCGAATTATATGAAATACCAGTTTCTTCATATTCACTACAACAATATAACCATCTTTCTATCATGCCATTATAACAATCTATGCCCTTTTCAAAAAGTGTCTCATACAAAACTTTGGGTTGTATAGAGCCGATTATGTTATGGCTAGCATCAAATGTGTAGTCGGTTTTATCACTTTTCCGAACAATGTTCTGTCGTTCCCTTGACCAAGAAGCTAAAAAATATTCTTTATCATTACCACCACCATGTTTATATTGATTCCAGCTTTTTATAAAGTATGCTAATTCATCAACGTACAGAGCTAAACCTAAATGGAATTTGCTATTTGTATCCATAAGGTAAGCTAATGACTCTTTTGTTATGTCTTGTGTTATTAATCTTGGTCTTTGAGGTTTCTGAGGTTCAACAGGTAATTCCATATTTTCCCCCTTTTTTATTGCCTCCTTGTATCTATCTTTTTGTTGTTTGTAATATTCTTTTTTACGATTGTACTCATTCAATTCGCTTTCATAATTCATAAATAAAATTTCATCATACTTATTCAAAATATCTTTGCCAATTTTAAGGCAAGGAGTCTTTTTTGAGAGGGGTTCCCTATTATTGCTAGCCATAGAATTGGATATTCAATCCAATTTGTTCCAGAATTAACGCTAAGTGCATAATGTCCATCCATCAAAATACTAATTACCATTAAAAAAGTACATGCAATATACTCTATTGGGGAGTCGAATCGTTTGTGCAATTCTACAATTAAATCTTTTACAGATTCAGGAAACACATCGATTGGAAATTTTGCAATTTCGTTTTTACCTGATAGTTTCTTTTGAATTTTTTCTAGTGTAATAAATTCTGCATTATCAAGTAATTTTTGAAATTCCTCTGCACCATGTGCAACTAAGAAGTCATCCAATCCTTTTGCATCACCCTTGGGCAAAAATATAAGTTTTACTTTAGCACCCTTTTCGCTTATAAGATAGCCACCTAGTGAGTATAAAGCCTGTTTAACTTTTAGATTATGGTACATATCATTGTCATAGCATAGAATTACCTCTTTATCTTTGAAATCTGCATGTACTAAATCTGGTATGATGTCAGCTGTTAACTCCCATTCAGGATTTTCATCTAAGTCTATAGTATCCGCTTTACATTTCCAACTCCATACCCCGCCAAGTGAGACGCAATGGAAACCTTCTTGTACAGCTTTAATGGCTTTTTTGTCTCCTTCTGTTATTATTATAGGTTTTGTCGGGTCTTTTAATATTGAAATTGGAAGATGTAGAGGTCTAAAAAGTTGTGATGGCATGCCTATTGGTTTTATGTATTTCCCCTTTCCATACTCAGGATTTTTTAACCGCCTGTTGTAGTAATCCGTTTTGTAATTTGCGTATAATGCAGGATAGTTTAACTGCCAGTATTCGTCCGTTTCAGAGAGATAACCTTTTTTCACATAATCCAAAATTGTTGATTTATTTATACCACTTTTCTTGAAGTCTTCTACAATAAATCCGTACTTACACTCTAATTTGTCTGATGTTTTTGTCATTATTTTCCATCCTTTCTTCGGCTTCACCGTTTTTTAAGTAATTAACTAAACTGTCGAGATTGAGCAAATATTTCCGCCCAGCTTTGACATATTTCACCTTGTCTTGTAAAACTAATTGCCGAATGTGATATTTAGCTAGATTGACAATCTCTGCGGCTTCATTTATTGTTTTCATACAAGGGATATTATGCTTGTTACTCATGTGTTATTCTCCTTTTTGTTTGTCTACATTCTTAGAATAACAGGCTTTTTGAGAAATACAACTCTGCTTATCGCTTGCTATATAAGCGTTTGCTCGGGAAAAGGAAATAGTTCCAGCGGGACGAGTTGTAAATTTTTGTTAAGCGCGTTTTTATAAATCTGAGAATAATTTTGTTCAAGCCTTTTTAAACGATAACAGTTTGCCTTTTAAGCTTAATATGGGTATAATCCCCAAAATTTACATATAAATGAAATGAAGCACCAGCTTTATAAATAAACTAGTGCTTCATTATCTATTAGTTAATACCTTAATGGCTCTTAATCATAGTTTCTTATTGATTGGTAGAATCGATAAAGAAGTCCAATATCAACTTTTCCACCCTCAATTGCTTCTATTAATTCTTTTTTCAGTGCTTCTTCATCATTATGTTGCTTAAAATTAAACAATTCCATTGGTTCAATTTCTAAAACCGAAATTATTCTTGATAAAGTCTGAGAGCTTACGAAGCTAGTACCACATTCAATTTTACTAATATTACGAGTATAAACACCTACCTTCTCCGCAAATTGTTCCTGTGTAAGGTGTTTTTGCTTACGAAGTTCTTTGATTCTTCTACCTAAAAGTATTTTAATATCAGTATTATTCTTCATATTGCCCTCTATTTTATGATAATTGATATAATCAGCTCAAAACACGTACTAACAAGGTCAAAAATTTGTATTTTTACCCATTTTGTACTAAGCTTTTATCAGAGCGATTAGCACAAACCTAAATAAGGAGAATTTGCATGGAAATTTTTAAAAACATTTTGGTTAAGAATGAATGGTTTACTAAGCAGGAAGTAGAAGAAATTTTTACACCTGACGTTGTGAAGTGTATTGATGAATGTACTAGACCAAAACAAGATGAAATTTTTAATGCCTTTGATGGCTTAAAGCCACAAGATGTCAAAGTCCTGATAATAGGACAAGACCCATACCCTGATGAGGCAAAAGCACATGGGCTTGCTTTTTCTTATAGAGATGGTTCCATTCCTGCTGATGATTCTTTAAGAAATATTTTTCATAAGATAAAAGACGATTTGGGCATAGATAATACCCATACAAATTTGTCAGCTTGGAAAGAGCAAGGGGTTTTATTGTTAAATACAGCATTAACATTTGCTCCTAATAATCAGGATTTCCATATTAAAGCTTGGCAAGATTTTATAAATCAAGTAATTTCTAAACTTCTTAAAGTTAAGACAGAGAATAAGCAACCTCTAGTAATTATGTTATGGGGAAGAAAAGCTAATGAGATAAAAATGCTTGCGTATAAAGGAAAAGAGCAAGAATTAGAGTTTAATCAACAATATCCATTGATTAAGATTTTGCGTTCTTCTCATCCATCCAACAATTATCAAGCTTGTACAAAAGCTATCTACAATGGTGAAATTCCTGCATTCAACGATACAAACTACAAACCTTTCAAAGAATGTAATGAGTTTCTAAAAGCTAACGGTTTTAACGAAATTAGGTGGTAATTAACGGTAAAGGAACGTACATGTTTAATAGCTATGACCCAATGAAACTTGTAAAAGAAATGCACAAAGTTAATAAAGAAGTTTCCGTACAAACTGGTAAAACTAATGAAGAAGATTTGTCAGAGCAGGTTGAAGAAATTGAGCCTGTTTTAAATAAAGAAAAATCTTCTAATGAACATAAAAAGAAACCCCAAAGGAAATTGAAGCGTAAAATATTTGCTTTTTTATTTATAGCTTTAATAATATGTTGTACTGCTATTTTTATTGTATATCGTGAAATTTGTGCTATGCCTTTCGAAAGGGACGATTATTTAGCAGATACTCATGTTTTTGTAAAAGCAACTTATAGTACTAAATATCATGTTGCGAAAATAAATTTGACTATCGATGAAGTTATTGAAAAGTGGCAAGTTACATTTTCTAATGGTAGTATTAGCGAAATTAAACTAATTTGTGAAACTGATGATGAAACTGTCAAAAAAGAGTTCTCGTTTAAAAATATTCCATTACTAGAGGGAGAAACTATTAATACAAGTACTTCTTTAGACAATATCAGCCTAAATGATTTTGTGCTGATAAAAGAGTTGCTATCTGGGAAAGTACAAATGACATACCCGCCACTAATTAATCTTGATAGTGCAGAAAGAGAAAAGTTGAAAAAGTATTACGAAAGTGGTTCTTGGCTTATGGGATTAATGTGGGCAAATGCTTTGATGGGAGGGTATTAGCATTATGGGTATTTTAAGCTACATAGTTATTGCTATTTTCTTAATAGTAACAATTTCGTATTGGATAATTTTAGAAAGTTTTTGGAGTGGCTTAGGAATAGGCATACTCGTTATATTCCTGCTATGGATTGCTTTTTTACCCCTTTGGATTGCAAGAGTCAGGAAACATCCACATAGTTTGGCAATATTTCTCATAAACTTGCTACTTGGGTGGACTTTATTCTTTTGGCTGATAGCACTTATTTGGGCTTTCGTTGGGAAAGAGGAGAAATAGGTTGTTGCCTATACAGATAAAATTTTTCGGTTTCTCTTTCTAAAATCAAGAATTTGTTCAGCTTGTTAGAAGAATAAATTAATTTGAATTCCTTTTTATCATCCTCAACCTGTTCAAGCAGTGTTAAAAGATTTTTTACCGATTTTTTGCAGATTGGAATACTTTGTACAAGTTGAGAGTTTTCGTATTCCCAATAAGGTATTTCTTCAATATCTGCAACATTCACCTTTTCTAAATCTGCTTTATTTACCAGTTCTACCCTATTAGTAACTCCGTATTTTTGACAAAGTGAATCAATTCTTGGGTCGCAAGTTCGCATTGGTTTAGATAAATTTTTATTAATTTCTGTAAAAGTCTGATTATTTTTCAAACCTTGTAATATAATTAGTTCTTCTTTTGTTAAATACATTTTATCTCCAATTATTTCCTTTCTCAATTACATCTAATAATGTCATAACCCATATTTATAGCTTTTTGCTTAGCTTCGGCTCTATTGTGAGCTTCTACAACTATTTCTTCCTGCCTTGCATATCTGCTACCTCTAACACGAACCAACATTTTATACTCATAAGTGTCTTTGTGGTGATATTCAGGTGGTTTATCGTGAGAAATGAAACTTGTATCAAATTTGGGACTGCTATAATCTACATTATTTTTAACAGGTGAAGAATTTGCCCACAAATCATCTTCATTATTGTAGTAATCTTCTTCATAACCATCGTTATAATCGTCATAAGAATCGTTATCAGAGTTATAACTTCCTATCCGACCTCTGATTTCATTCATAAAGCCATTTACAAAAATGTAAATTACTAACGCAATTCCTAGCCATTTCATAAGTTTGTTCCTTTCTTTGTTTGTTCACAAACTTATTATAAATTGCTTTTCAAAAACCTGCTCCCAAATTCATCGTTTTGGTATCTATCAGAGAGTTTAAGACCTGTAACCTACCCAAAAACTAACAAATAGCTTGAGATTTACCACAATTACCACAAATAATATCTCTAAAATATATGTTTCACTTGGGATTGACCAGATTTACCGCAAAAACCAATATAAAATATTGCATTTAGGACAAAAGCTAAAATGCTCTAAAATCAACAAAATTTTTCACCAGTCCCTTTTTAGTCCCTTTTGGGACTAAATTGAGCTGTTTTTGAAAATTTTAAAGTTCTGAAAACGCACTAAAAAAGAGCCTTTTCAGGCTCTTTCTAAATGGAGGAGGAGGTGGGATTCGAACCCACGGTACGCGTGAACGTACGACAGTTTTCAAGACTGCTCCAATCAACCGCTCTGGCACTCCTCCATACGATTGTTCGGATGTAATTCTATTGTATTAAATAATTTTTCTTTGTCAAGTGGGATTTCTTAAATTATTCGATTTTTCATATTTTTTAGACTGTTTTTTTGTTTTCAAACACATATTTCAACATATAAAAGCCTGAATTCGCATATTCTTCCTTTACCCCGCTATATTTAAAACCAAAATCCTCATAAAACTTTACAGATCGCTCGTTTTTGTCCAATACATACAAAAACAAATCTTTTGAATTTTTCTCAACAATTGTATGTAAGATTTTTGTCCCAATTCCATTTCCTTGAAAAAATGTATCAACAAAAAATTCACTTATTTTTACCATTCCATCAATTTCTTCAACTTTTACAACAGCTTTGACTATACCATCATCAAAAACGTAAATATTTTCAAGCTCCTTTGGCTGTTTTAGACGCTCTATCTCAAATACAACCTGCATCTCATTAAACGATACAAAATCATTTTTGAAAATAGGTCTATACGTAACTCTTTTTGTAAAAACTATAATCTCAGCAATACGAGAGATATCTTTGTTTTCAGCCTTTCGTATTAGCATGATGTCTTTTTCTTATTTAATTCATTATAACCATTTATCACTGAAGGGTAAATTGCTGTCACAAATAAGCTTATCAAAAGACAACTCGTAAATCTTGCAAACGGCGCAGATAAATGCATCATAAATAACGACGTCAAATTTCCTTGCAAAAAGCATAAAATACCAGCACCAACTAAATATATCCACAATTTAGTCCACACAGATCCTTTTGGAGCTTCAAATTTTATAAATCTTCTCTCCAATAACCACCCAAAGAACGCACCGATTACAAATCCTGCTTTCGGGAATGATTCATAACGCATATCCTCAGGATTAACCAAGATTACACCGTTCAAATAGTCCACAGGATAATGCTTTAGTTGAGTATAAACCAATAGCAAAGCGCCAAGACCTAAAACAACTCCAAACGCTATTAAATCTCTGTTTTTGCCACTCTCTACCCATTTTAAAACCTTAGAAGTTCCAAATAAAATCAACGCCCCCAAAATTAATGAAACTAAAACATCTTGCGGAGTATGCACACCAAGATAATTTCTTGAAAAACCTATCAACAAAATAAAAGTTATAAGCAAATATCTAATAATTTTATTTTTCCAAAAACTAAGAACTAATGCTCCATATGTTCCTGTTGCAATTGCTGTATGCCCACTCGGGAACGAATACCCTGTTGCTTTCTTCATTGCACTTACTACAGGATGAATTCTACCATCCAAAATCCAAGGACGATAAATGCAAGCAGTAATTTTTATAAACTGATTGACTAAAATTCCACCAAACAAATTCCAATACATAAAAATTCCGCACTTTTTATCAATAATCCAGTAGAAAAACGCCACAATAAGCATCGCGAAACAGTATTCACCAAACATTGTAATATGTCCAAAAAACCAATCAAATACGCCATGCGTCATCTCTCTAAAATTTTGCAAAAGCAATAAATATTCTATTTGAAATCCCAGCCAATTATTCATAAAATTATTTTATTAAGAAAAACATTTAAAATCAATTTTTTATAGCTATATCAAAAATTTTTTATTAAGATTTAATATAAATATAAAAATCCAATTATATATAAACTTGCAGATTGTTTCCCGAAATAACTCAATTTCAAACATTTTTTATAAAACGTATAAATATACGAAAGATATTTTTCAAATTCTAAACTTTATAATCTATTCCATGTTTTTCAAATAAATTATTAAAAAATTCACTATTATTCAGAATATTTTCGTCTGTCAAAGTCATTCCAAGAGTATAATTAAATTGGTGTTTATCTTGAGACTTTTCAGCCATAACTTTTTCAAGGTAATCACCAAGTAACGAGTTTGCTTGTTTGCAACAATCTCTTTGACTTTTTGGTTCTTTATTTTTGTCTATTTGATTTATCAAATTTTGAGCTTTTTGCAAGTATTTTTCAAACCCGTTAGATTTATCGTTAGCAAGTATATCCAAAAACTTGTCACGTTCTGCAAAAGATGTAAAATTTGGTTTAAATTTATATTTTGAATGAAAGTAGATTGCAGAAGACTTTGACGTAATATTAAAGTTTTTAATTTTATTTTCAAGAATTTCTATAATGCTAGACAGCCTCAAAATTTCGCCAAAATTATACCCACTACGCTGATATTCATTATTCGCTCTAATAAATAAACCTGAAATAGTTTTAGAATTTTCAAAAAAAGCAAATTCTTCATACCCCAGAAGCTTATTAAAACTATTTCTCAACTCTGTAATAAATCCATATCCATAGCCGGCTTTTGGCATTCGCATATCTAGATACAGCTCACCAGCTTTGTTGTTCGGCACAATAAAAGAACAAATCTTGCGAGTATCATTTTCTGCCAAATTTGTAATAAGTGGTTTAATTGGTTTTACGGGGTTAATACTAAGCATACAAATGCTAAAACCCCTAAATACAAATTTTTGCTAGAGAAAAATATAAGTTTTTAAATGTAAACTTCTGTAAATACTATTTAAATATTATACTAATATAAATGGAGCGAACAGTCCAGTGAGCAACAGGCTCGCTTCAAAAACATTATAAATGAAATTTTGCTATTTGTAAATTCCCTGCTAAATTAAAAATCAGGGAAAATCTGTTGTTTTTTATAAGTTCAATAAGCTAAACTATTACAGTATAAGACTTTTAAGTCATATTCCCTGCTTGGTTTATAACAGGGAATATATAATTATACTAAATTTAAAAATTACATATTTGTATCGTTTTTGGCTCCAACTGTTTTAAAACTTGAGTAGCCCAAATCCTGAATTGTGTACCACGTAACGATTTTACTCTATACCCGACAGAAATAATTACATCCAAGTTGTAATGAGAAACATTCCTTGAAACCTTTCTGTTGCCTTCTTGTTGAACTGTCAAGTAATCCTTGACAGTTGAATTTTCTGAAAGCTCTCCTTCTTCAAAAATATTTTTAATGTGCGAACTTACGTTTTGTTTAGTCGTTTGAAATAACTCAGCCATTTGATTTTGCGTAAGCCATACTGTTTCATTTTCTAATCTTACGTCAATTTTTGTCTGACCATCTTGCGTTTGATAAATAATAATTTCATTTTCCATATCGTTAAGTATAGCATATAATTTGTTTAAAAACGAATTATAACAGAAGTAATGTAAAAGCCGCCACAGTTTAAAACAGTGACGGCTTCTCGTTAGATTTATGGATTGTCTTTTGTTAATACAGTTCAATATTTGGAATAACTGTTGGAAATTTCATGTAATCTCCGTATAAATTTTTTAAATAATATTCACTGTTATTTGGAATTGGATAAAATTTGCCCTCAAATTCTCCTTTTTGTAATGGGAAAATTTCATCGTTATTATAAATTAAATAGTTTTTACTATAATATGGGAAATCTATACCATAAAATAATGCTGGTTTTTCAATTGAATTTTCTTGATTTTGCAATACTATTTTATTTTGTATACTAAAAAGTTTTGTTTTCAACTCTTTAAGTTTGTTCGGTTTAAATTTTTGCGAAGGGAATTTTTTATCAAAAATATTTCTTGCCTTTTTTATTAATTTTGTAATTTGTGCTTTTTGAGCATTATCCAAATTGGTGGCAATATAATTATCAACTGGAAAAATATCTAAAGCCGCTAAATTGTTTTGTGCAATTATTCGTATTTGAAAATTATTTTCGAGTGGTGCTTTCAACCTAATCTGACAGTTCAAATTACTACTTTTTAATATACTAAGCATTTTATTGTAATCTTTTCTTGGCATACATATATCAATGTCATCATCCCAAGGAATAAAGCCTTTATGCCTGATACTTCCTAAAAGAGTCCCTGCATCTAACCAGTAACATAAATTATGCCTTTTGCATATTGTATCAACTTGGTCTAAAATATTAAGACAAGAATGCTGGATATTTCTCAACTTTCCCTCTGCAGGCTTAGCTGTTTTAATATCTACACAACTATTCAACAAATAATTAAGAGTTGCAACTTGTCTATGCATATTAGGAATTGAATATTTTTTCTTTATCTTGATTTCAAATCCTAAAATTGTTAAAACTATTGTCGTATTAACACTGTCCCAGCGTTTATTAAATAATTGCTTGATATTAAACATTTTTCCTCACTATTTTTTTTCAATACTAGCAGTAGTAACTTCAATATTATTTGGTAAATGAGAATCTACTTTTTGCTGTAATTTTTTATAATTTTCATATATCCTCTTTTTCAAAGAGGAAGAACTTATGCCATCGCCGTAAGGGAAATAAACTACACAAATTCCTAATTTTTCTAGATAGTCATATTTCCCAACCCAGTCATCTCCGACAACAAATATATCAAAATGAAGTTTTTTTATTTTATCTGTATGATCAAGAGATTTTTGTGGAATTACAATATCTGGTCCTTTAATTGCTTTCATTAATCCAATTCGTTCTTCAAATGGAATAATGGGTTGAGATTTATAACTTGCAACTAATTCATCAGTATTAACTCCAACAATTAAAATGTCTCCTAATGCTCGTGCATATTCTAACATTTTTAAATGATTGTAATGAAGCATGTCAAAAGTTCCTGATGTATAAACAACTGTTTTATTTCCTATCATTAGAACTCCTTTTCAATATCCAATAAGCGGCATTAGTTTCTTCTCTTTTCCCAGTTTGAGCATCAAGCAATAGACCCTTTGATACAAGTTTGAAATTTGTACAGTAATTTTTTAAAAAGGATTCATATTCTGGTATTATTCGATATATTGCACTATATGCTCTTTTTAAGTCATTTGAATAAAACTCTTTTAGTGTTAACCTTTCATTAGTTAAAGAAACAGATTCTTGCAAATATATTGTTTGAGTCGTAAGTGCATTAATTACAGAAAATAATTTTGGTAAATCTTTGTCATTAATATACATGCAAACACCTGTGAGAATAGATAAATCATAGCTGCTAAATAATGCTGACAAATCAATACTTGTTACAGACATTTGTATGAAGTTAACGTTAGACTGTTTGTATTTATTTTTCGCAAGTTCTATAAAACCATTTGTGTAATCTATACCGGTATATTGTTCGATAAAATTATGCAAATTGCTAACCCAACGCCCAATTCCACATCCGATATCTAAAATTTTGTATTTTTTATTCTCGTCTAAAAAAGATTTAAGGAGATTACTTTCTTTGGTATTTCTATTTAAAATCTGATTGTCTTCTGCATCTTCATTTAATAATACACTTTTTAAATTGTAACCTTTTGAAATTCGAGATTGCCAAAAGCTTTTAGTTGCATCTGATGTAATTTCAATATTTTTATCTCTAATTCGCGTTTTCATTTTTATCAATTTCCTTTATTGTTGACTTTAAACAAGATATGCATTTATCAATTTCTTCTTTTCCAATATTTCCGTAAGTTCCAATTCGAAACATTTTTTTACTTAATTCTCCACCTGATGGAGCGAGTTCTATATTGTATTTATTTCGCATAATTCTCACGATTTCACTTGCATTGTATTTATCTGTCCATATTGCCGTAACACAATTGGCTTTAGATTTTACAAATGTTTTTAAACCTAATTCTGCAAGTTTTTTACGTAAATATTGTGTATTATTGTGATATCTTTTTTGAAAATTTTCTAAACCTTCTTTTTTAATTTTTTGAAGTCTTATATCTAGTTGATTTACAATGCCAGTTGCAGGTGTAAATGGAGTTTGATTTCTTTTTCTATCTTTTAAATATTCCAAAATATCAAAATAAAAAGTTCGTAAGTTTGCATTTTCTGCAAATTTTAAAGCTTTATCATTCACTGCCATAAAAGATAATCCTGGTGGCAATGCTAGAGCTTTTTGGCTTGCAGAAACCGCAACATCAACATTCCATTTGTCCATTAAGAATTTATCAGAACAAAGTCCGCTAATACAATCAACTACAAATAAGACTTCCGGATAATGTTTTAATAAATTTCCAAGTTTTTCAATATTTTGCAGTGAGCCACAAGAAGTTTCATTTAATGTTGCAAATAAAACTTTTATTTTTAAATTTTTATCCAAAATATTTTTTACATCTTCTATTTCAGTGATATCTCCAAATTTTGTGAGAATTTCAATTGAATTTATACCATGCTTTTGTGCAATATTTCCCCAACGTTTTCCAAAAGAACCGGCATTAATAAATGCTACTGTATCCCCAAAGGATAAAAAATTGGTTACTGCTGCTTCCATCGCACCAGTTCCAGATGAGGCATAACAAACAACAGGGAACTTTGTTTGAAAAATATATTGCAAATTTTCAAAAATTCTTTCCCATTTTTTAGAATATTCTTCTGTTCTCATATATTCTTGTGGAGCTGAACCTATTAACGAAATATCTTCTTCAATTTCAACAGGTCCTGCAACCATTAATAAATTTTTTTGTTTCATTTTTTATTCTCACTAATTTTTCTAAGTATTTAATTATTTTTTCAGATGCACTTTGATTAAAATCAAAAAGAGAACTTATAAGTTCTATACGTTTTTCTTTCATGTAGTCATTTCTGCTTAAAACAACCTCATTGAGCAAATCATTCAACATCTCATTAGTTGTACTTTTATATAAAATTTTAGAGATTTCTTCCCCAATTGAATTGTATGGATAATGTTGTTTGTTATATAGCTGTATTATTGGCTTTTGAGTTGGCAAATACTCTACAAGAAAAGAAATTGAATCAGTTACTAAACAACTTGAACTATCAAATAATCTTAAATAATCCCCAGATTCATGTATTTCCCCAATTTCTTGCCACTGTTTCCAATAGCTTTCAATTTGTTTTTGAGTCATTATTTTATTATCTAATAACTCAAATTTTAATTTTGGGTGAGGTTTATATATCCATTCAATTTCGGAATGTTTTTTTGCCCAATTTAAAATAAATTCTCCATTTTCTCTAAATGTACCAAATCTTAAACTTTGTTTTTTTAAAGAATGATGTGGAGCATATATAACTTTTAATTTATTGTCATAACTATGTTTTTTATGATATACAAAATAATCTAATTTCGGGTATCCGGTAATGATACAGTTTTTTGAATTTCCTTTTTTATAATGATCATACCTTTCTAAATTTTCTTGACATTCAACAAAATATGCAAATAAATGTTTGTGAAAATTATCCGTATAATTGTTTCTAAAATCTAAATTTTCATATCCGTATGGGAAATACATACACAAAGAACTTTTAGAGACCTTATCCAAACTGTATTTTGGAGGTAAATCATATTGTTGTTCATAAAAAACGATATCCGGCTCAAATTTGTCTAAACTAATATACTTTTGTTTTATTGTATCGTATGCTAATTCAACTTTTATGCCCTTATTTTTAAAAAATTCAAAATTGTATTCAAGAGATTTTTTAGTAAGATCTTTCCCTTTATGGACTGTATATACTGGAATTAATACAACCAAAGGCTCAAACATTGGATGTTGTTCAAGCATTTGATACAAAATATCTGCTCCCCATTTTGAACATTCCATACATAAAAATATAACTTTTAACTTACTCTTATTTTGTATGTTTTTAAGAACTCTGTTGTAATGAGAGTTAATAAATAAATTGTTAAACTTTTTGGGAACAAAAAATATGCTTCTTTTTATAAACGTAAGTAATTTCAATTTAATTTCCCTCTTATTAATTTATAAAAATGAGCAACAATGTTTTTACAGGCCATAAAACATAGTAAAATATAAATCTTCAATCCAAATTTATGGTACAAGTTTTTATGAAATTTGATTATATTTAACCGAATTTTTAAATAATTCAGAGGTTTAAGCGAGCGTTTTGTTCGTTTATTCTGCTGTTTTCTATAGTAAAATAATACTTCTGGTAGTTGATATGCTTTTGAACCTGTTTCTATGATTGAAAGCCAAAAATCCCAGTCTTCACACCCTAACTCCATTTCTTTTTTATAGCCCCCGACTTCAAGAAATTTTGATTTTCTATAAACTCCAGATGAAAAAATCCGATTTTGTATAAGCATATTATAAAGAGTTGCGGGCTTTAAATTCCATTTTTTATTTCCATCGGTTCCAAAAAATTCAGCTTCGCAATAAACAATTCCAATATCTGGGTTATTTTCTAAGATTGAAATTGCTTTTTCAATATATGTTTCTGCAATTTTGTCATCAGCATCAAGTGGAAGAATATATTCACCACTAGCTTTAATAATTCCATTATTTCTTGCAACACAAACTCCGGAATTTTGCTGATTTATTAGAACTATATTTTCCAAAGGAGATAATAGATTAGAAATTTCTTCTGGAGTTTTATCAGTAGAACCATCATTAACAACAATAACTTCTATATTTTTGTATGTCGAGTTCGTTACAGATTTTATAGTATCTAACAAAAAATCAGATTGATTAAAACATGGTATAACTACTGAAACCTTTTTCATATTCCTACCTTTTCTTTATTTAGGATATATTTTGTACACAATATACCACATTAAATAAAGAATTACAATATTAAAAACATACTTACCATATTTTTATATGTTGTGAATACGGTTTAATAGTCGAAAAAATCTTATTATCCTCATGATGAGGTGCTTATGATTATAAAAAGATTTTGGACAAAGAATAAAAGAACTTAGAAATTGAAAAATGCATCAAACAGTGAGTTGCAAGTGATTTACAAGCTAATTTCAGGATATTTGAATTAGAAAATTTCTTTTGTTGCTTACAAGAGGAGTTAAATCAAAAATAATCTTTACATCATTTTGATTATTCAAGATGTTTTTCGTAATCTTGAATAATATCATAAAAGGCTTGTTTGAAGCTTGATGCTGGTGTTGCAAACCAGTCAAACATTGATGTTTTAAATCGACGGTTAAGCAAATTATATGATGACCGCATGGACGGTG
>ENA-ORPK01001694-ORPK01001694.1-human-gut-metagenome-genome-assembly--contig:-NODE-1694-length-16788-cov-2.827228_pt1 | contig 16788 bp, 14 predicted proteins | sample MGYA00242139_ERZ509068 | MGnify/ENA primary metagenome ERZ509068 (study PRJEB26280, sample SAMEA2338687) | human gut metagenome | biome: human gut; feature: human-associated habitat; material: faeces... | reverse complement strand
GGCAATGCTGTGTTCGGTGTTGTTTCACAGGTTGAAAAGGCAGGCAGCACAAGCGTTTATCCGCTTGGTTTCCAGGGCGCAAAGGGCGGCGCAACATTCAAGCTTGCTGCTGCAACTGTTTCCGCACTTGATCCCAATGCAAGCGGTGACTATGTTGTTACTGTCGAATTCGGACAGATGATCGAAAATGTTCCTATTACAGCAACATCAGGCAAGCAGCCTTCCGCAGGCGGCGCAGTTGCAGTTGACGGTTCGGGTGCTCTTGTAAAGCTTGACACTCTTGCAGTAGCAACATCGGCGGCAACAGTCGTACCGCTCACAGCTGTTGCAACAGCTGTTGACAAGACAGCTAAGACTGCTACTATCAGAATTCTTTAATCACGAGGAGGATAAAAACTATGAGCATTACAATTTCTCAGAATATTATCAAGGAAGTTCACGACACAGGTCTTTCAGTTTCAAGCATTCTTGAAAAGAACTTTGCAGAGGAAATCTCCAAAAAGAGAGAATTAAATCCTGCTCTCAAAGGCGTTTCCGCTGTAAAGCTTGCTCTTCTTGATGCAGGCATTGACGGCAGTTCAAGAATCGAGAAGCTTTTCACAACAGATGATAATGATCTTCTCTTCCCCGCCTACATTACAGACCTTGTAGACCAGACTGTTAAGCACAGCGATATTATGAAGTACATAGTTGCTGATGAAACAGGTATTGACAGCCTTGTTCTCAAAGCACCTACACTTGATCTTCTCTCTGATGAGAACAAGAAGAACCTCAAGAAAGCAAGAGTTGCCGAAGGTGCTGATATTCCTGTCCGCAAGGTTACTGTCGGCACTAAGACAGTTGAACTTTACAAGAAGGCTATTGCAATGTCGCAGACATACGAAGCACTCAAATATTCAAGAATTGACGTTGCTTCAAAGATGTTCAAGGCTATTGCACAGGATATTGTAGGTCAGAACATTGATGAAGCTGTTGCAACTCTTGAAAAGTGCAATATTAAGACACTTGGCACAACAGCATCGGCTAATATCGTTACAGCAGATGAACTTTTTGAAGCCTGCGCTGATTATGCACTTAAATACGGCTATGCGCCTACAACAATCATTGCTGACGAAGCACTTTTCAAGTCGATCGCAAGCATCATGTATAATACACAGTATGCGTTCGGTGCTAATGCTAAGCTTGCCGTTGAAATACCTCAGCTTAACAATATGAAGATCGCTCTTGTAAAGGCAGAGGTTTCTCAGAAGTCAAGCAAAAACAGAGCACTCCTGTTCAACAAGGATATGTCTATTCAGCGTTTTGTTGCAAACGGCAGCAACATTGCAGAGGTTCAGAAGAATATCGCAAATCAGACACAGCTTTCTACACTTTCCGAAATCTCAGGCTACGGCTCACTTATCGAGAGTGTCGGCGAAATCGTATCTGCATAACACAATAACCGGACAGACAGCTATATAAAATAGTATACAGCTGTCTGTCTTTACAATCTTTACAAGAAAGGTGCTGTTCTTATGGCTGATATATACAATGATACAGATATTGCAGAGAGAGTTTGCAGTCTTGTTTCCGCTGATGAAGGTGTATTTACATACGAAAGAGTCACTTCTTTTGATTTCCTTGGAATGGCTGAAATTGCAGTAAAGAAGGCTATACCAAAATGGAAAGATATTCTTGACGGAGAAGACGAGAACCAAAAAGAACTTTTAAAAGCCTGTGTCGTATATCAGACAGCTATTCTCCTTGCGCCCAACGTCAAGAAAGAACAAATAAAATTACAGCAGACTACTCATGCCAAGGTTGAGTTTTTTGAAAATTCCGCCTATGACCTTCTTATCGAAGGCTTATATGAGCGGCTTTCATTTCTGGAACTGGAACTTAACGGAGAGGATTTTAATGGGTTCTCATCTGTTGCTGTTACCAATGCAGATAAACGCTACAATGGAAGTGGGTTTGATGCTCCGTGATAAATACTTCATATTTCAGGCAGACAGTTGAACAGCTTGGCGAAACGCTTGTATTTGATAATGGTGCAAAGGTCAGATCGGCGTTGAAATATTCGACAGCCGCAGTATTTAATCTGTCAAACCGTGCTTATTACATAGAGGGACAGACAGTAAAAAGCAGACCAATGTTCAATGTTGGTGACTATTTTGTCCGCAAGCGTGATAAATCAGGCAAAAAATACTTTGTATCGACAATACAGTTTGATGCTTGCACAGATGAGCTTGTATATATGTTTGCGGCTCAATGCAATGCAGAAATTACTGTTACAAGGTATATCGGCAAAGTCCCGAACGAGGACGGCGACCTTAAAGACACGTTTGAAACTGTATGTGAAAATCAGCCTGTTTACCGTGATTTCACGACACGTTCAAGTAAGCAGACCAATGACGGACTTATAGACCAGGCAATATACACGCTTTTAATTCCGCACAAGTTCCTTATTTCCGAAAAAGACCGTGTCGTTATGAAATATAATGAAGGCAGAAAGTACATTGAAACCAATTTCTACGTTGAAAATGTCGCCTGTGCATTGGCTGATGGTGAAGAACTCGGAATTGATTCTGTACAGCTTTCACGGGATAACAGAACCGAGGGTACAACGGAATGACAAACAAAGCACATTTAAGACTGGATTCTTCAAGAGCGGCAGACGGACTGCGAAAAGCAATAAGGGAAGCGGCTGACAAGTGCCTTGAAGATTTCTATGCTGAAATTCAAAACGGTATGAATACGGCAAAGGGCAAAAGTGATCTACAGAAAATGAGCGAAAACGAGGAAAACATATTTCGCCGTAAGGTCATAGGACAGGCTCACGCTATTATTGACAGCTACGGAAAAGGTTCGCTTATGGACACAACAAATCCATTCTGGAGCCAATACCGTCATTCTTCTTTATGGAATCCAAGACGAAACAGCAGTACGATCGTCGGCAGACCCAAAGGATATTACATTAATATTTTCGGAAGAAAAGTCTGGTCATCGGGCAGAAAAGCAGGGCTTAATGTTGAAGAAAAAATAAAACCGCAATCACCAAGCTATGCATTTCAACAAGCTGAAATTTGGTGGTGTACAAGTGGCGGACACATAACCGAAATACTTAATGCAGAAATCAGTCAATGGCTAAGAACTGCTTATCAGTATTTTGATTTCAGATAAAAGAAAAGGAGGACGCCGACTATGAGGATAATTCAGAGAATCATCGGTTTGAGAAAATTCTGAAAGCGAGGTGATCTTTTAGGCTGAAAAAATGCCTGTATCTCCCTTGCACAATGGGTAAATTGTGTGTTATTTCATTAAGAAAGGTGATGTTATCATTATGGCGGTAACTCCGTTTGAAGACAGAAAGGCTGTGATAGATATTATTGCGGCAGACCCTTATATTTTGTCATTGGGGTTCACACGCAGTATGATATACAACACAGCTTATACCAATGATAAGCTTGAAGCTGACAGCAAGCAGATATTTGTTTACAATCAGCAGTCAAGCGACGGCTACAATTCAATATACATATCCCCGACGATACAGATAGACATTTCCGTTCCGCTGAATGAAGCTTCAAAGGCTGTCAAGGCAGCAGAACAGATAATTGCATTATTACAGAATAAGGAAATCAACAGCCACACTCCTTTGGAGTTGGTTTCGCCTTCTCCCGTCAATCTTCCCTGTCAATTCGGATATGAATGTATTGGTTTAAGATTCCGATACAATGCAACAAAGTTTAATACAGTTAAGACAACACAGCCTTAGCTGTTGTTTTTTATAATAAGAAAGGAATGATATTTTATGTCAAAAGCTACAAAGCCTGCTTGGTCTACCAAGACAAGAATCTTCCCCAATGCCGGTAAGCTTACTCTTGTAAGACATACTGCTGACGGCTCAGATTCAACAGATCCTAAGGACATTTACACATCTGACCGTTCAATCGTTGAGAGTATCACAACCAAATTCTCAACTACTTCCGAAGATATGAATGACGGCAACGCATTTGACCCTGCTGCAACTCATATTACAGGCAGAAACGTTGAAGTTGCTGTTGTACTCAACACATATGACCCTATCCTGTATCAGTTTGCCGCATCTGCTGACGTTGAACACTACTCAGATGAAGGCTATATTCTCAAGGTCGGTGTTGAATTTACAATTGACAAGACAACAGGCAAGGTCGAACTTCCTACAAGCAAGATCAATGCAGACGGTGTTATCGTTGTAAGAAATGCTGACGGCACAGATTACACAAAGGCAGCAAGCACACCGACAACAGGTCAGTATTCAGTTGATGCAGATACAGCTACATTTACATTTGCTGATGATGACAAGGGCAAGGTCGTTATCATCACAGCCGAATACGCTTGCGACAAGCTTTCCGTTATGAGCGTTGAATCTCAGCCTACACAGAACTCTTACACTCTCATTGCAGACGGTAAGAACTGCGACAAGGACGAAACAGATGAACTCGCTGATAACTTCATCATCGATACCTGCAAGATCAAGGGCGACCTTCAGCCGCCTGCAAAGCAGAAGAACTATTCTTCCTGGACTGTTACATTTGCGCTCGTAAAGCCAAGAGCAGGCGCAAAGGCATTCACAATGAAGACAGGTTCTGTAAGCCCGAGAGCATCAGGCTGATAAGATAACAGCATAGCATAAAAATACGGTGGGTATGTTCTTTATACTCACCGTATTTATTTTATAATAGAACGGAGTGTTTTAATATGGCTGACGAAACAGCTGAAAACAGGCAGCTATTGCTTGAAAAATACAGTTTTACCGCAGAAGACGGTAAAAAATACACGGTATATCCCGCAAAAATCGAAAACATTATTGACGGAACTTTTACAGACAAAATCAATCGGATAGGTATTCCGAACCTTGAAAAAAGTCCGAGAATACATTTTATACTTGCATTAAATGACGAAAACAAACGGCAGCTTATAAAAGAGCTTGCCGAACAATATATTTACATTGACGGTAAACCGATAAGCTTTGAGAAAACGGCTTTTACTGTTGATGATCTTATCCTTGTGCTCCTGAGGCTTGCAGGAATATCGGGGTAATCCAGTCCGGACACGACAATGAAAGCGGCGGTTCGGACGGTAAACAAGGTGAAGATGACGGGTTTATGAGCCTTTTCGCTTCACTTATGGAAAATCGCACAATGACTTATGAGGAAATACTTTCCCACAGTCTGCCTTTTCTCAACGCTTTCAACAATAATATTTCAAGACTTCGCATTATTGAAGCAGGCGGCATTCCGGAGGGCGAAGAAAATCAAAACACCGCCGACAGCGAATTTGAAAGTCCGTTGTCAAGCGGTGATTTTTTTAATATGGTCAATGGAGCTTGGGATTAACGTTTCAGAATGTATTCAAGTGGACATTTAATTTTTCAGACATTATTTATCTGTTAAGCTTAATACTATAATTACCATATCCGAATTGTGATAATAAATATAATAAATTCGCCCCATTAATTAACGAAATTGGTTTATCTTTTGCAAATTCAAGTGAATCAGAGCCGAAGTCACTTGTCGTGACAAGTATTCCCTTATCTGCTCCCTCACTCACCACAACACCATATAATTCTCTGACAGCAGCAACAGGAACAACGATATTATATCGTTTGGCTTGAATTATATATTTTCCGCCTTTTATCGGATCCGGGTCAAAGGCAACGGCATCTACACCGCCGTCACGGCTTGCTTGCGTCACCTTTACTTCTGCGTTTTCAGAAGAAAAATATTTTGAAAAAAGCTCTCGTATGAGATGTTCAAAATCTTCCCACGGCATTTCAGCCATATTTAATTTTACATCTTCGTTAATAATTGCACGTCCTTCAACAAACCGACTATCTTCTGTGTTCAATATTCTTATTGGTTTAACAGGAATGTGATTAGAAATATTGCCCATATAAACACCATTTAATAAGCGAATACAAGAATTTACATCAATGTTATTAAAATCTATGCTATTAAATTTTTCTCTATCAAGTGAAATTGACAGCACACACGGATTTATCTTTTGACCATTGGATTTATCAAAGCAGCTAACATATCCATTAAAGCATAATGAATTGATGTTGAAAAAAGTGTCAGCTTTAAATGTCACATATATCAACCTCAAAATAATTTGCTTAATACAATTATCATACAATTCATTTGAATCTTTTTCTTTCATCATTGTTACATCAATTCTTTTGGTTGATGCAACATATTTATAATTCAACACCCAAGAAAAATCAGATTTCTCAGGCAAATTCACATTAACTATCAATTCTTTTACCGATTTATCATATTTTAATTCAAAACTGAGCATAAAATCAAAAGGGAATTTTTGATTTATTAAAGTGTCTTTAAAATAATTAACAACTGCTGAGTTTTCTCCAAGTTTAATTTGGTCTATCTTCATATCAATAGCAGTGTTGTAGGATCTTACTGTGTTTTCATACTCATTTTTTTTTTTTAAATATTGTTCAAATTCTTGATCTTTTTGGCTTTCAAACTCTTTTAATGCATTATCATAATTAATATATGCTTGCTGTTTTAAGCGTTCTCGTTCCATTTCGGCATTTTCACGTTTTTTTCGCAAACTTTTAAATATATTCTCCCACCATGTTTTTTTCGGCACAGGTATGTCTTGTGTAAAATCAGATAAATTTGGCTCTGCTTTATTAAATATGAATGGCTTAAATTCAAAAGCCTTGTACAATGTTTTCCATTGCACGGGTTTGAAACACAAGCCCGTAGATAATATAGTTTTATAACCATTTATTTTATTAACAGCTGCAATAGTCATTTGTTCGGCTTCAAGTTTTCTCTTTTTGGGAAAAGCCTGTTCGTTCCACCTTGCATATTGTTCATTGCATTTCAAATCAAGTTCAAAAGCTGTCATAGCTTTTATTTCTTTCGTTATATGCAAAAATTCATTTGAAATTGTACGTCTATACGGATATTGAGAAGCCATACAACAATCCCCCCATTTTTCCATAATACCACAATAAATTGGCACTATCAACAAATTTGCTGTTTTATGTTAAATATAACAAGTAAACTAAATATGATTTTGTCACAATTCACATATTAAAAATCATTTCATATGTAATTTAAAAGCTGTATCATTTCTTTCTGATTAGTTATTTAGGTTATTTTTCATTTTTATATTTATATTAATTTGAAACAGCAAATCGATAATAAGACCTATGCCATACATCAATGTTGCAGATACGGCGGCAGCACACAGGTAGATAATAGACATTACGCCTATTGAACTCCACGTTGCGAATGTTGCTATAATACCTGCAATTATAAATACAGCGGTGAAGAACTTAAATACGCCCGAGCCTGAAGAACTCGGTTTAATTTGGCTATTGCATTTTTCACAATGAGTATAGGCTGTTGATGTTTCTTCACCACAAAACGGACACTTAATTTTATCAGGCATAAAAATATCCCCTTTTGTAAATTTATTTTCATTTATGATACTACAAGAAAATCCTATTTGCAATAAGTTTTTGACATAATTGTAATACAAGGCAATAAAAGCAATTCATTTTTGTTACATTTTACATATTGACTTATGTCAGACAATATTGTATAATTATGTCAGACATAAGTTAGGAGGTGTAAATATTGTCACCAAGAACAGGGCGTCCTACTCAAAATCCCAAAGAAGAACGTTTAACAGTAAGAATTGACAGCGAATGTTCTGAAATACTTTCAGATTATTGCAAGAAAAACAATGTCAATAAAGGTGAAGCTATACGAACGGGAATAAAGAAGTTAAAGGACGATAAAAAGAAATAACGGAAACGCTGCACCGTAGCAAGTAAGCATTCCCGTTATAAACCCAAATCGCAGAGGATTTGTTAAATCTATTATAGCACTTCCTCTGTGAGATGTCAATATTTTTACGGAGGAGTTTTTACTATGGAAAAGCTTAATAACACAGCAAAGGTACTTGAAGATATTCTTGCAACATTAAATTCTTTGGATTTCTGCAAGCTTTACAGCAAAGCAGAACAAGTCGAAGCCGTTATAAATATGGAAAATTTCTTTATTGAAAGCATTTCAGATGAAATCCCAAAATCAAAGGAATTAATGGACGGTTTCTTTGCAATACTTTCGGTTCTTGAAACATTATCAATGGAAATCCAGCATATTGAAGGAAAGATCATCAATTCAACCTCACAGCTTTCTCGCATTGTTTAAAGGGCGGTGACGTTATGAATGATTTACAGATATTCTCAAACCCTGAGTTCGGTTCGGTGAGATGTATTGAAAAGGACGGTGAAGAGTGGTTTGTCGGAAAGGACGTTGCTCTTGCGCTCGGATATTCCAAGCCGCTTGGTGCAATAGATAAACACGTTGATGCAGATGACTCCCTGATTTGGGGAGTCACCGACAGCATAGGCAGAACACAGCAGACAAAGCTTATCAATGAAAGCGGTTTATACTCTCTTATCATATTAAGTGAACTTCCAAAAGCAAGAAAGTTCAAGAAGTGGATAACCTCGGAAGTCATACCCTCGATAAGAAAAACGGGCGGCTACGGAGTTCCGCAGATGTCACAGAGCGAACTTATTCTGAAGATAGCGCAGAACAATGTTGAGCTTGAACGCAGAATAGCCGCCGCAGAGAGCAAAACAAAGGCTGTTTCGGAAAAGCTTGACAATGCACTTGATGTTTTCGCCGCTCCGACTTCTGAGAACTGGAAGGACGAAACAAACCGCATAATAAACCGAATGATCGAGGAATACAATCTCAATTACGGAACATTCAGGCGCAAGCTTTATGATGAACTTGAAAACACCGCAAACTGCAATCTTACCGCAAGACAGGCACGGCTCAGAGGACGTATGGAAAAAGCAGGAGCAACATATGCGGAACGTCAGGCAATAACCAAAATAGACATTATTTCCCGTGATGACAAGCTGAAAGCCATATTTGACAGTATTGTAAGAAAATATATGGCGAAATACATTATCAAGGCTGATTAACACATATAAAAAGCACTCTTATCATAGGGGTGCTTTTTTACTGCACTTTTATACTATTATATATATATATGTAATTCAACACACTTGCGTGTTAAAATGCGTGTTGGTGAGTGTTGGCAAGTGTTGACGCGTGTTGAAATGAGTGTTGAATATATCATTTTCGTGAGGTCACGGAGATGATAATTGAATACAGTTTAAAAGCGTTTTGGCAAGGACATAATTGTCCCTGCCAATGCGCTGTTTTTATATCAATTTTTAAAAGGAGTGGTCTATATGGCTGAAACAGTAAATTCGCAGACACAGCACATAGCGGCATTGGATTTTGACATTACTCAGGCTGTCAGGCAGCTTGAACAGCTTCAGAACAGAGTTGAAGAAATAACAAATCTGCTCAACTCTCAGAACTGGAGCGTCAATGCAACGATAAGCGGTGAAAACGGTGTCCGTGCATATGCTGATGAATTAGTAAATGCGCAGAACCGAATCACAGAGCTTGAAGAAGAAATCACAAATATGCGAGAGCAGATGGAACAGACAGAACAGGTAGGTGTACAGGCTACAAGCGTTCTTGTCGGTATGCTTGAACACGATCTTGTTAATGCTTTCAGAAATGCTGCAAGTGCGGCAAAACAGGCTGCTCAGGACGTTGAAGACAGTATGATGGATATTAGCCGTGTACTGGATCTTAATTCCGAACAGACTTTAAATATGAAGTCACAGATGTTTGACCTTGCCAATGAATTTGGTCGTTCGTTTGATGAAACTGCCGATATAACGTTAAGATTTGCACAGGCGGGCTATGATATGCAGGATTCACTCTCAATGACAAGAGATGCGCTCCTTGCTGTCAATACTGCCGAGCTTGACAGCGAACAGGCTACACAGTCCCTTATAGGTATTTTAAATCAGTGGGGATATTCGGCTGATGACCTTATCACAGTAATAGACAAGCTTAACTACACAGCTGATACCAATGCTATTACTACACAGGATCTTGTTGACAGCCTGCTTAAAGCTTCATCGGTTGCCAAGACCGCAGGAATGAGTTTTGATGACACGGTCGGCATTCTTACTTCAATGAAGGTTGCATCGGGTGCAGCAGGTAAGGAAGTCGGCAATGCTTTCAAGTCTATTCTTTCATACATTCAGCGTCCCGACAGTCTGAAGCTTTTTGACAGTATGGGAATTGAAGTTTACGCTGACAAGGCGACAGGTGCTTTAAATCCTATGATGGATATTCTTGAACAGATGTCTGAAAAATGGAATTCGGGTGCGGAAGCTCAGAACAATATGATAGACACCCTTGTTCAGTCGGGTGATGCCGCTCAGATGATGTCCGAGGAATGGGCAATAGCTTCCGACAGTGTTGAAGAATATGCGCAGTATCAACAGGCTGCTGCCGAAGCTACCGACTTATCCAATACAGCAGAAGCAAGAGCACAGGCTAATGCCGCCGCAGGTGTTTACAGACGTAACTACTATATTTCCCTTATGGAGAACTTCTCCGAGGCTGTAAAAGTATCAGATGACCTTATCAATGCAGAAGGTCACTCAATGCAGGAAAACGGCAGATATATGGAAACGCTGACGGCGAAAACGGAACAGCTTGTTTCTTCACTTACCGAACTTGCAGTTACAGCGGCAGATGCGGGCTTAATGGACTTAGCAAAGGAGTGTATAGATACTGCAACCGCATTTACACAATGGACTTCTGACAGCAAAAATTTAATTCCTATACTTACAACATTAGTAAGCCTTATCGTTACTATCAGAGCGCAAAGAATAGCTGATGAATTTCATGCAATAGGCGGTGCTTTCAGAAATGCATATGAAGCTATCAGATCAGGTACAACAGCTTTAACTTCAATGACTACAACAGCATCCGCTACAACTGCAACATTAGGGACTGCAACAACTGCCGCAACAGGATTAAGTGCTGCCATAGGTGGTATAAGTTTGGCAATTTCAGCCGTTTCTGCGGCTGTGGTTATTATAAATTCAATCACAACTGCCATAAACAAAGCAAGACAGGAAGCTATTGACACAGGAAAAGAAACAAGCGAAAGACTCAACAATCTTGATGAACTCAAAGAAAAGTACGATGAATTAAAAGCAACCACCGAAAGAACGGCATCTCAGGAAGAAGAATACAAGGACATACAGGAACAAATAATAGATCTTCTCGGTGACCGTGCCGCAAAGCTTAAAAGCCTTAAAGAAGGTACAGAGGAATACGCAGAGGCTCTTGAAGACCTTACCAATCAGGAAAGAATTGAACAGCAGGGAATGTTGGATGAGGCTGTCAGAAATGCAGAATTCGCTATGAATTCAAATTGGGTTTATTTTAAAGAGAGTCCTGGCATAAATATATCCGACAATTCGGCAGGAACAACTCTTTATGATAATGGTTTAACAGAGTACAACAACGGCTCATACAGACTTGCATTGCCTGATGATATGCTTGGAAAATATGAAACGTTAAAAAATGCAATTGCTGTATTGAATGATGAACACGAACGCCTTATAAAAAACGGTGAAATTGAAGCGGCAGAGGCTTTCACATCTTCAAGTTCTTATCAGGCGGTAATAAAAACATACAACGATTGCAAAACTTCCGTTGAAGATTATGTTTCTGCATTGGTTGCACAGAAGGAAAATGAATATATCATTCGAAACGGTATTCCCCAAACCTATGCCGAACAGGTAAAAATGAATGATGTTATATATTTTGCAACGGGACTTTCAGACAGCTACAGAGATAGTGTAAACAGCCTTGTGCATACATATTACACAGCTTCTGACGCTCAAAGGGACTTTTTGAATATTCTGAAAACAGACGAGTATTCAGACACAGGAAAAATCCTTGAAGATCTGGCTAAGTCAGGTGAACTGAATGAAACAATGTTCCGAAATGTAACAGGAGCAGCAGACGGACTTGATTCCAAGATAAATTTGACAGGAATGACCGTAAAAGAATGTGTTGACTATCTCAATTCTCTTTATGGCAGTTCTGAAAATGCTGCAAGCGGTACAGAGGATTTAGTCGAGGTTTTAGGTCTTACAGATGATGAGTTGAAAGCACTTGCGGCAGGCATAACCAATGCGGAAAGCAGTATTTCAAGTCTTAACAAGATGATGCAGACTTTATCAGAGGGCGGCTATCTTACTGCCGAACAGGTAATGGAGTTATGCGACACATACGGTCTGCTTGCTTCACAGTTCACGGAAACAGAGAACGGTTATAAAATTGAAATATCCGCTCTTGAAAGCCTCAGAGATGCTCAGATACAGACTGCAAAGGTCAAGCGTGAAGAGCAGGCATACGACACTCTTATCACCAAGAACAACATTATTGAACGCTGCCGGGCATATGGTATTGAGATCTCAAGTCTTGCCAATGTTGCAGAGGCAGAGACTGCTGTAATTCAGCTTAAAGATAAGATGAATAAAAACAGCAGCGGTGTAAATAGTGCTTCGGACGGTGCGGCGGCTTATGCCAAAAATCAGGAACTTCAGCCTATCCTTGACAGCATTGAAGCTTTGCGTGACGCATATGCAAATATTGATTCTCTTGCAGACGGATTATATCAGGATCTTGGAAAATTCTCTTCCAAGACTACATCAAGTGCCAAAAAGACAGATGACGCATTCAAGAACCTTATTGACAGTATAAACAGGCTCGGTGAAATGGGTGTTTACTCCACAAGTGAACTTATCGACAGGTTTGAAGAACTGCGCCGCACGGCAGGCTACACAGCAGAACAGATACAGGCTATTGAAGATGAACTTCACAAGCTTTACACAACACAGACAGAAGAAAACCTCAAAGCTACAGAGCAGGAATACAAGGACTATGTTCAGTCGGTCAAGGATAAATACGACGAGGACAAGGAAGCCCTTAAATCTATGCTCGATGATGAAAAGGACGCTTTCAAAGAGGCTCAGGACGATGAAAAGGACGCACGTAAAGAGTATTGGTCTGACGAGATAGACAAGCTAAAAGAAAACCTCAATGCTCAGATAGATTCTTCCAAGGCTGCTTATGAAGCAAAGAAAAAGCTTACAGAAAAGTCCTATGACAATCAGAATGAAGCTTTGGAAAAGCTTAAAGACGCTGAGATAAGCAATATCAAGGACACATACAACGCTCAGATCGATGCGCTCAACAAGATAAAGGCTGCAAGGAACTCTGAACGCAAGGAAGAAGATTATCAGGACAAGCGTTCGGAGCTGCTTGAAGAACTCTCGTACTGGGAACAGCGAACAGGCACGGACGCTGTTGAAAAAATCGCAGACATAAAGAAGGAAATAGCAGACCTTGACCGTGACAGAAAACGTGAACTTGAAGATGAAGACATTGACAATCAGATAGATGATCTTGAAGATAAGCGTGATAAGGAAGTAAAAGCTGCCGAGAGTGCTTATGATGCACAGATAGCGGCTCTGAAATCCACAAAGACAACTGAACTTGAAATTTACGAAACCACATACAAGGCTGAACAGGAAATGCTCAAAGACAAGCTTGACAAAGATGTCAAAGCTATGGAAAAGGCACGTGACGCAGACCTTAAAGCACTTGAAAAAAAGCAGAAAGCAGACCTTAAGCTGCTTGAAAAAGAGCAGGAGCAGAAGCTTAAGGCTCTCGAAGATGAAAAAAATGCTGCTATAAAGGCGGCAGAAGAAAAGTGGAATGAAATCGAGAAGATATTTACTGACTTCAATATTTCCGTTATTGCTTCGGCTGCTGAATTTGCACCTGAACTTTATAATCAGTTCCACACTCTTTTCACCGAGCGTTTTCAGATGGATCTTGACGAAATCACAAGCTCAATATCTCAGATGGATAAGGCGGTTTCAAATGCCAAGAGCGGCACAAGACCGACAGGCAAAGCCGCAAACAGTTCAAGCTATGTTTCAAATCCTGTTTCTGCAAGCGGAAACAATTCTTCCTCAGGCAGTTTCAAGGTCGGTTCTTCCGTAAAGGTAACGGGTGCAACGTACACAGACAGCACAGGCAGTAAGGTGAAGATACCGTCCGTAAGCGGTGAAAAGGGTTCGATCATATCTGTAAAGAACGGTGCAAGCAAGCCTTACCGCATTGATGATCTTGGTTGGGTAGACAAATCCGCTCTTGTAAAGGCAAGAACAGGCGGACTTACTACTGCTGACGGCTTGGCTATGCTTCACAAGGACGAACTTATCATTAATCCTGAGCTTGTAAAGGGTTTAAAGGCTATTGTTGACCCTCAGATGCTTGAAGGCTTCAAAAAGGTATTCAGACCCGAAACATACGGCAATGTTTCAAACAATTACAGCAGCACCCGAAATTACAACAATGGAAGAAGCATTGTTCAGAATTTCAATGCACCTTTACAGAATATTGAAAAGGTTGAAGATACTGCGGATATGGAAGTGGCTGCACGTTCAATTGGACGCAAGATACTGAAGGAAGTAAAAAAAATTATGTAAGTTTTTAAACAAAAAATAAACCGCCGGCTATACTATTACAATATAGTCGGCGGTCATTTTGATAGGAGTGTGATTCTTATATGGCTATTCCCGAAAGAGTTCCGAACATTTCAGTTCCCGACACAGTTATGTATAATGATACGGATAAGACTGTAACCTGGACTGCGGCAGAGGGTGCAAATTCATATGAATTATATGTCAAAGGCAGCAATGAGAACAGTTTTACGCTTATTTACAGCGGCACGGCATTATCTTATACTCTTGACATATCAAAATATCCTGATTACAGCACAATTGTATTCAGAGTTTACAGTGTAAATGATGACGGAAAATCATTATATCCGAGAGAAAGCAAAACTGTATCAATTATTGATATTTCTATTGAAGAAGATGTCAGCGGCACAATGATCTTACAGCCTTTCGGACTTATCATCAATGCACAATCGTCAAAATTTGATGATGTTCCGTCAGTCCGTGAAACATCTGAAACGATAACAGGTCTTGACGGTGAAATCCCTGTTGATGTTAAGTATTCTCCCCGGCTTTTTGACCTTGTTTGCTTTATGAAAAGCGAATTTGAGAGCGTTTCGGACAGAGAAAATTACATACGGAATATGTCAAGGCATATCAACAGGTCTGTGCGAAATCTGAGAAACCTGTTGTTCAGGGGCAAAATATACCGTGTAAAGCGAATATCCTCTGAATTTGAACGCCGCCCGACATTCTGCAATCTGGACATATCATACAAGGCTTATGATGTTTTCGGTTACAGCGTTGCGGAAAATGTTCTTTATGGTGACGGCACTTGTCTTAACAGCGGTGAAGAAAACTGTTATCCCATTATTATTCTTGAGGGTGAACAGAACAATCCGACAATTACTGTAAACGGCAATGAATATCAGACAGCACTTGATTCTTCCGCAGGAGATACGGTCATAATAGACTGTGAAAAGGAAACTGTACTGCTTGAAAAGGCAAACGGTGAAAAGAGCTACCTCGCAGGTGCTTATTATCTTGAATTTCCTGTTTTCAAAGTTGGAAACAACACAGTTTCAGGCTGCACGGCTGTGAAATGGCGAAACAAATATTTTACTCTCTGATAATATATGTGAGGTGAAAACACAATGGCTGACAAGACGGAACGTGTATTATATGTTACGGATAAGGACGGTGCTGTTCTTACCAAGCTTCGTGAACGTGACGGTATATCCGAATGCTATGTTGACAACAAACAGAACAGCGAAAGCACATTATCATTTACAATTCTTACAAGCTCTGAAAAATATTCTTTTCTCAGCAATGCCGAAAATCTTGTTGTCGCTGACGGAAAGGTCTATACTATGCTTTATGACGGTGAAAGCATAAGCGAAAAAAAGGACACAGGCAACAAAAACACAGCGGAAATAAGTCTTGCCGAAAGGCAGTATCTTCTTGGGAAGGCTTATGTTACCGCTTATAATTCCACAACTACATATGACCACATTGACAACACAATGGTCGTTATTCTCAGCGGCGGTATTGCTCCGCTCGTTGTAAACGGTGAAGAAATTGAAAATCCATATGAAAAAGGCTCGGCGGCTTATGCTTTATATGCCATTCTTTACGGTTCGGGTTGGACGGTCGGCACAGTTGATGTTGACGGTACGTTTGACCTTGAAAGCTGTAAAAAGAGCATACTTGAGAATATAAAGTCAATCCAAAGTCTTTGGGGCGGTATTCTTATATTCGACAGTCTGAACAAAGCAGTTCATTTACGCTCTGAAACCATATATCAGCCTTACAATGGCTATGGCATACGCTTTAAATTCAATGAAACAGGTCTTGAACGAAATATAAGCAAGAATATTGTAACAAGGCTTTACGTTTACGGTAAAGACGGATTGAACATTTCTGCTTCAAACGGCGGCAAAGAATACCTTGAAAATTATTCCTACACTTCTACTGCACTTTACGGACTTATTGAAAACAATGACATTTCAAATGTCGGGGATCTTATTACATACGGAACAAGAGAACTTGAAAAGCTTTGCCAGCCGCAAGTCACATTAAAAGTTTCCTTGCTTGACCGCTCTAAGCTTGAAGGCGGTGTGTCTTTTGAAGTTTCCGATATGGTCGATGTTACGGACACAGATTTGTCCGAAAGCAGCTACAAAGCAAGAGTTACCGAAAAGAAATACAACTTTTTTCAGCCATGGGAATGTTCTTCCGTTACTCTCGGTGATGAAGAGGAAGTTTTTGCGGCAAAGATAAAGTATGCTTTGCAGTCTGCCGATAAGGTCAATAATCTTGTTGACCTTGTTGGGCGAATATCGTCAGATGAT
>ENA-ORPK01001693-ORPK01001693.1-human-gut-metagenome-genome-assembly--contig:-NODE-1693-length-16795-cov-2.765233_pt1 | contig 16795 bp, 16 predicted proteins | sample MGYA00242139_ERZ509068 | MGnify/ENA primary metagenome ERZ509068 (study PRJEB26280, sample SAMEA2338687) | human gut metagenome | biome: human gut; feature: human-associated habitat; material: faeces... | reverse complement strand
AGGAGAAAAAACAATACTTTCAACTAAAGAAAGAACTGAATATGCAAAAGTCTCAGGCAAAATAATTGAAGATAATATAAAACTTCTTTTGAAAAATTCTAACTATGTAAAACTTGAAGATGAAGAGAAAAGTCAAATAATAAAAAATATTGTTGATTATTCTTACAATAAAGCAAGAGAAGATGTGGTGGGAATTGAAATGTCTAATACTTATAACGGTGTAAAAACGTACACAATGGCAAAAGGACAAATATCAGATTATTATTTAGCTAAGAAAGCAGTGAGTGATGTTAAAGATAAATACAAGGGTGATAGCACAGCAATGAAAAATGCAAGAAAACAAGCAATATTTAATTACATTAACAAATTGAATATAAACAAAGCAGAAAAAGCAATACTTTTTGGAGTAACAACCAATTATAGTATTAAAAGCTACCGGGCTTATTTATTTAACTATATTAATAAATTAGATATTACTAAAAAAGAAAAAGAAGAAATATGGAATAAATTATATGATTAGGAGGGAAAATGAATAATATAAGTAGAGAACCAAAATATGATAACGATTATATAACTAAAGGTTACTTGGATAAACAATTATCTGATAGTAAAAATACTATTAGCAATCAAATAGATAATTTGCCCAAAAGTTATAGTGTTCCTCCTAATCCACCATATTACAAAGATAGCCTATTATCTTACAATAATAAATTGTATCAGTGTATTAGAGATAAATTAATGGGAGTGTTTAGTATAAATGACTGGGTTGTAATAGCAACTGATGATACAACTATTACTGATTTTATTGATAATACATATTCTGTTGATAAAATACAATTAGAAAAACAAATTGATGATAAAGTTGAAAGTTGGTATCAAAGTGATGACCCAGCAAATGATTGGACAACAGATATTTTAAAAGCCAAACATGTTGGAGATTACTGGTACGATACTACTACAAGTAATCAGTATCGTTTTTGTAAGAAAAATACTAATCCAGTAACTTACGCATGGGCAAAAGTTGATGTGCCAATGTCTATTTATAATCAAATTAATTCTAAAAAATCAATTTATACAAGTAAACCTACCTCATATAAAAAAGATGATTTGTGGATTGTAGAAGATACTATTTCTGATGATGATTTACCTCCAGGAGAAACAGAAAATCCAGTTGCTAAAGGTGACTGGGTTTTTGCTACTCAAGATAGTGATGTATACAATAAAAATCATTGGATTAAACGAGATACCGATGTTTCAATAGAATATATTGAAAATCATTATTATACCAAAGAAAAAGTAGATGAAACTTTTAGCACTAAAAGTGATGTTCAATCCAAAATCACAAAAGCAAAAGATGAAATTGAACTTAGTGTTGAACAAAATTATTCGACTAAAAAAGAAATAACAGAAATAGTTAATGATTATGATAAAAAAATAGGAACGATTAATACTACTATTGATAATCAGGGAGAACTAATTTCTGATTTATCTGTTGAAAACGGAAGAATATCTTCTTCTGTATCATCAATAAATACTAAGATTACAACTATTGAGTCTGATGTTGATACCTTAAATGATGTTGTTGATACTAAGGCCTCCTCAGAAACTGTTGAAGAAGTTATCAATAGGGTAAATAATGTGCAAACTTCTGTGTCACAAAATATTACAGCAATCAAAGCATTAAAAGTGAACGATGAGGTGCAATCTCAAAAGATTTCTGATTTTGAAATTTCAGTTAATGGTATTACATCCACAGTCCAAAGTCAAAACGATAAAATCTCTAAAATAACCCAAACAACAGATGAGATAAATTCAAAAATTAGCGATATAGCAGATATAACCACGAGTAGTGAAAGCCTAGTGGGCTCAGTAGATTTAGTAAAAGTTAACGAAAGTGAACCAATCGCAATTAAAATTCATCCAATTAGTGAAGATATTTCATATTTGTATCCTAGTGATTACTTGTATCCATCTGATGATTTGTATTTGAATAATCGTGTAATTCGTTTTACAAATAAAACTACTGAAAAATCTTTTGATTGGGAAATACCTTTTGATTTATTATATTATGATGCTAATAATTATGATGAATTTATATTGAATTATGATAGTAAAACTTGTTCGGTAATAAAAAGGGTAGAGTATGATAAAGTTACTAATAAAAATAAGCTAAAAACAACTGAAGAAACAATATCTGTTAATGAATACCCAACTATCGCTCTTGATGCAGGAAATTATACAGTTTCACTGCCAGGATATTCTTCAGCATATTTGTATGTTCAACTAATGGCATCGAGCCTTTACACAACTCAATTTCCAACAAAAGTAGAAATGAATAGTGAGATAAGTCAAACGAAAGAGTCAATAAATTCTGAAGTGAGTAAAAAAGTTGGAAAAACTGAAATAATATCAACAATAAATCAAACTGCTGAAGCTGTAACAATCGATGCAAGTAAAATAAATATAGCTGGTACAATAAGTGCAATTAACAATAATACCACTTCAACAATTAATGGTAATAAAATAACTACTGGTTCTATAACTGCAGAATTAATAGAGAGTGGTGCTATTACAGCTGATAAAGTATCATCTGATATTATTACAACAAGAAATTTTAGTGCTCAAAAAATAAACGCAGATAATATAACAACAGGTACTATTAGTACATCAAGACTTGATAGTGATGTCATAACAACAAGCAATTTTTCGGCACAAAATATTAATGCTGATAAAATAACCTCTGGTACAATTGATGCAAGTAAAATAATAGTTAAAAATCTAAATGCTGATAATATTACTGCAGGAACATTAAATGTAAATCAAATACCAAATTTGAGTGCTTCAAAAATAACATCAGGCACTATGTCAGCTAATAGAATTAGCGGTGGCTCTTTAAATATTGGTAACAACACATATTATTTGAGAATGCGAGCTAGTGGAAATGGTTATACAAACAATCCATCATGTTCTGGGTTAACAATTGGAAATCAAGGCTTAGTTTGTAATTCAACAGCATTTTTCAAAGCTAACACTAATTTCAATGGATATCTTAATATTTTTAATAAAAATTTGATAAGAATATATCTTGGCGGAGATACAAGTTCATCTAGTTATACAGGTGTAAGTGGAAAACATTCGCTAACAATAAGTGGACATACAATGACATTTTATAATGGTATATTAGTTGCAATTTCTTAGAAGGAGGAAATATGGAAAAACCATTCACAATTAGAATAAAAGAATTAGAAGAAAAATTGATAGAGGAAATCAATTCTTCAAAAATGCCAGTATATGTTTTGAAAACTGAAATTGAAAAAATATATGCTGAGTTAAATAGAATTGATGAAGAAGAAATAAAAAACTATAATGAAAGTTTATTAAATGAAAATAATCAAGAAAACTCAGAAGAAAGGAATGATGAAAAATGAGTGAAAAGATTGAAAATATTTGTTCAAAAGTATTGACAAGCATTCGTAAGAATGCGATAATCTTACAAACAAACAAACAAACAAACAAACAAACAAACAAACAAACAAACAAAGGTACTTTATACCTTGCGAAGGGAGGTGCGGTTATTTAGTAATCGCATCTCAACAAAGAAAGGGGGCAATGGCTTAATTCATTGCTTACTTTCTGGAGGTGCATTATGCTGAAAATCTTTTCTAATAAAGGCGAAGCAGGTGCAATACCTTTGAATGCTGAAAATCTAAATTTTAATTTTGCTGAGGTTATAAATATGATATACCCAGTTGGTAGTTTTTATGAAACATCTGATGCGACATTTAATCCAAATACATCATGGAGTGGCACGTGGGCTTTGGAAAATGACGGAACAGTGTTAGTATCAAAATCAGATACTACAGGAAGTACTTTCAATGTTAATGCTGGAATAGTTGTTGGAGAAGAAAAACATAATTTAACAATTGCCGAAATACCTAGTCATGACCATGGTGAAATTTTTCCTTCAAAGTATGGATATGAATATCCATTACTAACTAAAAATGGTAAAGGCGCTAGTAAAAATGGTATAATGCCAATGCTAGAAACAAGTGAAATTACTGATTTTCAAGCGATGACTGACGCGAAAGGTGGAGGGCAATCGCACAACAATATCCAACCAAGTAAAATTTGTTTTAGATGGCATAGAACAGCATAGAGCAATGAAAAGCCGATTATATGGCTTTAAGAATATTTAAAAATAAAGGTGAAAGTGGGGCTATTCCACTAAGTGCCGAAAACTTAAATTATAATTTTCAAGAAGTTTTAAATTTGATGTGTCCTGTCGGAAAAGTCGAAATCTTCTACGATAATGACGACCATAGTAATTATTTGGGCTTTACTTGGGAAAGAACTGGTATCGGCAAAGCAATTGTAGGTATTGATAGTTCTGATGCTGATTTTAACACAATTGGAAAAACAGGTGGCGAAAAAACGCATACGTTAACTGTTTATGAGTTGCCACCAAAAATTCCTGTAAATTATGGTAATATCTCAGGTGGCACAGATATTGTTATTTCTTCATCTGTTGTTGGAACAGGTGGTGTCAAATCTGGTCAAGCAAATATGAATATTAGTGCTACTGGTCAAGCACATAATAATTTACAACCTTATCAAATTTTTGCAATTTGGAAAAGAATAGCATAAAAAACTAAATAACCATTTTAAATGAAAAAAATTAATTTTAAAAGCAAAGGAGAAACGGGAGCAATTCCTATTAATGCAAATAATCTTAATTTAATGCAAGATAATGTAGAAAATAGTTTTAAGTCTAGTAAAATAACCAGTGATACAGATACATATAATTGTAATTACATTAATGGTATTATTGAAAGTGGAAGCAATGATAATGGCAATTGGATTAAATATGTAGATGGAACTATGATTACATATCAAAAGGTGGATATTACATTATCTGTTACTGAAGCGTGGGGCGGAATATTTGTAGGAAACTATGCAACCCCAATTAATTTTTCTCAAACTTTTAAGGAGCCACCAGAAGTGCTAGTCGATTTAAAGTTTACTCAAGGTGCTGGTTGGCGAGTTGACTGGGATTTTCCTGTTATAACTACTTCTAGTATTAAAAACATTGGTGTTGGAAGAGGGACTGCTTCTGATACGTCAAAATTTAATGCCACAATTTTTGCAATTGGTAAATGGAAATAAAAAAGAAAGGATAAAAAATGGAAGCAATTATTATAGCTATTATAGGTGGATTTTGCACTGCAATACCCACTGTAATTGCAACAATATCTTCTAATAAGAAAAGTACTGCTTTGACAGTTTATAGAATAGAACAGTTAGAGAAAAAGCAAGATAAGCATAACACACTTATTGAAAGAACGTACAAAATTGAAGAAGATATAAAAAATATGCAAGAAGATATTAAAGAATTAAAGCACTCGTAATTGGGTGCTTTTAAAATGAGAAAGGAGGAATAAAAATGGAATTAGCAAATGTAATAACTATTGTAACAATTTTTGTAACATGGATTTTCGGTATTATCGCCAAAAAATCAACGTGGGTAAACAACAATTTGATACCAATTCAAAATATTTTGATAGGACTAATTGTTGCATGCGTTGAATGGGCAATTACTAAAGATTTTAAAGTTGCTATAGCTTTAAGTGGAGTAATTGCTGGCGGAACTTATGATGTATTTCACAATTTAGAAAAAATAGTAAAAGGAGAATAAATATGAACGAAAAAGCAAAATTTATAGAAATAACAGAAGAGCAAAAAGAAAAGATAAATAAAATAAGATTAAGTTTTTCTGATATCTATAATTGTATTGAAAAATTATGTGAAAATAGCAGAGAAAAATCTCTAGCAATCACAAAATTAGAAGAAGCTCAATTCTGGGCGATAAAAGGAATAAGCAGGGAGGAATAAATATGTACGATTTTACAAAAGCTTCAGACTTAGTGAAATGGGCTGAAGACCAATATAAAAAGAAAAATAGGTATAAAGTAGGGGGGATTGGAAGATACGATGCAGATGGGACCAGACAATTTGATTGTTGTGGTCTTTTTAAATGCTTTATGTGGCATGATTATAGTACGAATAATGCTAGATATTATGGCAAGACACAAAAAGACCTATCTTGCGAAGGCCTACTAGCAGAAGCTAAAGAAAAAGGCGATATATCTTCTATTCCAGAAATACCTGGTATTCTTGTATATATGAAAGGCCATATGGGTATTTACATCGGTAATGGTCAAGTAATAGAAAGTACCGCGGCGAAGTACGATGGTAAGAAAGGTAGAATTTACAAGACTTATTTCAAAGGTAGTGGAACTGGTTGTGATGGAAAACGTGCAACTTGGACTAAATGGTTTAAAAGCCCATATTTAACTTATGAAAATGAAGTTAAACCTGCAGAAGCTACCCCAGAACAACCTAAAAAAAATAATTTTTTAGGACCTAGAGGATATATTAAGCTAGGCGACAAAGGCGATAATGTAGATAAAATATCTAAATTTATGTATAAAACATTTCCAGCTTATACACCAAAATCAGCTTTAGGAAATTATTATGGACCTAATATTCAAAAATCTATAAAAGAGTTCCAAAAAAGAACAGGGTTGGAACAAGATGGATGTGTTGGTCCGCTTACTCTAAAAATGTTAGTTAAGTATGGTTTTCCATATTAAAAGGCTCAGTCTAATTGACTGGGTCTTTTTTTGTGCAAAAAAAACAAAAAAACTTGATTTTTTTTGAAAATAGTATATAATATTCTTTACAAATTTGTAATTGATTTACATTTTTGTGTTGCATTTCTTCGTGAAATGTGTATATAATAATATTAGGAGAAACACATCGTTCTATCTCCAAATCGTCGTTTAAGGACAAAAAAGAGACACATTTAGTTGTTCGTTGCTAGGTGTTTCTCAGTCCATATTGCTTGTTTAAAAAACAAAAAAAGAGATATATTTTTCGGCTAGATGTATCTCCACATTATTTTGGATTGCACCTATTTATAGGTGCTATTTTTTATTGATGACAACAGCAACAGCTATTACAAGTAATAGCACAATTACTAGAATTAAAAATGTAAATATCAAATACTCCATTTTTGTGGTTTCTAAAATTATATGTCTGCATAATACATCACCTCCTTGAACACATAAAGTTCGTGGAGGTACACCTATAAAATATATCTCTAATCGACATTATAATACAAATTAATAAAATTTACTAGTAATTATTTGTAATTTCTTTTAAAAATTTCAATAAAACTCAATTCAGGATAAGCATTTTCAAAAACGGCTTGTCCTTTTTTATGCCAGAAGTTTTGTAATTCTATATTCTTGTGCATTTCTCGGTGGCATTCTAGACATAATGGTATAACTAGTCCATACTTAATAGAAAGTTGTCTATTTCGCCCGAAAAACACCTCATGCAAGTTATCTCGTTTCTTACTACAAATTATACAATGTTCTAAGTCATCAGTAAATATACTCGTTCTATTAGTTTCAACTTTAGTTAATTTATATGTTCTTTTCTTTATTGGTTTAATTTCTTTATAATCTATTGTATTACATTCTTTACAGAATAAAGATACATCTTTTTTATACTTTGTACAATATCCATATTTTTTATATTTTTTTGTTCTTGTTCTATAATATTTACAATTCATAATTTTATATTTTTTTGAAAAAATAAGACCTGAATAAGACCTAGAACAATTTTCTTTATGTAAAAAGCCCGTATTTACGGGCTTTGATAACTAATTGGAGCAAGTGAGCAGAATCGAACTGCCGTCTCAACCTTGGCAAGGTCGCATACTAACCTCTGTACTACACCTGCGTAAATAAATTGTATCAAATTTATGAAACTTTTGCAACAATAATTGATAAAAAATCTAAATTTTGTTATACTTATTTAAGTAAGAAGGGATAAATATGAAACAAAAAGATAATTATGGTTATAAAAAAACTGTTAAATCAATCGTAGAATATATAATTACCAATCGTTTATTCATATCATATGTAGCATTATCACTAATTGCTACAGTATGTGTGCGAGCATTTACAATTGGTTCTGCCTTAAAACTTAAGCCATTCCTTACAGATTTAGGATTTATCCTTGTTATCGGAGGTTTAGGTTATTTTGTAAAACCCAAAAATCAATTCAAATATTATTTTACGTGGTTAATCGTATTTAATTTAATGTGTTTAGTATCATCAATATATTATAGATTTTTTACATCATTTGCATCAATCGGAGAACTTGCAACAGTTAGACAAACGGAAACTGTAACAGGTTCAATTTTTGACAGACTAAGAATTGCTGATGGAATTTATATTTTAATCCCTATAATATTTTATTTAATTCACAAAAAATTATTATCATCTTCGTATTATACATTTATTGATAAAGTCGAAAAAAGTAAAAAAATGGTTTTATCAACTGTTTTAATTGGCATAATCTTTTTAAGTTACACATTCGGTGTTGCTAAAAACTCAGATTATAGTAGACTTACAAAACAATGGAATAGAATATATATTGTTGAAAGATTTGGAATAATAATGTATCAATTTAATGACATTGCTCAATTTTTAAGACCACAATTAAGCAGTTTATTTGGTCAAGAAAAAGCCTTAGAGAGTTTTAATGAATATTTTGATAATAAAAAAGTCACTGCTAAAAATGAATATACAGGAATATTAAAAGGAAAAAATATTATTTTTGTACATATGGAAAGTATGCAAAGTTTCCTAATGAATCTTTCATTTAATGGTAGAGAAGTAACGCCAAACTTAAATAAGTTAGCTAAAGAAGGCATGCATTTTACAAACTTTTATCCCCAAGTATCAACAGGAACAAGTAGTGATACTGAATTTACTTTACTAACAGGATTAATGCCAGCATCAAGTGGAACAGTATTTGTAAGTTATTATGACCGTAATTACTTTACAATTCCAAAATTCTTAAAAGAAGAAAATTATTTTATCTTTAGTATGCATGGAAACTTATCTAGTATGTGGAATAGAAACAAAGCTCATCCATCATTAGGTTATGAAAAAATGTATTTTAGAGAATCATTTGATTTTACTGAAGATGATGTTATTAATCTAGGAATTAATGATGAACTATTCTTTAAACAAGCAATGCCAATATTAGAAAATGTTGAAAAAGAAAATCAAAACTACATGGGAACAATAATTACTTTATCAAATCATTCACCATTTAAATTAGCAAGTAAACATAGTGATATAGATTTAACAAGTCATTATAAAGTAACAGATGCATCTGGAAGTACAACTATAGAAGAAAAAGATTATTTATCTTCTACAGCAGTCGGTGAATACATAAAAAGTGCTAATTACGCTGATAAAGCACTCGGAGAATTTATTAGTTACATTAAATCATCTGATTATTTTAATAATACAGTTTTTGTATTCTATGGAGACCATGAAGCCAAATTATCTCGTAGTGAAATTAATTATTTATATAACTTAAATCCCGAAAATGGAGAAGTCTATGACGAAACAAATCCGAATTATGTTGATTATGACTACTATGACCACGAATTAAATAAGAAGACTCCATTAATAATTTGGACTAAAGATAAAGACTTACAAAGTATATTTACAGGTAAAGTTACTTATACTATGGGTATGTATAATGTTGCAGCCACAATACTTAATATGTATGGCATATACAACAAATACAATATCGGTGAAGATATATTTACAATTAAAGATGACAATCTTGTAGTTTATCCAAATGGAAATATTTTAACAAATAAAGTATATTACAACAATTCAACCGGTGAATATAAAGTATTAAAAGAAGATAATTTCACTGAAGATTACATCAAAAATCTAAGTGAAATCGGCGAAAAAAGGCTTGAAATATCTAATGATATAATAGTGTATAACTTATTAGAAAATAAAAAATTGAACGGAGAGTAATATGAAGAAGAAATATAAATATCCTTTATTAATATTGATTTTAGTAATAATAATTATAATTGGATTAATAGTATTTAAAATGTTCTTTACGAAAAGTGAAGTTAAAAACAATGTAAAAGTAATAGATTCAATAGTAGACTTTTCTTATACTTTAGATGAAAGAGATACTACTTTAATGAAAGATACTTACAAAGAATTAAAAAGGGTTTTAAAAGAAAAAGATATCAATTATGAAGAATATGCTAGTATATTAGCAAGATTATTTGTCATAGATTTATTTACTATGGATAACAAAATAAACAAATATGATGTAGCATGCTTAGAATATGTATATCCAGATAATGTTGATAATTTTAAAACCAATGTTGAAGATACTATTTATAAGACTATTGAAGATAACACATATGGTAAAAGAACAGAAAAACTATCAGTAGTAAGTAGTGTAAATGTAACGGATGTAAGTACTAATACTTTTAAAATAAATGAAGAAGAAGTACCAAGTTATGTTGTTACACTAAATTGGGATTATGAAAATGATTTAGGTTATGACAAAAATGCCACAATAACTTTAGTAAAAAAGGATAAGAAGTTATATGTTGTAGAATATGAGGGTGTTGTAAATGAATAGAGTGATAAGAAAACTAAAAAAATCAAATCTAGTAATACGTATCATTTATTATTTAGTAACAATTTGTTACTTAGTAAGTAGTATTTTATTTATCAAAAGTTTACTTAACTTAACTGGTATTGAAACTGGAATAAGAATAATTGCCATAATATTTTTTATAATATATTTTCTTTTATATGTATTTATTAACTTTTTAAATCTTTTAAGAAGAAAATACAAAGGTTTAATAATAAGTACTATATTTTCATTATTATTTATTTTAATATTTTTTATTGGTTCTTACTATATGAATTATGTTTATAGTAACATTAATAACATGCAAGAAAGTGAAAAAATAACTTACAATATTTATTTAATCACTTTAAAAGATACAGAATTTAGTAGTGAAAGTAAAATAGGTGTTATCAGTGATAAAATAGATAAAGATAATAACGAATTATCAACAAAATTATATAAAAAGAAGAATTTAAAAAATGAAATAGTTGAGTACAATGATTATATTAAAATGTTAGATGATTTATATAATAATGTTATAGATGGAGCGATAGTACCAGGTAATTATGATACTTTATTTAGAAATGAAGCAGGTTTTGAAAATATTGTATATGATACAAAAGTTATTTATGAATATAGTGAAAAAAGACAAAATGAAGATTTAAATATTGTTAGTGATAAAGATTTTAGTGAACCATTAACATTCTTATTTTTAGGGGTTGATTCTGAAGGGGATGGCCTTAATGCAAATGCAGCATTTAATGGTGATACTTTAATGCTTATGTCATTTAATCCCAAGACTTTAAGTTCAGTTTTATTATCAATTCCAAGAGATACATATGTCCCAATTGCATGTAATAACAATAGATATGCTAAAATAAATTCATCAGCAGCATATGGAACAGGTTGTGTAATAAGTACAATAAATAAATTTTTAGATATTAATATTGACTACTACGTTAAAATAAATTTTAAAGGTGTAGTTGATTTAGTTGAAGCTGTCGGGGGAGTTGAAGTTGATGTTGAAGCTCCGACATATATGGCCAATGCTTATGGAGGAAAAGTCTGTGAACAAAATAGTGATAGACAGTGGGGAGATAAACTTGTTTGTATAAACCCTGGGCTACAAGTTTTAAATGGTGAACAAGCTCTAGCTTATGCAAGATGCCGTCATATGTATATTGGTAGTGACTTAGATAGAGTAAGACATCAACAACAAGTAGTTGAAGCTCTAGCTAATAAGGTATTACATTTTAATAGTATTAAAGAGTTTCAAGATATTTTAAATGCCGTTAGTAAAAATATTGCTACTAATATGGATACAGATACAATTCTTTCGGGATATAATGTTGCTAAAAATGTTCTAGGTAACAAACTATCAGGTAAAGATTCTCTAAATATTCAAAAAGCATCATTAGAAACATATAGTTTAAATGTATATGTACCTTCTCAAGGAAGAAAAACATCAGCTCAAGGATATTATGAAAGCAGTCTTGAAGATATAAAGAAGGCATTTAATATAGTTTTAGGTAAAGAAACAGAAGAACCTATAAAAACATTTAGTTTCTCAGTTAATGAAACGTATGAAATATATCGTCCAGGAAAAGGTAAAAGAACAGGTCAATCTGGTGCTTTACTTCCAAGTTTTGTTGGTAAATCTATAAGTGAAGCGCAAAGTTTTTGTAATAGTAATAACATTAATTTAGAAATAAAATATGTTGATAGTGGCAGTGAACATTACAATGACCAAGTAGCTGTTGGTTTAATCGGTGACCAAAGTGTTCATAAAGATGTATTATTATTAACAGTTTCTAATTTAACAGTTTATGTTGTAAATAGTAAAAATACAAATTCTAATCAAAATACAAATACAACAAAAAATACTGAAAATAAAAATGATAATAGTAAAAGTGATGCTATAATAAAAGGATTTATTGATTAAGTTCAATAAATCCTTATTTTTTCTTTTTCTTTTTTCTTTTATGAGGACTAACATATCCCCTTTTTCTTCTTGATTGATTAGTTTTCTTTTTCGTAATTTTTTTATCTTTTGTTACAGTTTTTTTCTTCTTATTAACTTCTTTATCTTCAAGCTTACTTAGTATTATCCACAAAAGACCAACTACAATAATTAATAAACATAAAGAAATTAAACTAATTAATATAATATCAATTTTATCAAAATGTTTTTCCACTAAATCACCTCTAAGTATTTATATTATAGACAAAAGTACATAAAATTAATAGAGATTTTACAATTATTTACTTTATTTACTGTAAATAAATTGAGAGATTTTACAAAATTTGCTATAATAAAAGTAATAATGTAGAAGGAGGTCAAATTATGAAAAAGTTTTTAGCAATAATTTTTTTAATCATGGCCTTATTTTACATTGATAATGTAAATGCAACTTCTTATACCCATCGAATTAAAGTTTTAAATAATCAAACAAATTTAAGAAAAGACCCAGGTGGTACTGATGGTACAAGAATAGGTTTACTTTATAAAAATGATTATTATGTTTTAAAAGATGATAAATTATATGATGATGTAAACAATCATAAACGTTGTAATGGTGGATGGTATCATATGACATATTATACAAATGTTGATGGTTATGTTTGTAGTGATGATGTTGAATTAGTAGTATCATATTCTACTGATGATGTAACTCCAACAACAGAATGTGAAAAAAAACTAAGTGAAGTTGGCTTGCCATCAAGTTACTGGGGAGGTTTATGTAGCTTGCAAGAAAAACATCCCACATGGACATTTCAAGGAGTTAAAATAGAGTTAGAATGGAATAATGTTGTAGAAAAAGAAAGTGAATGTGGAAAAAATTTCATTTCTAACACGATATATGATGATGAATTTTTTGATAATACTTGTAATAAAACATCACCAGGAGGTTATGTTGCCCCATCTAAAACAGCGATTGCTTATTATATGGACCCCAGAAATTCATTTACAGAAAAATATGTATTTCAATTTTTAGACCAATCATATGATGCTAATCTAAAAGATAATTATCCAAATGCTGTTGAAACAATTTTAACAGGAGCAGCTTTTAATGAATATCACACAAGTATTGGCAACAACTTAAAAGATTTAATTATTGCAGGTAGTGTTGATAAAGCTAGTCCTATAGCAATAGCATCTAAAATGCGTGTAGAACTAGGAGTAGGAACATCTCTAGAAAACCTTTACAAAGGTATTTATGCGGAACTTGAAAATTTATATTATGGTTATTTTAACTTTTTTAACTTTGGAGTAACTGATGCCTGTGTTGCTTTAAAAGGTACAACTTATTGCGGGTTAAACTATGCTTATAAATCAGGATGGAAAGGTGTAGATGTTGCTATAAACGGAGGCATTGAACAGTTCTCTAAAGGATACATCCAAAAAGGGCAATATACTGGATATTTCCAAAAGTTCGATGTAAATAAACTTGAAAATATTGCATCACATCAATATATGACAAATGTTTCTGGAGCTATGAGTGAATCTAGTACAGCTTTCAGTGCTTATGAAAAAAACAAATTGTTAGGTTTAAACTTAGTTTTTAAAATTCCGGTATTTAATAATATGAACGCTACTATTATTAATGGAGGAAGTGGAGCCATAGATAATCCAGAAGATGGTGGTTCTAAACCAAGTACAATTCCAATTAGTACAATAGTCACATCAAGTGGTTTTAGATACACATCAAAATATATTTCTAATATTGCCGTTGGAACAGATGTAACAGAAATAAAGGGTGCTTTAGAGTCAGTAGCTGGAAATGCAACTGTAAACATTTCTGATAAAGATGGTAATAATGTAACGAATGGTATTATGAAAACGGGTTATAAAGTGTCAATAAATAATCAAAGTTCTACTGAAGTTTTAGAAGTAATTATAAAAGGTGACACATCTGGAGATGGAGAAATAAATGCTTTAGATTTACTACAAGTAGTAAAAAATATATCTGGTTCATACAATTTAGAAGGAGCATTTAAAGAAGCTGCAGATACATCTGGAGATGGAGAAATAAATGCTTTAGATGTTTTACAAATTGTAAAAAATATATCTGGTTCATATAAAATAATTCAATAAAAAAGGAGTGAAATTAAATGAAAAGAATAAAAAGATTATTGATGGTTTTACTTATTAGTATTTTGTTTCCAAGTGTTGTTAGTGCAGCGAGTGGTTCAATAAATATTGCTTCATCATCAACCGTAGTTGTAGGAAATAAAGTAACAGTAACAGTAACCATATCTAGTGGAACAAAAATGGGAAGTTGGCAAATGTCACTAAATTATGACAAAAAATATTTACAACTTACAAGTAGTACTGCTAGAGATGGTGGAACATTTATGATAGATTATGCTGAAGACCCTGGAGTTTTGAAGAAAACTTATACATTTACTTTTAAAACTTTAAAAAGTGGTTCAACAAGTCTTTCTGTAGACGGTTATAGAGCCTATGTTTCAAGTGACTTAAGTGCTGTTAGTTTATCTGCAAATACAAAACAAATAAGAATTATAACACAAGCAGAACTAGAAGCAAGTTATTCTAAAAACAACAATTTAAGTGCTTTAGAAGTTGAAGGTTTTACACTTACTCCAGCGTTTAATAAAGACACATTGGAATATAGTATTGTAGCACCTGAAGATACAAAAGAAATAAATATTAAAGCAACGCCTCAAGATAAAACTGCGCAAGTATCAGGGGTTGGAGTTCAAGCTGTAGCTCAAGGTGCTAATAAATTTTCTGTTGTAGTTAAAGCTCAAAATGGTGCTGAAAAAACATATACAATAAATGTTGAAGTAAAAGATGAAAATCCAATTAATGTAACTATAAATGGTAAAAACTATACAGTGGTAAAAATAAAAGAAAATCTACCAACTGCAAATTTATATTCTGAGACAACTATTAAAATAAATGATTTTGATATACCCGCTTATAAAAATGATAACACAAACCTTTACCTTGTTGGATTAAAAGATAGTGGTGGTAACATATCTTTATTTATATATAATGAAAAGGAAAATAAGTACCAAGAATATCATGAAATTGGTGTTAATAAAATAACTATATATCCACTTTCTAGTGATGAAGAAATAAAAGGGTATACTAAAGATACAATTATAATTAATGATACTAAAGTAGATGGTTACTATTATACAAAAGATTCTGACTATGTAATTATTTATGGTGTTAATGTTGAAACTGGTGACAAAGGTTTCTATATGTATGATAAAAAAATGCAATCATTAATAAAATATAATGATGAATATGTAATTGATTTAAATAAAAAAATAGAACTTTATACTTATATCATTTTAGGTTTTAGTGGTTTATTTGTATTAATGATTATTATCATAATTGTTTTAGTAAAGAAAAAGAATGGTAAAAAGAAAAATAAAAAAGTAATTGATAAAGAAACACCTAAAGAAACTAATGATAATGAAGTACTAGAAAAGAATACTATTATTGAAACATAATAGTGTTTTTTTGTTATAAAATAGCATTTTTCTTTGAAACACGGTAAAAAAAATAATTAATAAATTTTTGAGTATTTTTTATTAAATGACTTATTTTTTAGCAAAAATGGCAAAAATAGCCAATAAAACAATTAATATTTTTTACATAAAAACTGTTTAATAATTTGATTTTTCTTTTATTTTCACTAAATATAGTTTATAATAATAGTACGAAGGGAAGATAATATGAATTTAGTAGTAAATAATCATAATGTATTTGTTATTGTTTTGGTTACATTTTTAACAAGTTTGATTTTAGTACCAATTATGAAAAAAGTAGCTATTCACATAAATGCAATGGATGAACCAAATGAAAGAAAAATACATAAAGTTCCAAAGCCTAGATTAGGTGGTCTTGCAATATATTTTTCATTTTTACTTGGCTACATTCTTTACGGTGAAATTAACACACAAATGATTTCAATATTAATAGCCAGTTTTCTTCTTATAATTGTTGGAATATTTGATGACATTAATTCAGTTCCAGCAAGATACAAATTTTTAGTTCAAGTTATTGCAGCATCAATAGTGGTTATTTATGGAAACCTTGGGTTCACAGAAATTTCCTTTTTAGGATTAAAATTTTATTTTAATCATTTTATAAATGATATAATAGCTATAATATTTATTGTTGGAATAACAAATGCAATAAATTTAATAGATGGATTAGATGGACTTGCTAGTGGAGTAAGTGCAATATACTTTTTAACTATTTCTATAATAGCAATTA
>ENA-ORPK01001692-ORPK01001692.1-human-gut-metagenome-genome-assembly--contig:-NODE-1692-length-16795-cov-3.474432_pt1 | contig 16795 bp, 9 predicted proteins | sample MGYA00242139_ERZ509068 | MGnify/ENA primary metagenome ERZ509068 (study PRJEB26280, sample SAMEA2338687) | human gut metagenome | biome: human gut; feature: human-associated habitat; material: faeces... | reverse complement strand
AAAAAAGCCGTAAAGTCAACAAAAAAGACAACTAAGTCAAAAATGAATGTCGAGGATAAAAATGAATATGCTTCAGTTTGAGAAAAACCTTTATGAATTAAGGGATAAAATAGAAGAATTGAAGAAACAAGGCGAAAAATCGGGACAAAATATGACAACAGAAGTAAAACATTTTGAAAAATTGGCGGACGAATATGCAGAAGAATTGTATTCGAATTTGACACCGGCGCAAAAAATTCAAATTGCGAGACACTCTGAACGCCCGAATTTTCAAGATTATGTCGATAGAATTGCCGATAATTTTATTGAATTTCACGGAGATAGAGTCGGCACAGACGATAGAGCAATCGTCGGCGGTCCTTGCGAAATCGATGGAATTCCCGTTATGTTAATCGGAACATATAAGGGAAAAACGACGAAGGAAAACCTTGTTCACAACTTCGGAATGCCTCAACCTCAAGGTTATAGAAAGGCTTTGAGATTGTTCAAGCACGCAGAAAAGTTTAATATGCCGATTGTCACATTGATTGACACTCCAGGGGCATATCCCGGAATTAAGGCAGAAGAAACCGCCCAAGGTACAGCAATTGCGGTAAACCTTGCAGAACTTGCAAAGTTGAACGTCCCTGTAATTGCAGTAATCACTGGCGAAGGCTGCTCGGGTGGTGCTTTGGGACTTGCAGTTGCAAATAAAGTCTTGATGCTCGAACACGCTTACTATACAGTTATTTCGCCTGAAGGCTGTGCCTCAATTTTGTGGCGTGATGCTTCACTTGCTGATAAAGCGGCAGAGGCTTTGAAAATCACACCAGAAGATTTGCTCAAGTTCAAAATCATTGACGATATCATCAAAGAACCTCAAGGTGGAGCACATTACGACCCAGATTTGACGGCAAAACATTTGAAGAAAAAAATCGTAAAATGCTTAAAAGAACTTATGCCGATGTCAGCGGAAGAATTACGTGAGGACAGATATAACAAGTTCAGAACGAAAGGTGTATTCCTCAAATGAAAACCTATCGTGAAATAGCGATTAAAATTAATCCGATTTGTGCAGATATCGTTTGCGATATTTGTCAGGAAAATTTCGACTGCGAAGGCATTATCACAGGAATTGAGGAGTTCAAAAAAACAAAACTTACAAAAGCAGTTTACGATGTCGTGAAGGCTTATGTCACGGACGAAAGCCTCGATTTTGACAGCGTTCAAACATTTTTTCACCAAAAACGTGACGAAATAATTGAAAAACAAATTTTCAATGAAGATATCGGTTCTTGGGATATTACGATTACCGTACAACCCAATGAGGACTGGTCAAAGAAGTGGAAAGAACACTGGAAACCTTCAAACATTTCGGATAAAATTGTAATTTGCCCAAGTTGGGAAAAATATGAAGCAAAAGAGGGCGAAAAGGTTATCATTCTTGATCCGGGGAATGCTTTTGGAACTGGTACTCACGCAACGACGAGACTTTGTGCTCAAGCAATCGAAAAGTACGTCAAGGAAGGCGATACGGTTGCTGACGTTGGCTGCGGCTCGGGTATTTTGGCAATTTGTGCAGAAAAAATTGGAGCGAAAAAAATCGATGCGGTCGATAACGACGGAGAGGCTGTAGTTACGGCGATTGAAAACGCAAAAATTAATCACGCTGACATCAATTTTCAAACCGCAACAATTGACGTTTTGCCTAATAATACCTACGATTTCGTGGCTTCAAACATTTTGCATAACGTTTTAAGAGACATTATGCCCGATATCAAACGTATTATGAAAATAGGCGGAAAGGCAGTCTTGAGCGGTATTTTGGACGAGAAGGCAGAAATTGTATACGATGCACTTGTCAAAAACAATTTGAAAATTTTGGAAAAGACCCAAGAAAAAGAATGGGTTGCTTTTGTCGCAGAAAGAGAGGACTAAATGGGCAAAACAGCGATTATTATTCCTGCAAGATATAATTCAAAAAGATTAAACGGCAAACCCCTTATCAAAGTTTGTGACAAACCGATAATTCAATGGGTTTGGGAACGTGCAAAATCCGTTAAAGGTGCTGATGCCGTGATTATTGCAACAGACAACCAAGAAATTTTTGACACCGCAAAATCTTTCGGTGCAGACGTCGAAATGACTTCGGAAAACCACAAATGCGGCAGCGACAGAATTGCAGAAGTTGCAGAACGTCACCCGGATTTCGACATTATTGTGAATCTACAAGGGGACGAGCCTATGATTGACCCCCTTTGCGTTGAAGAAGTTATAAAAAACCTTAAAAACGACCCAAATGCAGACATCACAACGCTTTGCACATTTGTTCGAGCAGAAGATGACAAAGAAGACCCAAATATGGTAAAAGTCGTTTTCGATTGCAATAACTACGCTTTGTACTTCTCACGTTCGAAAATTCCGTACGAAAGAAACTACGACATCGCAGATTTTTATAAACACATCGGAATTTACGGTTATAGACGGGAATCGTTATTTAAAATGATTAAACTTGACCAACCGAAAATCGAACGAGCAGAAAGCCTTGAACAACTTCGAGCATTGTACAACGGAATGAAAATCAAGGTTTCGCCAGTCGTATACGACTCTGTGGGAATTGATACTATTGACGACTTGAACGCATTTAAAAAAATTGTCGAAAACAAATAGTTTTTAGTTCAAACAAAAAGCCCCGATTGAGTTCAGGGCTTTTTGTTATTTGATTAATTCATCAACTTTTTCTATCATGTTTTTAATTTTTTCATCACTGTCAGATTCGAAATAAATTCTCAAAAGAGGCTCTGTACCACTCTTTCGAACTAATATGCTTGTTACTTCATCTGAAAGATAGAGTTTGATACCATCTGCATGATTTTTTCTTAAAATTTTGAAATCGCCTATAGCATCTGTTTTTTCAAGTTTTTCAAGTGCTGATTTTACAAGTTCATCGCTTGAAAGTTTAACATCGTTGCGTTTATTGATAAATAAGCAACCAGCCTCGTCAACGATTTCCTTGCGAAGTTCGACGACTAATTTTTTAGTGTAAGCAATCGCTTCACAAATGAGCAAAATCGCAATGATACCGTCTTTTTCGGGAATGTGACCTTTTACGCTCAAACCGCCTGATTCTTCGCCACCAATGATGGTTTCGTGCGTTCTCATCGCCTCACCGACCCACTTGAAACCAACAGGAGTTTCAACGACTTCTACCCCCAAATTTTTAGCGTAAATGTCAAGCATAAGGCTGCCTGCAACTGTTTTTACAAGTTTGCCCGTGAAGTGCTTGTTGACTTTTAAGTGTTTCAAAAGAATTGCAATGACTTCATTTGCGGTTACAAAGTTTCCGTTTTCATCAACGAGTGCAAATCTGTCACCATCACCGTCATTACTAAACCCGACGTGTCCAGTTTGTTTGCATTTTTCTTTAAGTTCACCCAAAAATCTTTCAGCAGGTTCAGGAAGTTTTCCGCCGAAGTTGGGGTCGTAGTTTAAATTCGTTGCATCACAAGGGATTCCGTATTTTTTAAAAATTTCAACAAGAACAACCCCGTCCGCACCGTGAAGTGCATCGTAATTGACTTTCAAACCACTTTCCGCAATTCTTTTTAAATCGACTAATTTTTCGATATGATTGATGTAATCAGGAACGAAATTAAACGTTTCAATTGAACCTGTCGGTTGAGTTTCGACTTCTTTGTCAATATTTGCAACGATTTCTGAAGTAATTTCATTTGTGGCTGGTCCTGCATAGTCGGGAATAAATTTCATACCCAAATATTCAGGTGGGTTGTGAGAAGCAGTAAACATTATGGCACAAGCGTTTTGATGCTTTGCTGAGTAGGCAAGAACTGGTGTTGGAACAACCTTTTCCGACAATAAAACCTTAAAACCGACCGTTTTGAAAACATTTGCACACAATTTTGCAAAATAATCTGCCTTCAAACGAGGGTCAAACCCAATAATAATCTTCTTTTCAAGCCCAAAGTTGTCAAGAACATATTTTGCGATTGCATAAGATGCTCTTGTGACGTTGGTGTCGGTAAAATCCTTGTCAATAATGGCTCTCCAGCCGTCTGTTCCGAATTTAATTTCGCTCATTTCAAATCCTTTTTAATTTTTAAATGCTGTGATAAAATAATTTTATCAGAATAATAAAGTATAGCAAAATGAATATTTTTGAAGCGGAAAATTTATATTTTTTAGGTCCTGAAGGCACTTATGCACACTCAGCAATGCAAAAATTTGTTAAGAATTTGGATATCAAAGCAAAAAACATTATCCCCGTATTTCCAATAACGGCGGTGTTTAAGGCGATTGAGAAAGATAAAAGTGCAATCGCAGTTTTGCCGATTGAAAACTCAATCGAGGGCATTGTTCGAGAAACAATCGACAATCTTGTGAAACTTGAGGATAAAAATTTCAAAATCGTGGCGGAAACGGTCATTCCCATTAATCATTGTTTGATGTCAAAATCCACTGATAAAGCGGATATCAAGGAAGTTATTTCACACGCACAAGCACTAGGACAATGCTCCGGTTATCTTTGCAAAAATTTTCCAAACGTAAGAATTACCCCCGCTGCATCAACCAGCGAAGCCGCAAAATCCTTGCAAGGCAAGGATAAAACACATGCTGCAATCGCAGCCGAAGTCGCTGCAAATTTATACGGGCTGAACATTTTAGATAGAAATATCAACGACGTTTTGGACAACAAAACCCGCTTTATTCTTTTAGCAAGAGGAGAACGACCTTCTACAGGTTACGACAAAACAAGCATTTTCTTCTCCGTAAATAACGAACCTGGTGCACTTTTCAACGTTTTGAGTATATTTAACATGTATAAAATTAACATGCTCTTCATAGATTCTCGTCCGTCAAGAAAAAAAATGGGCGAATACAATTTCAGTATCGACCTCGAAGGTCATCAAACCGATGCAAAAGTAGAAGCAGCACTGAATCTTGCTTCTGAATACACCGGAAACTTAATCGTAACAGGCTCATACCCTCGTTTCAAAGATTAATAAAAAACGCATATTGTAACAAAATATTTACAAAACGCATTTTTTGGAATATTTGTTTTTTCAGTGTCATCTCTTATATGGAACAATTTTTAGTAAGGACAAAAAGATGACATTATCAAGCACGGCAGAATATAGAGTAAGCGCAAAAGGTTTCAATGCAGTTAAGAGAATTTGTGCAAAAATAACTAACCAAGATTCAAGACGCAGAGCGTTTAAAGCACTTTTGTGTATGGATACACTGGCGGATTACCTTTATTCACAAGGCTTTAACATAGATATTTCCAAAAATCTTTATAAGATTTTACCTTTGAACGAAGAATTTGAATTTACAGATATCCATTGCAATGGAAGGTTTATCAACGTTGTTCCAGTCGTAAACGGTCAATATGTCCTTATACCGAAAAACCACACCATTTTTGACGTTGTGCCAGAATTATATGTCGTCGCAGATTATAATCAAACGACAAAAAAGGTCAAATTTTTAGGCTGTTTTGAAGGGGACAAAGTGCCTAAATCGGTCGAAAACGGAAACCATTACGTTTGTGATATCAAAAATCTCGAATCACCCGCAATGGTTGAAGAATTGCTCAGCAGCATTAAGCCCGAAGAGATTTCTGAAAAAAGCCACGGTCTTTTCGTATCATTTTTCATCGACTACCTTGACGGAGTTTTGGACGACACGTCGAAAAAACGATTGATTACTCACTTAATCGAATGTAAAGAATGTCGCTCGGAACTCGTCGAATTTTTCGACTACGAAATGATTGCAAAAGAAACAAAAAAATTCCCCGAAGTTCTTAACGACAACACCCTCGACATAGTTGCCGCAGTAGCGGTAAACGACCCTAAATACAAGGATTTCAAAGAATATACAATCCAAATTGAAAAAGAAAAAGATGAATACGATGAGGACGAAGATGACGAAAATGTTGGCGGAAAACAAATAAAATCAGCCATTGAAGACCCACTTCAAATTCTATACGGGAAAAATAAAAATCAAAAAATCTTCGATCTTATGGGCGATAGACCGAAAAAAACAAGCATGCTCGACAACGTTATGTCAGATATTGCAAAATCGGTCAAAAAGCCAGTGGTACAAGAACTTACCCCCGAAGAAAAAAGCATTACATACAGTGGCTCAATTAACCCAGAATACTACGCCGAAGGCTTGCCCGAAGGTACTGACATAGAACAAGAGCCACAAAAAGACGATTTGAACTTGGATTTTGACTATATACCAAAATCAACTCAAAAAAACGATGAACCAATCGAAATTGAAGAAGAGGACGAAGTCCTAAACATCAATGAAAACAACACTTTGGACAAAACAATTCCGACAAAAGAAGTCAACATTCTTCACTCAGAAAAAACTGACGTCGATAAGCCAAAATTCGCAGAACAACTCAATCCGCAACCTGAAACACCAGTCTCAACAACAGATGAGTTGATTTTACTTGATGAAGAAAAAAGCGTAGATGAACCAGAGTTTGCCTCACAAATAAAATCATCACAAAATCAAAAAGTTACCGAAGACAACGACTACGACGATATCATTACCATTGAAGATGATAACGATGACTTAAACATTCTCGCTCCGAAAAAAGACGAAAATGAACTCCCTAACTCGATGGACAACGTTGTTTATTACGAGGAAAACGAAGAACAAGACGAAAAAGACGACGTAATAGAAATTGTCGACGAGGATAACGATGTTTTGGGTATTGAAATCCCCTTAAAAGCCAATAAAGAAGATGAAAATACACCATCGATAAATCTTCACGAGGAACTCTCTGCAAGCATTTTACAAGGCAAAAATGAAGAAGAGAAAGAACCTGAAATTATTGATGATTCCATGCCGTTCGAGCTTGAATATGAAAATACAACGAAGGACGAAGATTTAATCGTTGTGGACGAAAAGCCACAAGAAGAAACCGACGACCTCGAAATTATATCAGACGACACAAAAGTTATAGAAACACCTGAAACTCTTGATATTATTGACGATGAAGAAGCTGAAGTTAATGATGAAGATTTAGTTCACTTTGATGCAGTTGACTTGGATATTGTGGACGAAGATGACGAACAACAGCAAAGCGTAATCCCATCAACGATTGAAGATGCAGGAATTGCAGCCTCAAGTTTGATTGACGATTTTGAAGACGATAGCAAAGAAACAATAGCGAAAAATATTACCAAGAACATCACAAAAGATGCCCTCGGCACTGCTGCAAAAATAGCAACAGAAAACACTTCCGATATGCTGAAAAATCTTTCAACAAGTGCAAAAATTGTTTCTGAACTAAGCAACGTGGGTGATTCTTTAACAACAAACCCATACTTAAATGCCGAAAAACCTATCAGTGAGTCTAATAACACTATTAGTGTTGACAGCAAAGAAGACGATTTATATTACATAAATGAAGATACGATTAAACCTCCAACTCCACAAAAACCTTCTGTTGCAAAAGATAACACTATTGGTGTTAACACAAAAGAAAACGACGATTTAATCATCATCGACGACGAAGAAGAAAACGACTTTGCTAAAACAAATAAGAAAGGAGCAAACGATGTTCTTAACTTTACAGATGACACAAATAGTAGCAATGACGATTTTATAATAATAAACGAAGACGAAGATGATGATTTTAAGTCCTTCTCAATTCCAACGAATATTCCACAGGACAACAACTTCGAGCCAATGATTGATAACAAAAATGAGACAAATGATGTCTTAAAATTTATCAATGACACAAATAGTGGCAATGAAGATGAAGACTTTATCGTTATTGATGAAAATGAACAAAATGACATAAAAGCCTTCTCTGTTCCAACAGAAACAACTCAAGAAGAAGTTGATGATTTCATCATAATTGATGACGAGGAAGACGTTTCCACTGTTCCTGCTGAAAAGGTAATCAGCGACGACCTTTCACCAGAGGCAAACGACGACGCTACAAACAATGACACTATTAGTGTTATCAACGAACCGTTAGAGGAAGAGTCAGAAAATTCCGATGACAAACTCCTCGATGAGTTGCCGATGATAAGAAAAGAAGATATTGTCGCAAAAGAAAAGGCATCAACGCCTGCAGAAGCGGTTGTTCCTAAAATCGACCCGATTCCTTCTCAACCAGTTGAACTCAATGACGACGAATCAAGCCTTCTTTCGTTTGGAGATGAAGACGACACAGAATTTTTGAATTTTGATGACAATCAAGATTTTCTTTTGGAATCAGAAGATGACTCATTTATGCTGCAAGAAGAGCCGCAAACTCAAGCAGAGCCTCAACCGACTTCTCCGCCCGAGCCTCAAATTACTCCCACACCTGAGGTTAACGAAATCGAACCTTCTCTTCAAGCAGATGATGAAGATGACGATTTAATCATCATTGATGATGACAACCCGACACCTATTGTCCCCGAAAAGCCTTTAGGTGCAACAGATAACACAAATAGTGTCAAAGCCGATGACGATATGTTAATCATCGATGATGACGATGAAGATTTAATAATTCCACAAAGCAAAGAACCTCAGAATAACACGGATTATGATGATTCTGTTAACTTCTTCCGCCCTGCTGGTGCAAGTTTTGACGACGATATTCCAAAATCAAGAAATGATTTTGCCCCAATCAGCAACAATAATGACAATTTTGAAGCAATAAAATCATCTGACGATGACATGTTGATTTTGGACGACGAAGATGATGACACGAACAAATTAGAAAAAATTGCCCCTGAATCCACAGAGGAAGATGACCAAATCGAAATTCTCGACGAACAAGAGGAACAAGAAGAACAAAAACCGACCGAATCTGACCCCCAAAAACCTGTCAGCCAATTGGATTTACTCTTCAAATCTCTTTCTGACAGAGAAAAAGAACAAATTGAGGCTATTCAAACAGGAAAAAATCAAGAAAAAGAAAATGTAATTCCTGAAACAACGCCGATTGCACCTGTTTCAAAACAACCAAAATCAACAATGTTCAACAAAAATTTCAAAGATGCCATTTCGGCAAAAGATGAAGCGGTTGAAGAGGGTAGAATTAGCCTTAAACCAACAGAAGAACCTGTTGTTGACCCACTCATTAATACAACAGTTGAAAAAATTGACGAAGACGAATACGAAGAAATTCAAGTTGATGACGACGATAAAAATCAAGATGATGAAAATCAAGAAGTTGAATACGTCTACGAAGACGAGGACGGCAACGTAATCGATGAACCGGACGAAGACGTCGAATACGTCTACGAGGACGAGGACGGCAACGTAATCGATGAAACAAATGAAGATACTTCTGAAACCGAAAAGTCGGACGAAAATATTGACTTGCTCCCAGAAATCGAGGACAAAGTTGAAGAAACAGAAGAGCAACCTCAAGCAGAGGACAAGTTTGCCAATGTTGATGACGATTACGGCGATTTTGATGAAGATTCAAACTTCGATGAAAACACTGCCACAAGTGATGATTTTGGAGAAACTCAGGAAGAAAACCCTGTTGAAGAACCCAACGAAGGTGAAGAATTTGACGAAGAATCAGATTATGAGGCCGAAGAAGAGTCTGAGGAAGACCAAGAACTCAAGAAGAAAGCAATCATCAAAAAGGCTGCAATCGCTGCGGCAGTTGCACTTGTACTCATTGGTGGCGGCATAACTACAAAGGTTATTCTTTCGCACACCAATGCTCGTGCAGAACAACAAGCCCTCAACGAAGGTGCTTCTCTTGGTGATGCAACAGCCGAAGAAGAAGGAGGTTTGGCTGTTCCAGCGGAGGCACAATCTCCGACAGGCGGACAACTTGACCAACCGACAGTAGGTGGCGGAGAAGAAGGTGGACTTTCAATTCCTGAAAACGATACTGACGCACTCGGTGCAACACCAACGACAGAAGAGGCGAAACCTCCTGTTACACCTGTTACCCCAGCAGAAAAACCATCAGGGCCAAAAGCAGGAACGTCAAATGCAACAACTTCTGACTTAAACAAGGCTGTGGCAAATGCATTCTCCGATGCACCGACTTCGATGACAGTTAGAAAAGCATCTTGGGGCGTAGGTGCATCACTCGCTGCTGATGCAAGTTTCAAGGCTTACTTACAACAAATGGGCAAATCAGTTAAGTCCGCTTTGAGAAAAAATCTTGCTTCGGTAAAAGGTGAAGCCCCCGCATCTCCTGTAAAAATTCGAATCAAAATGTCAGATTCTGGCAATTTACAGGACGTTGTAATTCTCAAATCTTGTGGAAATACGCAAGTCGATGAAATTGTATTACAAAGTGTTAAACAAATCGTAGCGGCATGCCCGTTCCCCGAACTAAGCGAAAATACTTTGAAAGCAAACCACAAGGCAACAGGCAGCAACACAGTGAAAATGTCGTTAACAGTTACATTCTAACTTTAATTTACATTTTTTCAGGCTTTATGATATGATTTCAGTAACAGATAACTCATGAGAATCGGTTATGGGACTGGAAATTGACGAACAAAGACGCCTGATTGAGAAATTTGTCAGGTCAAATATAAAATTTAATGGTAACGAAGATTTATTGGAAGACTTCTGCAATGAAGCCTTCCAAAAGTCGTATATTATTTTCAACAGCAGTTCTTCAGTTCAAAAAATCGAAAGTTATATTCAAAAAGTCGTAAACACTTCAATAATCAGTGTTTTAAAGGATTCGGGAAGATTAAAAAGAAACGCTTCTGGTCGTTATGAGCGTCACAGAGAACTTCCTTTGGAAGAAGAACATTTCAAAATGCCCGAAATCGAAGACCCCGCTCAACAAACGAGTGTTTATCAAGAACCGTCCTCGAAAAAATATTCCTACGACATTGAAGATCCAAAAATCGGTATTGAGGACAAACTTATAAGAAAAGAATTGCTCCAAAAAATTGCCGATGCCGTTTGCGTTGTCCACAGCGACAACCCTGGCAAATGTTATCTGGAAATCTATCAAGCACGTTATATCCGTGGAATGAAACAAAGAGAAATCAGTTCTTTGTTGAACATTTCTCAATCAGAAGTCAGCAAGCGACTTCTCGAACTTTCAAAGTTGATAAAATTTCGTATCGATACATAGAAAAAAATTATGAGTCAAAAATTTTGTCCGAAATGTAAAAAACCCGTAAACGACAATGCGATTAGATGCCAGCATTGTAATATGCGTTTGAAAGTTATTTGCCCGACCTGTAACACGGCAAATCTTTTCGGATTGGACGCCTGCACAAACTGTGGTACTGTCCTTTTAAAATACTGCGAAACCTGTGGTAGTGCAAACTTTCCCGATGCAAAAGAATGTAGAAAATGCCACACCTCTTTCGAAGAACAAGTTTTGACTTTTGAAAAAAATCGCTCGAAAACTTTCTCAAAACAAAAGTCAGCATCAACAAAAATCGTTGAACCGATTAAAAAGGAAGAAGTTGAAGAACAAATAATCCCTGAAAACCTTGCCTATCAACCGCAAGAAGAGATTATTGATGTTCCTGAAGAAGAAATCATCGACGAAACTAACGACGTCAGCCAAGACGAAGATATTGAGGTTATTCAAGACAGAGAGCCTCAAGAAGAAGTCGAATACGTTGAAGAGTACGAAGAATACGTCGAAGATGACGGATATTCTGATGAACCAACTGAAACAAATGACGAGCAAACAGGCTTTGAGCCTACTGATGATGAGGCTCAAGACGATATCGACAACGAAGAATTTGAAGAAGTTGAAACGGACGAAAATTCATACGAAAATAGCGAAACCGACAGCGAAATCACAATCGACGAATTGCTCGCTCAAAGCGAAAACAACATTGAGAACAACGAAATTAACGACAGTCAGGATATGGTTTTCTTCGATGATGCTCAACCACTTCTTGAACAACTTTCAAATATTGTCCAAACCCCTAACAATGCCGTAATTGCTGCTGTCTGTGCAGAAGAAGGTATGGGAAAATCGACAATTATCAAAACTTTCATCGATTCATTAAATCAAAAAGGAATCGTGCCGATTGTCGCTGAATGTTCTGAATCCATCAAGGTTTCACCATTTGGAACAATTAGAGATTTCCTCTTGAAACTCTTGACGTTGCCCGATTTGCACCCAGATATTCAAACTTTCTTTGGAGATGAAACAAAACAACTTTTTGTTCAAAACTTCGAAAACCTGAACGATGTGGAAATCGTGAACTTCATGAACTTCCTCTATCCGACTATGCACGCAGGTTTCGACAACATTATCGACAACAAGAATATAACGTATACTCTTCTTGAAAAGATTTTCTCATCAATTACGACGAAAAATCAGGCGGCGTTTATCATTGACGACTTTGATTACATCGACACCGCATCGTTTGAATTTGTCGAAAATTTAATCAGAAAACAAATTATCAATAACCAAACAAAACTTTTTATCACATACAGAGAAAGAAAATCAGCAAGATTGTACTTCGACAAAGATATTTCAAGACAAGACATCTTCACAACGATGTACTTGAACAATCTTTCCGAAGAAAATACTCAAACTTTAATCAAAAATTTCGCAAATACTCAGCAAGTCCCGACGGCAGTAAATTTTGCCATAAACGAAAAAGGACGAGGAAACATTTTCTTCACAGAACAATTCCTCGCACTCCTATTCGACGTCGGATATATGTTTATCAACAATAATTCGATGAGTTTCAAAGAAGACGAGCCGTTGCCGTTCTTGCCGAAAACTATTGAAGAAATCATCAGTTTGAGATACAAGGCTCTCAATGCACAAGATTTGAAAGATGCCCTTATGACAGCGTCGATTTTGGGCTACAAATTCGACAAATCAGCATTTGCGGCGATTGCGGACATAACCGAAGAACAAACGACAGAACTTATGCAAAAATTAGTCGATTTGATGTTCATTCAACCTTGTTCGGATTACGAATATTGCTTCAAGAACATGACCTCTTGGGCTGTAATCTTCTCTGAAGCACACAATGACCCGAGATTTGCGGTAATTTGCAAAAAAGTTTTCTATATTTTAGGAAAATTTGCACTCTCAAATCCGATAATCAAAGCCTCAGTCGCAAAATATCGTGATGAAGCAGATGTTGCAACTCAATCGTGGATTGACGTTTCGAGCCTTTGCGGATATTTGGGTGACACATACATTTACGCTCTCTCTCTCGAACAGTTCTTGATGTGTTCGGGTTACGACGAAAATGCACAGGAAGTTTCTGACCTTCAACAAGAAGCTCTCGAAAAAATCGCAAAACTTATTTACAAACAAGAACCTGAAAAGGCTAAACGATACTTCAATGCACCGATTGTCACGGCAAGAGAAAATTCTGACATCGTCAAACTCATTGACCTTTGCGGTTACATGATTAAAATTTGCTATCAACTTTCAGACTACAACGGAGTCTGCGAAACTGTTGATATGATTATCAATGCGGCAGATGACGAAATTTCTCCGCTCGAAAAATCTCTCGTTTTATCGAGAAAATTGAACGCTCTATTCTATGAAGGAAATTGCGAAGAAGGTATCAACCTCGCAAACAACGACATCATTCCAACGTTGGAAGAAGAATTGGCAAAAAATAACGACCCAGAATTCTCACAAAGCCTCTTCACAACTTGGTTTGACACCTCTATGGCACTTGTCAAATTATATGCACTTCAAGGTAATTCGAAATCAATCGAAATTGTTGAAAATACCGCAGAAATTTTGCAAATGAACAACATTGAGGACATTGTTTACACAATCAAATTGTCATTGGCAAGAGCGTTTGCATTGACTGTTATCGGAAAAATTCAAGAATCAGTCAACCTCTTAAAATCAATCGAGCAAATCCCAGATTATGACAATCCGCAATTCATTTTGGAACGTAATCTCATCTTCTCGTTGAATTTGGTATTCGCAAACGTTACGGACGGATTGAGAGAAATTCTCTTCGAATACGCAAAATATTCAGAAAACGAAAACGACAAATTTGGCAAACATATTTACAAATTAATGCTCGCTTGGTTGACATACGCAGAAGGCGAATACGTCAAGGCTAATAACATTTTTGACGAAGAATTGACCTTCTACGCTCAAGAAAAGATTGTCACAGGTGCATTGATTTCGTGGTTATTCATTGCGAAAAATGCTCTCGCAATCGCAGGTGTCGAAAGTGCGGAACACGTTGCAATGAAAGCATTAGAGGTTGCACAAAATCCGAAATTCTCGCAATATCACGTTGCAGTTTACCTCCAAAAATTGGTTGCTGAAATTAACCTCGCAAAAGGTGATGCAAGTGCAGCAAAAATGTACCTCGAAAAAGGTATGCTTATTGCAAAACAATTCGGTATTGACCTTGCACAAATCGAATTATACAGAACGTATGTCAAATTCCTCGAAAATACTCTCTCGCAAGCCAAAGGTGCTGACAGAGCAGATATCATAAACAAAATCGAAAGCACTTACAAATCAATCCTTCAAGATGCAGAAAAACTCAAAGTCCCTGGATTAACAGAATCTGTCAAAAAGGATTATGATGCCCTTACTGCAACGCTTTAAAAAGGATATTAACTTTTTCCAAATTTGATTTGAAGGTTGTTTGACGAAATGTCGCCATCGCCCTTATAACTCATTTCAATTTCGTTCGTGTCGACAATCAAATAAATACGGTTTTGAAAAGCGTAAGAAAGAAGTTCATAGGGCGTTATACCCAACTCTTTCGCCTGTTTCAAAATACTTTTTGATACTTTATTTGTCGAGTCAAAAGTCACCCAACCATATTCAGGGGTATAGGCTTCAACCCAAGCATGTCCATTATTTGAGAGCCTTTGCATATCAACAAACGGAATATTAAAACCGTAAACAACCCTTGCAGGGATTCCCTTTGAGCGGCAAAGAGCGACCATTAAATCGGCAAACTCAGTACAGACGCCACGTTTCGAGCGTATTGCACCGATTGCCCCTTTGTGTTTTCCAACATCAAGGTAGTTATATTTTATCGTTTCAACAACAAAATCAAAAATATTTTTTACCGTATCAAGGTCATTCGTCGCCCTCGTAACGTATTCCGCCGAAACAGCCTTTATTGCTTTATCATTAGACTCAATGTTTCTCTCTGGCGATGTGTAACGCTCCTTTTCCTCAGCAGACAGTTTGCCATCAATATTTTTGCCAAACTTTTGTGCTACTGCCGCCGTGTAAGTTTGAACTTTCGCATAACCGTCAATAGAAACACGGATTTTGCCCCGCGGCTTCGTCAAACGAATAACCGCAAACGTCCCCTCGGGACGATGCTCGAATTTTTCCGGAGTCGGCGTAACCTTTATACTATCGACTTTTTGGCGATAAGGGACATCTTCAGGAATTTCAAACGCCAAAAGCACCTCATCAAGTTGCCCCGTGAACATAACATCTCTTGAAATATTGAACCTAAAACGCTCATTAGCCTTTATTGCAGAGCGATTGGGAATAACTTTTAGTTCAGAAAGCCTTCCCGTCGGCTGTTTTCTTTCAACAACGACTTCCGTCTTTTCTTCAGTTTGCCTTGCACCGAAAAATGCCAGATAACATACCCCAGTCAAAATCAGAACAATCCCAACAAACACAAACATAGTAAACTTTTTGAACTTTTCTATATCCTCGTCACTTTCGTTATTTTCCTCGTCATCAACAGATTTTTTTGGCTCAAAATTATCATTTTGTCCTTCAAAATTTTCGCCAAAATCTTGCTCCGGCTGAAAACCACCTTGAAAACAGTGAAAATTATTTTGAGAGGAAAAATCATCTTGCACCTCAAAATCTTTTTCTCCAAAATCTTCCCCAAAAGATTTCGACTGAAAATCATCTTGAGATGAAAAATCGTTTTGAGGAGAGAAGTCATTTTTCGACTCAAAATCCCCCATCGCCTCAAAATCTTTATGTTCCTCTATCGGTTCAAAATCGTCCATGTCATAATCCTAAAATTTACAATCAAGATAAAAATATTATACAAAAAAATCGCCGATTTGTTCAATCGACGATTTAATAATGTGTGTAATTATGTTTTTAGTTTATGCTTTTTCGTATTCTTTTTCTTTTTCTTGTTTTTCAATTTCCTTAGAAACATCTACGATTTCGCCGTGTCTTGCTCTGTTTCTGAGTTCTTGAATTTTTTGTTTATCGAGAACTTTAAGTTCCATTCTTCCGTCAGATTCTTTTGAAAGAGTAGCCTTGATTTTTGTGCCGTAATCGTCATATTTGTTATCAATTTTGCCGTCAACGATTTGTTGTTGGAACCATTCGATGTGTTTTTGAGCGTTTACAGGGTATTCAGGGTGAACTTCAAGCCATTTGAGGTATGACATATTTCCTCTCGGGTGGTTACATTCACCACATTCTGCAAGGTAATTGTCAGTGTCGTTCTTGCCGCCCAATGAGTGTGGGTGCACGTGTTCAATAGTTTGTGTAGATTCTTTCAACAATTCGTTAAAAATACCTGTGTTGTCTTTGCAAGCAACCTTATTGAAGTGTTTCATTGCTTTTTCAGTGTTTTGCGGAAGTTCCATTGCTGAATTGATTACCATATCGTAACTTACCGGGTCAATTTCGCCTCTTTCTTGCATACCTGACAACTTTTCAGTAAATGCAATTCTGTCGATTTTGCCTTGAGCAACTTTTTCTTTTTCTCTTGCAATCAACTTCGAAACAGCATTGTCTTCACCCATATTTGCTTTTGCAATTTCGTTTGTCTTATCCAAAACGCCTTGGCAATAGTCTTTCAAATTACCTTGGAAATCTTTTCTAATTTCTTGAATTGCACCTTTTGCGTCCAATTTAGGGTTTTTAGCCGCTTGA
>ENA-ORPK01001685-ORPK01001685.1-human-gut-metagenome-genome-assembly--contig:-NODE-1685-length-16839-cov-5.502324_pt1 | contig 16839 bp, 14 predicted proteins | sample MGYA00242139_ERZ509068 | MGnify/ENA primary metagenome ERZ509068 (study PRJEB26280, sample SAMEA2338687) | human gut metagenome | biome: human gut; feature: human-associated habitat; material: faeces... | reverse complement strand
GAAAGATTCTCTCGTTATTTGTTGCAAAAACGGGGGCATTTCTTTCGAAACTCTCAAATGTTGACGAAAATCGCCCGTGTAATCCCTTACATCCTCAAAATACAAAATGGAAATTTGCAAAATCCTCTCGTGATTTTGATTCCGGAATATCGGATTGTTCAGCGAAACAAACCCATTGTTTTGCCGCTTCGCACACCTCTTCAACGATGCGTTGCATCTTAGGCTTCGTTAGGCCTGCCTCAAACCCTACAGCAAAGCAATCTTCCGCGGTAATACTGTCGGATTTACCGTTAATAAGACATTGATGGTTATTGATGTAATTGCTATTAGGATCGATGCTGTACGTTAAATCATAGGCAGGAGACAAAGACCATTTGCCCTGCCGATCCATCAAGAAAGAAAAATTCTTGGCGTGGTCATCATAATTGCTCGTCACGACATTAAAAATCATGCGGCGGAACAATTCATATTTATCTTCAAAATCCGCACCAAGATTATCAATGATATTAAAAATTATCGAGTAAGAAATATTGTGTTTCACAGCATAATCAATATGGCCAAGTCCACATGCGGTTTGCATATGAATCTTTTGCATCTTGCCATTAGAATCGACGTACCGATCAAATCGCTTCGTCATAAAGTGATAATCCCCATCTTCTTTAAGAAGGCGAGATTCATTCATTTTTATACCCGCAGCCTTGGCCATTAGGTAATAGGCATATTCTTCGCGCGTTTGGTAGGAATCATAAAAGGAATTGAGGCTTTCTTGGTCGACTTTATCAAATTTGATGATCCAATAAGAAAACCCAGGGCCCGCATCCATTTGACCCGACCGATAAACGCCCGTTTTTTCGTTATAAGCAACAACTGCTTTCGCTTTCGCTCCTCCGGCGGAGCTTCCTACTTTAATAAGGTCTCTTAATTTGCCTAATTCTGGCTTTAAGGCAGAATTCGAACGTCTTTTAAGCACTTCCTTTGCTGCATCGGCAATATCCTGGACACGAATTTCATTTGGCTCGTTCAAAGTCCCATCCAAGACGGGCTGGTATTCCAAAGCCCCCATCCCACGACAGCCGATATAAAGAAGTTCCTCAATGGGAGACAAGGAATTCTTGTCCCTTCCAATGGATATCAGGTACTCGTTAATGACCTTTCGGCCAAATCGGTCAGGCAAAGAATCGGCAAAAAGACCGGGGAGCCCTCGAAAAGTATCGCTAATTAAATTTGGAAAAGAATAGGCCGCGGTTCGGAGAGGCATCATGATGGGTGAAATTTCCACTCCGCGCTTCACGAACGATTCGTCATAAGAAAAATAAACGTTATTTTCATCGTCATTCGATAAATAACCAACCACTGTCCCCCATAAAAGCACTTTTGCTATCATTTTTCATCTCCCCACGGAATTTCATTGTTTTTCTTTTTTGGCCTTGCTCTTTGCTTCGAATGCCCCAGACGGTGTAAGTCAACGGAATTGATCCCAAGATTAGGGATTAAAAATTCAAAATTCCCTGCCAAAGACAAGGTTCTTAGAATTTTAATTAGATTATCTAACGAAATCGTTCCTGTTTGTTCAAAGGAACGAATCGTACCGACCGAAACTCCACTTTTTTGAGCAATATACGAACGTGAATAGTTCAAAGACAAACGATAGGCTTTGAATCGATTTGCCAATTCTAGTTTGGTCGATGGTAAAGAAGAAAAATTTGTGATGCTCATAAATTTAGTTTAATATTCAAATTTATAAGTGTCAACTTCTTGGTAGTTATAATATGTTATTTTTGTTTATCTATCAACTTCTTGATAGTTATACAAAATCATTAAAATGCGATGCTTGTGCAAGGATTGCCAGGATTTGGCAGATACAGATGGTCCTCAAAAATGCCCCAATAACAGCGAAAAGTTTTTGGGTTCAAAATACGCATACAATACCAGAGACCTCAATATATGATTCCTTCTTTGCTCGTCGTTGGAACACCGATATTAATCGCAGATGAGCTGAAGTCAAACCGTGAATTCTTAAAGGAAAGTCCATTGTCTAAAAAAGAGCGTGTTTCCAAGAATTATTGCGCTTTGCGGTCAGGGGAAGCCGACTTAACCTCTGGAAGAAGCCCATATTCGACCCTTGGGACACGATTTCGACAGCAGCCATATTTCGCTCACTCGAATCGATGCCGCGCGACGTGGGACGACCTGGGCTAGCCAGAACGAGTTATATACAAGTATATAAAACGCTTCGGCGTCGATGGATTCCAATAGTTTCAGAGTGAGGGATGGGCGACGACGAAAAAACCGCCCACGCGGGACGGTCTTGTTGATTTGCTGCTTCGTGTTTTGGGGAGAACGGTCTTCGTATGAACGAGGAGAATCACTCTCGTCCTGACACAGCTTTTACCAGATTACTTAACTTCTGGTAATAATCCCATGAAACGAGCGTTCTTAATAGCAACGGCTAATTGACGTTGATATTTAGCACTGGTTCCAGTTATAGCACGTGGGGTGATTTTGCCATCAGCAGAGATAAATCTTTGAAGCAATTCGACATTCTTATAGTCGATATGGTCAATCTTATTCTTTTTGAAATAGCAAACCTTACGGCGGGAGCGAATTTTCTTAAAAGCCATAATTAATCCTTTCTAGAAATTAAAACGGGAGATCGTCATCGATGATATCGATGGAATCTGTGTCTTTACTTTCTTGTGGTTGAGCTATAGAGGCTGGAGACGAATCGGTATTAGGGTCCGAATAGTAGCCAGAATCATTAGCAGCATTGCTAGATTTTGGTTCCATGAATTCAATATTTGTAGCAATAACTTCGGTTGAAGTGATTTCTACATTATCACTGCGTCTAGTGTATTTACGTTGTGTTAATCTTCCGATAACTCCAACTAAATTACCTTTTCTAGTGAATTTTACGACGGTGTCAGCACTCTTTCCAAAGATGGAAACAGGCATAAAGACTGTAACTTTTTCTCCGTTAGGTCCTTTTCTAGAATCATCAACAGCAATGGTGAAGGAAGCCACGCTAAGTCCAGAAGTAGTCCTACGAAGTTCAGGGTCACGAGTCAAGCGACCAACTAATACGACATTGTTAACCATTTAAAGTCCTCCTAAGCGATTTGGTTATTCCTTATCGATTGTGATAAGGAAACGGATGACTTGATTATCAAGTCTTGCCAAACGATCAAATTCCTTTAAGCCTTCGGAATTAGCAGCAACTTTAATTACTACATAATAACCTTTGGTTTGCTTTTTGATCGGATAGGCAAAATCACGAAGTCCCCATTCTTTGACATCGGTAACATTAGCTTTGCTAGCAGCTAGGATGCCATGGAGCTTTTCGATTTCAGCCTTTCTAGCAGCATCGTCTAGATTTGCAGAAAGGATGTACATGATTTCATACTTTTCCATTGATTAAGCACCTCCTAATTTCGGTCTTCGGGTCACCTTAGTTGGGTCTATGTGACCATAGAAGTATGTGCGCCAAGTTTCCTTCAAACAAGGCTTTAGTATTATATAGAAGAAGTGATTGATTTTCAATCAATGAAAAGCAGTCATCCATTAAGGCAATTATGGCCTCACTATATAAGTAGGCGGCTAGCAATAAAAAAGGCTACAAACTTTTTTCTTTTTTTGTAGCCAATTGATTTAATTATTTTTCGTCTTTCATGGTTGGGAATAGCAATACTTCCCTGATATTTTGTGTGTTGGTAAATAACATGCAAAGTCTATCAATGCCAACTCCGATACCACCTGCTGGAGGCATGCCGTATTTAAGTGCATCCATGAATGAATAGTCTATATCATTTGCTTCTTCATCCCCTCTATTTTTGGCTTCTAATTGAGCCTTGAATCTTTCTAATTGATCGAATGGGTTATTTAATTCGGTATAGGCATTCCCGAATTCAAATCCACCGACAAAGAATTCAAATCTTTCAACGAAGCGAGGATCTTCGCTCTTTTTCGTAAGAGGAGAGACTTCGATTGGATAAGTATGGATGAATGTAGGTTGGATTAAAGTCTTTTCAACAAATTCATCAAAGAAGGCTTGAATAATGTAACCGACTGAGTTCCAACTCTTTTCAAGAGGTACATTATGTTCTTTTGCTAAAGCCACTGCTTCTTCAAAACTCATTTGCTTAGTGAAATCGATTCCAGTTTTTTCCTTAATGGCTTCGGTCATAGAAATCCATTTGAATGGTTTAGAGAAATCAATTTGGATATCACCCCAAGTGACAATATCGCTTTTGGCAATCTTTTCAGCTAAGTCTTTGAATAGTCCTTCAACCCAATTTCTCATATCGGATAAATCACCATAGGCTTGATAAAGTTCGATTGTAGTGAATTCAGGATTATGACGAGTATCAATTCCTTCATTACGGAAAATACGGCCAATTTCATAAACTCTATCAATACCGCCAATCATGGCTTTCTTTAGGTTAAGTTCGGTCGCAATACGCAAATAGAAGTCTTTATCTAAAGCATTATGATGGGTAATAAATGGTCTAGCAGAAGCGCCCCCAGCAATAGGAGAAAGAACTGGAGTTTCGACTTCTACAAACCCTAAATCGTCGCAAAATCTTCTTATTTCTTTAACAATTGCAGGTCTAAGTATGGCAACGCGTCTAGAATCATCGTTTACAATCATATCTAGGTAACGTTTCCTAAAACGGTCTTCTGTATCAGTTAAGCCGTGGAACTTTTCTGGTAATGGTTTTAAGCATTTACAGATATGGGTATATTTTTCAGCCTTGATAGTCAACTCACCGGTTCTAGATTTCATCAAGATGCCTTTGACCCCGACGATATCACCAAGATCAGCAAGCTTAAAGACGGCATAATCGTGTTCGCCGATTATATTGATACCAATCCAAAGTTGGATATTCCCGTATTCATCTTTGATGTTAGCGAAGCTGGCTTTTCCCATTCTACGGATGGCCATTAACCTACCAGCGACATCTACTTCGATATTCTTTTCGGTCAATTCTTCAGCACTTAATTCGCCATATTTGGCTCGAATGTCTCTAATTTGGTCTTTCCATTCATATCTAGTTCCGAATGGGTCAACACCTAATTCTTCATATTTTGGTAATTTATCAAGACGTACTTGTTCTTGATCATTTAGCTTTTCTTCCATATAAAAACCTCAAAACTATTGCCTTAGTAGTTTACTCTAAATTGTTTGCATTTTGAATTAACTTATAAGTTAAAGTAAATATATTTTAAAAACAAGCGACCCATGTAGTGATTTAAAATTCTAAATCCATGACATTTTTCCATCTAGAAACGATTTCTTTTACCTTTTTCTTGTATGGAGATACATCAAAATCTTCATCCTTTTCTTTTAGGATTGAGTCGATAAGTCTAGCGATTTTTATCGCATCTTCTTTGCTACAACCCCTAGTTGTCGCAGCTGCAAAGCCTAATCGAAGCCCGCTAGTTAATCCTGGAGTTAAGGTATCGTTATGAATCATATTCTTATTGGTGGTTATTTCAACTCTTTCTAATCTAGTTTGAGCGACCTTACCGTTAATCCCATAAGAAGAGAGAACATTTAGCAAGAACAAATGATTATCCGTACCAGAAACTTTTGCGCCTAATGAAGCAAGTTCATCATTGCATGCTTTCGTGTTTTCTAATACATGGGTCATGTATTCTTTAAATTCTGGCTTTAAATCTTCTCCAAAGCAAATTGCCTTGGCAGCGATTACGTGTTCAAGCGGTCCGCCTTGTGTATAAGGAAAGACAGAAGAATCAATTTTCTTAGCCAAATCTAATCGATTAGAAAGGATAATTCCTCCCCTAGGGCCTCTTAATGTTTTATGGGTAGTAGATGTAACGATATCACAGTAATCAACCGGGTTCTGAGTTAATTTAGCAGTGATTATTCCAGCAATATGTGCCATATCCACCATGAATAATGTCTTTATTTCGGAATGAGAATTATGCTCGTCGATAATTTCTCTCATCTTCTTAAAATCGATATCGAAAGGATAGGCACTATAACCTGCCAAAAATAAAGCAGGATTTTCTTCGTCTAGTCTCTTTCTAATTATTTCGTAATCAAGATAAGCATCGTCTCCAAGAGGATAAAAAACAAAATTATACGTATGGGCGGAGAAAGAAACATTAGACCCATGTGTTAAATGTCCCCCATCATTTAAGGTTAAAGAGAGTATTTTATCTCCAGGATTTAGCAAGGCATGGTAGGCTGCAAAATTAGCCTGCGATCCTGAATGAGGCTGAACATTAACATACTGGGCATTAAATAGTTTCTTTAATCTTTCCCTAGCAATGTTTTCCACCGCATCAACATTCTCACATCCCCCATAATATCTATGCCCTGGATATCCTTCTGCATATTTCGCGGTAAATATCGAAGCCTGTGCTTCTCTTACTGATTTAGAAGGATAGTTCTCGCTAGCAATAAGCTCTATTCCTTCGTTTTGCCTATTTTCTTCTTCAATTAAAAACTGCTCTATTTCTTTATCTACCATAATTGCTCCTCGAATTTAGTATAAAGCCTAGGCGTTTATAGGCAATATAAAAGCGCCCTTTTTAGGACGCTAATATTAGGCATTTGCTTCTTTGGCTTTTGAGCCAGTATAAAGTTGATAATACTTGCCTTTTTGTTTTAATAGGTCTTCGTGATTGCCTCTTTCAATTATCTTGCCGGACTCTAAAACCATGATGACATCGCTATTTTGAATGGTAGATAAACGGTGAGCAATAACAAATACCGTTCTTCCTTTCATAATTGCATCCATACCATTTTGGACTAGTTTTTCAGTATGGGAGTCAATTGAAGAAGTTGCCTCATCTAGAACTAGTACAGGTGGATTAGCACAAGCAGCCCTAGCAATAGATATAAGTTGCCTTTGCCCTTGGGATAATCCTGCCCCCGCTCCATGCAAGATAGTGTCATAGCCTTCTGGCAACATCATTATGAAATTATGGGCATTAGCTAATTTAGCAGCTTTTATTACTTCTTCATCGCTAGCGGAAGGATTGCCGTATCTAATATTGTCTTTAACGCTTCCGGTAAATAAGTTAGTCTCTTGAAGAACCATGCCCATAGCACGTCTAAGATCTTTCTTTTTAATCTTATTGATATTGATTCCGTCAAATCTTATCTTGCCATCTTCAATATCATAGAATCTATTCAAGAGGTTGGTAATTGTGGTCTTACCTGCCCCGGTAGGACCAACAAATGCTACTTTTTGACCTGGTTTAGCATATAAAGTTACATCATGTAGAACTGTCTTACCTTTAACGTAAGCAAAGTCTACATCCGACATAGTTATATCCCCTCTTAACCAGGTATAGGAAGTTGGAGAACCATCTGTATGAGGATGCTCCCAAGCCCACATGTTAGTTTTTTCTTCGCATGGAATTGGATTGCCGTTTTCATCTTTTTTGGCGTTGACTAGCATTACATATCCGTCATCGACTTCACTAGGTTCATCAATAAGGGCAAATATACGTTCTGCCCCTGCTAAAGCCATGATAGCCAAATTGATTTGGTTAGCAACTTGACCAATTGGAAGAGTAAATGATTTCCCTAATGTTAAGAAAGAAATTATTAATCCAGCCTTTATAGGCATGACCCCATATCCCATCAACAAGCCACCAACTAAAGCAATGACACAGTATTGCAAATGGGCCAAATTAACAGTTATAGGACCAAGGATGTTGGAGAATTGCTGAGCCTTTGTTGTATATCCGCATAAGGCATCATTTAATTTGTCGAATCCTTCCTCGGATTCTTTTTCATGGGTGAATACTTTGATGACTTTTTGTCCGGAAATCATTTCTTCAATATAACCATTTGTCGCACCTAAACTTCTTTGCTGAGAAATAAAGAAGGTAGATGATTTATGAGAGAAAATCGCGATGCAGGTAATGATAATTACAAAGAAGAACAATACGATTAAGGTTAGATAGACATTTAAGACTAACATTGCTACTAAAGCCACAACCATAGTAACAATAGAAGAAACAACCATCGGGAGAACTCTTGATATGAATTCCCTTAATGTATCAATATCATTTGTATAAACAGACATGATATCCCCATGTGTCCTAGTATCGAAATAAGACAAAGGAAGGCTTTCCATATGTGAAAATAGTTCATCCCTTATCTCTTTTTGGGTCCCTTGTCCAATTTGAGACACTACTATTTGATAGATGTAATTAGTAACAACACCTATTAAATATATTCCAGCCATAATTAATATTACGGTTTCTAGACTCATTGGTATTCCATATAGATATGTAGGTTGATTTGAAAGCATTGGGGTGATGAAATCATCGATAAGGATGCTACCGATAAAGGCAGAGCCAATTACCCCTGCTGCACCTGAAATCAAAATAGTAACACAAGCCAAAACAAGAAGGGCAGGCGAGAATTTAAACATTCTTTTTATGATTGAGCCAAAAAGAATAGCAGACTTCTTGAATTCAATCTTTTTTGCATTATTATTGCTCATCGAAATCACCTCCACCCATTTGGGTTTCATACATTTCCTTATATATAGAAGAACTCTTCATTAGTTCATCATTATTTCCTTGGGCAACAATTTTCCCATCATCCATGATTAAGATAATGTCGCAATCTTTAATGGATAAAATCCTTTGGGCAATGATGAATTTAGTAACATTTGGAATTTCTTCCTTAAATGCTTTCCTAATAAGAGAATCAGTATGTGTATCAACCGCAGATGTCGAATCATCTAGAATCAATATCTTTGGGGATTTTAATAAGGCACGTGCGATGCAAAGCCTTTGTCTTTGACCTCCAGAAACATTAGTTCCTCCTTCGTCTATATGGCTATCGTATTTTTGAGGGAACGATTCAATAAATTCATCCGCACAAGCTAGATGTGCTGCTTTCTTTATTTGTTCATCGCTTGCATTTGGATTACCCCATAACAAGTTAGATTTTATTGTTCCGGTGAACAAAACATTCTTTTGAAGAACAACTGCTACATTGTCTCTAAGCGTCCTTAAATCATAATCTTTGACATCGACTCCGCCAATTTTGACAGATCCAGAACTGACATCATATAACCTGGCCATCATGGATACTAATGTGGATTTAGATGAACCGGTCGCCCCTATAATTCCAACAGTAGAACCACTAGGAATATTTAAATTAATATGGTCAAGGACGTTTTTCTCTCCTGAAGCACTGTAACGAAAACACACATCATCATAAACAACACTTCCATCTTTTACTTCTTTTACTGCGTTTATAGGGGAAGTAATGTCTGGTTTCTCGTCAATTACTTCTGAAATTCTTTCGGCAGAGTTTCTAGCAATAATTACCATTACAAAGCACATGGAAACAAACATTAATGAATTAAGTATCTGGTATGTATAAGTTATTAATGAGGTTAAAGAACCTGTATTGAATCCAATTGGAGAATTTCCTGAAGCTAGAATCATCTTAGCCCCGAAATAAGAGATAACAATCATGCAGGAATAAACGGCAAAATTCATCGTTGGGGAATTAAAGGCCAATATCCTTTCGGCATGCAAGAACGTTTTGTAAATAAAATAGGAAACGTGCCCAAATTTTTCTTTTTCAAAGTCTTCCCTGCCAAATGATTTAACAACCCTAATGCCGGCTAAATTCTCTTGAACAGAAGCGTTTAAATCATCATATGCGTTAAATACTCTAACGAAAGTTGGATGGACTTTTATAGAGATAAAGAACAAAACAAATCCAAGTAATGGGATTATTGCGAGGAAAGTCAATGCCAATTGCCATGAAGTGACACAAGCCATGATAAAGGCAAAGACAAGCATAATAGGAGATCTTACAATAGTCCTTAAAATCATTTGAACCGAATTTTGGACGTTAGTGACATCCGTTGTTAACCTAGTAACAAGCGAAGGGGTAGAGAATTTATCAATATTAGAAAAAGAATAATCCTGTATGTGGTAATACATCTGTTTTCTTAGGTTTCTACCAAAATTACTAGATGCAATAGACGCAAAAAAGCCTGCCATGACGCCACCGAAGCAACTAACTAAGGCCATGGCAATCATAATTAAGCAAATATAGACTAGTTCAGGGACTTGCTCAGCACCCATAGAGCCAACTTGAGGGTCAATGATATTAATTACTTTAGCGGCAAAGAAAGGAATAAGGACTTCCCCTACAACTTCAATCGTGACGAAAACCCAGGCCAAGATACAATATCTCCATGAGCCTTTCATATATTTTAGCAACGACTTAAGCACGTGGGACTTCTTAAATTTTTTGATAGTTTCTTCGTCTTTTCTTTTTTTCTCTTCGATCATTTTTGCAAAGCTATCGTCCATTTTTGTTTTCCTCCTCTAACTTATCTAATATCTTCTCGCTTATACGCAAGAATTCATTTTTCTCATCTTCTTCTAGCATCGAAGAAAGTTCTTTTTCGAATTTATCCAATACTTTCTTAGTGGATTGGTAATATTGCATTCCCTTTTCGGTTGGATAAAGTTTTTTAATACGCTTATCGTCTTTATCGATAGACGAAGAGATGAATCCTTCGTTTTCTAGAATCGTTAATATTTCAGAAACCGTCGATTTCTTTAACATCAATCCATCCATTATTGAATTACTCTTGCACCCTGGATGCCTGCATATAAAAGCAAGCGACCAGCCTTGTTGAGGACCTATATCTATAGGAAACAAGGGTAGATAGGCCATTTCAAACCTTCTATCTAGCATTCTATTTAATCGACCTACCATCGGTCTAAGCCTTGAGATTTTTCTTTCCATAATATTGTTCGACAGCGAACTATTTAACTCTAAATTATAAAAATAACAAGTGGCAACTTAATTAAAACCGCTTTCAAAGATAAATTATTTATTTAATTTAAAGATTCTTCTAGACTTGCTCTTTCTTCTAAACCACGGAATATCTTTTCTAGCGAATCAATAGAATCTAGCGATGTCGCTAGTTGCATTCTGACTCTTTTATATCCAGGGAAAGAAGAAAAGAAATGAGGCAATAAACCACGCAGTTCCCTTGTTCCAATATATTCGCCTTTTTCTTTGATTAAAGCGTAGGCGAATTCTTTTGCATATTCGATTTGTTTAGCCTTGCTAGGAGAAGAAAGAAGGACCCCATTAGTTAAATATTCATTGATTTGGGTCAATAAATATGGATGCCCTAAGCCACCTCTAGCAACCATAACAAAATCAGCATGAGTTATATCTAAGGCATTTTTAGCATCCATCGGGGTAAAAATATCTCCAGATACGGCATAAGGAATGTTGATATGTTTTTTCATATCTTGAATTTCTTCATATCTAGCTTTGCCTGAATAAAACTGAGCACGAGTCCTGCAATGAATGGAAATTAAAGCGACCCCTGCTCTTTCTAAGGCTTCTGCAACTTCATAAACATTAACAGAATCTTCGTCCCAACCTAATCTAATTTTGGCAGTGACTGGCTTAGAAGAAACTTTAACTATTTCCCTAACATAATTTTCTAGTCCTGGGACATCTTTAAGCCACTTAGAACCAGCACCTGTCTTAACTACTTTTTCTACAGGACAGCCAAAATTCAAATCAAGAAAATCATAGGTAGCAACTTCTTCTATTTTTTTTATAGCGGGAATTGTGTTTTCTAATGAGAATCCAAATAGTTGAATAGCATATGGGGTGTCTAGATTTGAACTTTTTAGATAATCCAAAGTCTTTTCGTTCCCATATCTAATCCCGCAATCAGAAACCATCTCGGAAAAAGAAAGACCAACCCCAAAAGGCTTCATAAATTCCCTATATGCAAGAGTTGTTATCCCTGCCATTGGGCCAAGCAATATTTTGTTAGATATTTCTATTCCGGCGACTTTCATAAGATAGAGTTATATAGAAAAGAAATTGCAAAGGCAATCAAAACATTGCTAAACAAAGTGCCCATAATGTCAATTTTGCTTTAATTGCATTAAAATTTATATTGCACAAAATTCTTTTTGGCTCTATAAATCATACGTTTTAAAGGAGGTAAACCATGTTTAAGATGTTGAAATCTTTCCGAAAAAGAGACTGGATAGCTTTGTTTTTTATTATCGGATTAACAATAACTCAAGTTTGGTGCACGATGATGATGACCGATTATATGTCTAACATCATAAAGGCAATTATGTTTGTAGACTATAATGGACATATTAATGAACAGTTTGGCCAAATGTTTGCGGCCCTTGGTAAAGACTGGAATGCAGTCATTACCATTCTTAAATCCACGAATAGCCCGATGCTAGAAACTGCTAAAGCTATAAAAAATGCAAGCGTTAGTGATATCTGGTATTGGGGTGGCATGATGCTTCTTGTCGTAACTGGTTCAGTTGCATGCCAATTAGTCATATCCGTATTAGCGTCCATGATTGTTGCTAGTTTTGCCGTTACCACCAGGGACAAACTCAATAAGAAGATTTCATCATTCTCAATGGCGGAAATTAATAAATTCTCCACTGCTAGTTTAGTTACTAGAAGTACAAATGATATCGAACAAGTCCAAATGACTTACCTCATGATGATGAGAATGGTTTTTGCTGCTCCGGTAACTGCAATATGGGCCATATGCAAAATCCAATCTGCCTCCTGGCAATTAACAACTGCTACTGCTGTTGCAATTGTTGTCCTAGTAATTGCACTTACTATATTAGTTGTAACAGTCTTGCCTAAATTCAAGGTTGCCCAGAAATATGTTGATAAATTAAACGGAATAACTAGAGAAAACCTAAATGGTATCAGGGTAGTTCGTGCTTATAATGCCGAGCAATACCAAGAAGATAAGTTCAAGAAAGCCAATGACGATTTAACAAAGCTAAATCTCTTTAGTGGAAGGGTCTTAGGCTTATTATCTCCAATTATAGTCATTGTAATGGATGGGGTTACTTTATCCATGTATTGGATCGGTGCCTATTTAATTAATGGTGGCACATTAGCATATAATGAAGTGTCTAGCTATACGATGTTAGTAACTCAAATCATTATGGCATTCATGATGTTATTAATGATGTTTGTCATGCTTCCTAGAGCTAGCGTATCCGCTAAACGTATCAATGAAGTATTGGATACAAAACCATCGATAGTAGATCCAGCAAATCCTATTGTCCCAGAGAAATTAGGAACAATAGAATTCAATGACGTATCTTTCTCTTATCCAGATGGAGAAGAAAACATTTTGGAACATATTTCCTTTAAAGCAAAACAAGGAGATACGATTGCCATCATTGGTCCAACAGGATGTGGAAAATCTACTTTGGTTCAGCTTCTAGATAGGCTTTATGATGCAACTGAAGGTGAAATAAAAGTAGACGGGGTCAATGTAAAAGAAATGAGTCAAACCGAACTTCATTCTAGGATTGGTTATGTGCCTCAAAAAGGCGTACTTTTCTCAGGAACAGTCAAATCTAACATTGGTTTTGGATTGAAAGGAATTGACGATGACATAATTAAAAATTCCGCAAAAATCGCTTGTGCTGATGAATTTATTGAAAATATGGAAGATAAATATGATGCAAAAATAGCACAAGGAGGAACTAATGTTTCCGGCGGACAAAGGCAAAGGATTTGCATTGCTAGAGCAGTTGCAACAAGACCAGAAATATTCGTCTTCGACGATTCTTTCTCTGCATTGGATTTTAAAACCGATCTCAAGGTAAGGCAAAACCTAAAGGAATCACAAAAAGATGCCACCAAGGTAATAGTTGCCCAACGTATCGGAACAGTTATGGATGCTGATTTGATATTGGTTTTAGAAGAAGGGAAACTTGTAGGAAAAGGAACCCACAAGGAACTTTTACAAACCTGCAAGTTATATAAAGATATCGCCCTTTCTCAACTTAGCAAGGAGGAACTTTCTTTATGAAAAAAGGTAATTTCAAAAAAGACAAAGTCTCTAAGAAAGAATTAGGGAAAGCATTAAAGAATATCCTTGGTACTTCTAAGAAGTTCTATGTTCCAATTATTATTTCAGCCATCTTTATTCTTGCTGGGGTTGTTATTTCTATTATCGCTCCTCAATACCTTTCAAAAATGACCAATGAGATAGCAAACAATGCTCTCAAACAAACAATTAATATAGATATAGTTGCTAAAAATGGATTCATATTATTGGGGTTATATATTTCTAGTGCCATCCTTACGTATTTATCCAGTTTCCTTTTAACAGGTGTTACCCAAAAATATGCGAATGCATTAAGAAAATCTATTTCTGAAAAGATAAATATCATCCCATTACGTTATTTTGATTCGCATCAAGTTGGTGACATACTTTCTAGAGTTACTAACGATGTAGACTCCGTCGCTCAAAGTTTAGATCAATCAATTTCAATGATGCTTCAATCAATATTCATGTTGATTGGTTCATTAATTGGGATGTTTGCCACTTCTTATTTAATGGCATTAACCGCCTTGATATCTCTACCACTTATGCTCATATTCTTAGGCATAATCATGAAATTTGCCATGCCTCAATTCTTGAAAAGGCAAGAACAAATCGGTGATATTAATGGGGTTGTAGAAGAAAAGTTCTCTGGTCAATTGATAATCAAACTATTCAATGCCGAAGAGAAAGTAGATGAAGTATTTAATTCTAAAAACATTACTTTAGGCACGACGATGTTTAAGGCCCAATGCTGTGGCGGATTAATGCAACCTTTGATGTCTTTCATTTCCTATTTTGCCTATGTAGCCGTCTTAGTAGTTGGTGGAATTCTTTTAAGCGATGGAAAAGTCGATTACGGAACCATCACTGCTTTCTTAGTCTATGTAAGGTTATTCCAGCAACCAATGACCCAAATGGCTCAAGCCATGAATACACTTCAAACAGTTGGAGCCGCCAGCAAACGCGTCTTTGATTTCTTAGAAGAAAAAGAACTTGATGACGAAACTGGAAAGACAAGAAAATTAATCGGAGTAGATGGCAAAGAGCAAGTTAAAGGCGAAATCGAATTCAAACATATTAACTTCTCTTATGATCCGTCTAGAGAAATCATTCATGACTTCTCTGCCAAGATTAAACCTGGCTCAAAAGTCGCTATAGTAGGTCCGACAGGCGCAGGAAAAACCACCATGGTCAATCTCCTTATGAGGTTCTATGAAATCAATTCTGGGGATATTTTAATCGATGGAGTGTCTATTAAAGATATGCCTAGAGAGGAAATCCATGATATTTTCGGCATGGTTTTGCAAGACACCTGGGTTTTTGAAGGAACAATGAGAGAAAACATAGTTTTCAATAGTCCTGCCATTCCTGATGATGAACTAAAGCAAATCTGCAAAGATGCTAACATCTACCACTTCATTAGGACTCTTCCAGGCAAATTAGATTGCGAACTATCTAATGCAGGTTCTATTTCCTCTGGCCAAAAGCAACTTATAACCATTGCTAGGGCTATGGTTAGGAAAGCTCCTTTATTAATATTGGATGAAGCCACATCTAACGTTGATACACGTACAGAAGAGCTTATCCAGGAAGCCATGGATAATCTTACTAAAGGAAGGACAAGTTTTGTTATTGCCCACCGTTTATCCACGATCAAGAATGCTGACTTAATCTTAGTCATGAAGGATGGGAACATTGTTGAACAAGGAACTCATGAATCCTTAATGAAAGACAACGGTTTCTATGCCTCCTTGTATAACTCTCAATTCTCATTTCAATAATTAAAAACACAAATCAAAAGACTTTGATGTTACAAACTCGATGAGTATATAAACTCGCGATAGCAGTAACATCAATGGGGATAGGTTAATGAGCATCCAAAAGGGTGCTCTTTTTATTTGGGATTCCTCTTAAGCGAAGACAATCAAAGATTCTTATGATAGGAAACGCATTAGCGCATTAGTAAAAGCTGTAACAAACTATGAGGATAAAGGCATTAATTCATCCCCATTAAAAGTTACAGATTTCATGAGTGTTATAGAATGTCAGGCCTATTTATCAGACAACCTTAAAAGAATAAAAGAAATCTGATAAATCAATGTCAATTAACAAAAGCAAAAATCATTCTCTTTCAAAAAGGAATCTGGCGTTCATAGAAAGGATAGAAATAAGGAAAATACAATTGTTTTGATATTTCGTCCGTTTTTATATATAATTTATAAGACTAAATGAGAGAAAGAATCGAAAAATCGATAATTGAGCTAATCCAGCAAAAAGAAGAAGGCAGTGTCTTTGTTGCTAATGATTTCCTTTCTTTTGGCAGTCTTTCTAGCGTCAATCGAGCATTGTCTAGAATTAACGAAAAAGGGTTAATTAAAAGGTTAGAACACGGGTTATACGCGAAACTAAAATTCGACCCTTTATTAGATGAATTCACGATGCCGAATATTAATGATGTTGCCCTTGCAATAGCTAGGAAGAACGCCTGGACAATTTTGCCTTGTGGCGACAATGCAAAATTCCAATTAGGATTAATTCCTTACTTTAACGGAATTTATGAATATGCTTCAAACGGGCCTTATAGGACTTATTTATATGAGAATAATTCAATTACGTTTAAAAGAGCATCTTCTAAATCCATATCGAATTTATCCTTTAAAACAGGCCTTGTTATTCAAGCGATAAAAGCCATTGGAAAATCCAATATAAAAGAGAAGGATATTCGCCTTATCTCTTCTAAATTATCTAGACAAGAAAAGGATATAGCTCTAGAAGAATCTAAACGCGTCCAGGCGTGGATTTATGATCTTATTAAGCTAATTAACCAATTATAGTTTTCCCACTTCTTAAATAGGCTGTTTCCATAGGTTTTACCCACCGCCCAAATCGTTAAGAAAGTAATCGAGTAGAGAGTGAGAAGCTGTTGCCCCTCCGCCCCCTCTCACACCACCAT
>ENA-ORPK01001682-ORPK01001682.1-human-gut-metagenome-genome-assembly--contig:-NODE-1682-length-16853-cov-2.774378_pt1 | contig 16853 bp, 13 predicted proteins | sample MGYA00242139_ERZ509068 | MGnify/ENA primary metagenome ERZ509068 (study PRJEB26280, sample SAMEA2338687) | human gut metagenome | biome: human gut; feature: human-associated habitat; material: faeces... | reverse complement strand
TATACAGCGCACGGGCAAGTGCAAGCTTCTGCTTTTCTCCGCCCGAAAGGTCAATACCGTCATCGTAAATTATTTTCAGTATCTCGGTCGATATGCCGTCGGGCAGTTCTTTAAGCTTTTCTGCCATTCCTGCGTCAATAATACATTTTTCAGCTTTTGATTTGTCGGTAGCTTCGGGAGTAGCCATAGAAACATTTTCGGCAAGCGGAAATGCAAACAGCTCAACGTCTTGGAAAACAGGCGCAAAAACGCTGTAATAGCTGTGCTTGCTGTATTTTTTTATGTTGTTTCCGTTGAGGAATATTTCACCCTCTGTCGGTTCATAAAGCCTTAGAAGCAGCTTTATAAAGGTGGATTTTCCAGCACCGTTAAGTCCAACAACTGCAAGACGTTCTCCCGCATTTAATTTAAGAGAAAGATTTTTCAGCGCATATTTTTCTGCCTTGGGATATTTAAATGAAACGTTTCTGAATTCAAATTCATAGCTTTCAAAGTGCGGAATATCTTCGCCGGTATCGGAATCATTGCTGCAAAAATCCATAAAGCTCCTGAAATCATCGACCTGACGGCTGCATTCAATAAGTTTTGCGGCACCGTTCAAAAAATTCATTATATAGCTGTAAAAGGTCATTGCCGAGCCAAGATAAAGACTGAAATTTCCTATTGAAAGCTGACCGTTTATCACCTTATAAATAAGCCATGCATATACAGCAGCCTGCGAAAGTGCAAAAAGAATATAGCTTATCAAAGAAGTCACAAACCATATTTGAGCATTCTTTTTCTGAGTTTCAACACGTTCTTTTTTCAGCTCTTTTATCTTGTCCGTCAGCCAGTCTTTCAGACCAAACATACGAATGTCCTTTGCTGCGTCAAAGTTGGTAGTCACATCTCTCATATAATTATCCCTGCGCCACCAAGTTGCCAAAGGATCCCATATAAGCTTTTTGCACTTTTTGCCTGTACGAATATTCAGCCAAAAATCCATAATGCAGATAACAAGCATCAGCAGTACAACAAGAATGTTCATTGTTCCGAGAATGATTATTCCAACCGTTACAACAGCAGCCGAGAACAGCATATTTACGCTTTCACGCATCATACCCTCAACACCATTATCGTTTCCGTTGCAGGCATTTCCCGCTTTCTGATAGCAGTCGAGCACATCGGAATTTTCAAGGTGCTGAAAATCAATTCCCATTACCTTTGCATTTTTCTCTGACATAAGCTTCATTCGTGCGGAAATAAATCTCCACCATATTTCGCTGTAATAATATGAGTTGAGCATTGTTGAAGCTGCCTGTATGACTGTAAAAAACAGCATAAGCCATAAAAGCTTTTCAGCACCTGCCTCACCGGTTATCATATCAATGACGAATTTGGAGATAAACGTCCAGAGATACTGCATAATAGGTGCACATATCACACCTATCGGAATAAGCCATAGGAATCCCTTATTGTATTTAACCATAGCTTTCAGTATGTATTTTACATTGTTGAAAACCCCATAATCCTTATGAAACGGGTCTTTCTGTTCATTATTTTCCTTCTTTTTCATAAGTTTCCCCCTTGCTTTTTTTCAGAAAGGACAAGTCCTCACGCTTAAACCACGCTTCATTGTTCCAGTTGACTTGATTCTGATACGAATCGGGTGCTTCTATCATCATATCCGCACATATCAGCAGCATTATAGGCACTATGGCCTTTATTGGTGAAGCCTGATACATACTTTCGCTGTTGTTGTCCTCATTTATTATGCTGCCCTTTGAAAACATTTCGTTGAATTTACAAAGAAAATCAAGTGCTTTTTCGGCTTTTTCCGTAGGAATATCAAGAAGCTTTGCAATAGTTTTTGCACGAACAGCTTCCTGCCATTTAAAAGTAAGCATATACTGCAATACTTTCAGATTGGTTTTATCTCCGAGAAATTCGAAAAGCTTTGTCATTTCATCAGTTATTTTAAGACGATTTGCAAATCCTTCCTCAGGCTGTTTAACGAGAAAATAATACTCTAAGTCCTTGTTAAGACGCATATATGTAAAACCTGAATTGCAGCTAAGCTCCGATACGGTTATCGTCTCTTTTTCACTAAGTTCGGGACGTTCATAATAGATTTTGTTTGATGTCCACGAGGCACATTGTATCGCCCATGCATATTTCATTATCTGCTCAAAAAATGCCTTTTCACCCTTGCTTTGTTCCTTCATTATATCCTGCAGTTCGTCCATTATCCGCTGAACAACAGAAGAGTCCTCTTTTGCTCTGCCGTAAAGATAATCTATTGAAACCCCGAAAAAGTCCGCTATTTTCGGCAGCAGGTCGCCGTCGGGATAGCTGCCGTTTTCCCATTTGCTGACAGCTTGCGGACTTACGCCAAGATGTGCAGCAAGAGTTTCCTGCGTAACATTACGTTCTTTGCAAAGTCTTTGGAGCTGTGCCGAAAATACTGTATCCATCAAAAATCCCCCTGTGCTTGATTTTATTACAGTATATCACAAGAATTGGTTGTTGTAAATGCTTTGTTTCAACGATAATTCTACTTTTGAACGAATATTCCGAAATATTCAACCGTTAGTTTATTTATAAAGGAGAATTAAGGAAGTGCTGATTAAATCTGCAAGCAAGATGTGTGCCAAGTTGTTAGACGCGATTTAATCAGTGCTTCCTTAAATAAAATTGATTTTATAGAATTCACGTTATTTTCCTCCCGTTAAATACCTCAGCTCAGTCAATGATGACTGACTGCCTGATTTAACGTGTAACATTTTATCACAATGGTTAATGTACTACAATATATTTTTTGAAAAACCGTTTCCGATAAAATAATAAAATTCGGAAATGGTTTTCTTGATGTTTTATGTAAGTCGCTGTATAATAAAAGCAAGCTCAGAGCAATAAGACAAAAAGGAGGAATAAAATGACGAATGACGAGATAATTGAAATGTACTCCAATTATAATGAAGACGATGATGACAGCGACCTTGATGAATTTCTTGAAGATCTGGACAGAACTTATGAAACATTTGAGGAGCGTTTGAAACGTTGTAACATCACGTTGGAAGAACTTCGCAAAAGATTTGCAGATTTCAATAAATGGTATGATGGAATGATAGAGCGTATCGGTGCGGAATGCAGACAGAAAGCTATTGTGTGCACTGCTCTTTGCAGGTACATAAAAAACAGCGGACTTGATGATGATGTCATGCGATTATGGTGCATATGTGAAAGTGAAAGTTTTGATAATGTTCTTGCGGACGGATATGATTGGGACGAACAGGGTATTCTTTTTAACTTTCTTTCACTTGAAAGCGATATGAATGATTTTATGTATCGCTTAAAAAACGAAAAGGCGCTGAAAAATGAATTTTCTGTCCTTCGCAGTAATATTAGCTTTAATGAAAAGGCTGTTGCTGAAATTGATGCGCAAAAGCTTTATCATAATTTTGCCTTTGATTTTGATATAGGCGGTCCTGAACTTGAAGCAAATTTTGAAACAATTACAGAGAATATCTGTCATTCACCTGAGTTGTACAAAGCAGCACCGCTTGTTTACTACGGTGTTATTGTGCGGCAAACAAAGAAAATGACAGAAACTATCGGTTATGAGCCAAATTATAAGGCAATTCTTGAAACTAAATTGCGCCGTATAGATAAGGATAATGGTAAAAACGCTGACTCAATAGCATTACATATTGCTGTTTACAATTTCTTTAAAGATCAGCTTGAAGGGAGCTTTGATGAATTTTTCTGTGATATGGGGTTCGCTGTTATGAGCAATATATCACAATGCAGCTTTATGCCGATAGATGGGATAATAAGACCGCTGTATTATCAGTTAAAAGATACTTATTTTACTGTATTTTCAAATGGTTATTTGGACAACCCGATTGTCGTTGGAGCAGATGTTCACCATGATGATTTGGCAAATTATGAATTTTATGATGAAATGCTGCCACGCAAATTAAGACTGCTTGATAAGATAAGACCGTTTATTGCTGAGAATGAAAGCTTTTCTGATGATTATCTTAAACTTGTTATAGAAAATGAAACAGAACAGTGTATGCCGATAGTTTTGGGAATCTTTAATGGCTCAGGCGTTGAAAGCAGCTTTATCAAACCTGAATTAATGGATGTAATATATGCTGTGATAATTGACGAGCTGCAAATGCATATCAGCAGCAGGATACAATCGGAAATGCTTGAAATGATAGATGTTTTTGAGAAAGGAGATACTTAACTATGAGTAAATATGATGATGATTTCAATTATGATGAAGAATACGATGATGATGAATGTGATGATGAGTACGATGACGAGTATGGCAAGGAAGAAAGCTGGAGCGACATTCTGACTGATTCAAGCAAAAGCTGGAATAAAATGTTTGCAGAATTTCGTGATGAGTTTGCGGAGCTGTTCAGTGATTATGATAATATGACAGATGAGTTCGGGGAATATTACGGTGATGATGAGGAACGTATGCAGGATGAGGTTGCAATGGCTAATGTAAAAGTGCTTGCAAGTATGATACTCAATGCAGGTGCTACAATAGGAAATTTTCTTAGTGCATCGGCAAAATTTGCAGGCGGTGAACTTCCGGCAGTTCATTTACATAACGAGAGTGAAAAGCAGATCGAAAAAACATATAAAGCGGGAGATCATTTACGCATTGAACGAGGTGCTTACACTCATCACGGTATTTATGTTGGCAATGGAAATGTGGTTCATTATTCGCAGGGATATGATAAGGTACCTGAGATCCGTGAAGTGAAATTTAAAGATTTTGCAGGTATGAGCAAAGTTTATATTGTTCCGCAAGAAGAAAGTCCGCTTCGTTTTACACCACAGGAGGCTGTAAAAAGAGCCTATTCGCGGCTTGGTGAGCGTAATTATAACCTGATATACAATAACTGCGAAAATTTTGTAAGATGGTGCAGAGCAGGCTGCTGAATGAAAGGGAGTGTGTGAAATGTCAAAGATGAGAATGTCGGTAATTACATCAAAGAAGTGTGTTTTCTGCAAATATTGGAGAGGCAGTCCGGCTGCGTCCACAAAAATGAAGAACTATTGGGAATTTGAGACGGATGATAAAGGTGAATGTATAAAGTTTAAAAAGATACGAACTGCGCACACACCCGGCTGTGCAAGCTATGTTCTTGACAGCTACAAATATCCCGAGATTTAAAAATCAGGTGTTTTGTGTGAATAAGTATTTTGACCGATATTAATATACAAATTATTGATGTAATTGTTTTTGTTTGTAAAAATAATAAAAATGTATTAATTTTTGGTACAAAATGCAATATAATGTATTATATTGCAGCAGTATTTAATAAGTGGTGTATTGGGTTAGCTGAAAAATTGTCAAATGCTTATAAGTACTCAAAATAATTAAAGTGAGGTTAAGAATTATGAAGAAGGTTCTTTTTGATTCGTTGAATGAGATCAATGAAAAGGCACATAAGAATGAGCTTAATACCCTTTCCGCAAAGATTTCAGAGTTGGAGTCAGACATTAATGATTATAGGTTGAAAGTTCTTTTTGTTGGTGGATTTAGCGCAGGTAAAAGCGCATTGATCAATACTTTTCTTGGACGTGAGCTTCTTGAAGAAGGTCAAAGACCTGAAACAGCAATTGCAGGTGAATTGGTATATGACACAGATGAATATATCGAGGCTGTTTCTGATAATGGAAATGACAGATATAATTTTTCTGAAAAGAATACAATTGACAAGAATAAATACGGGTATCTTATTTGGCACGTTAATTGTCCCGAACTGAAGAACCTCGGAAACTGCACTATTGTTGATATGCCCGGTTTCAATTCAGGTATCAGCGATCATAACAAAGCTATACTTAGATATGCCGAGCAGGGAAGTGCATATGTATTTGTCATTGACTGCGAGGAAGGAACTATAAAGCAGAATATGACAAATTTTGTGAAAGAAATCAAGAATTACGACAGCAATATGGCCATAGTTGTATCAAAAACTGATATAAAGATGCCTGAGGATGTCGAAAAGATAAAAAAGAATATCGAAGAAAATGCAGAGATGCTTTTTGATGGCAATGTAAATATTATAACGTCTTCAAAATTTGATGCTGATGCAACAAGAAACAAGCTTTCAGGGCTCATTTCAGACTTTGATGCGGATAATATATGTTATCAGCAATTCAGACCGGATGTATATGCTTCTGCAATGAAATGCATCAACTCTATGGAAGTGTACAGAAAGAGCGTTTCATTTGACTCTGCTCAGATAGATGAAGACATAAAAAGACACGAAAAGATAACAAAGGATATTTCTGAAAAGCTTGAAAAAGAAAAGTCAAAACTTGAGCGTAATTTTAGGGATTCTGTTGTACCGTCGATAATGTCTGATGTATCCAATGCACTTTATTCGCAGACCGATGCATTGGCTGCAGCTATGAAAACAGGCGGAAACGCATTTTCTCTTAGTGTAAACAATATTCTCAGACCTGTCCTTCTTTCATCTACAAAACAATATGTTGAACAGGGATTTGAAAAATTTATTAATGGCATAGATATTGCTCCGACAGATTTGGATCAGACTGTGGAGAATGCGAGCAGCGCAGTTCAAAGCGTTAAATCTGCTTCAGGAAAAATAATGGAAATTATAGGATCTGATTCTTTTAACGCTAAATATAAAGCAATATTTACAACATTATCTGTTGCAACTTCTGTAGTGGCACCATGGCTTGAACTGATAATTATATTCCTTCCGGATATTATTAAGCTTTTCGGAGGCGGATCTAATGATAGTCAGTACAAAAATAAAGTTAATGAAGTTATACCGCAGATAGTTCAGAAGCTGACACCTGAAGTAGAAAATTCTCTTGCTCAGATGAAAGAGGATATGCTGGCAGATGTTGAAAAGCAGTTTGAGGAAAAAATGAATAATGAAGTTGAGATCCTCAAGAAAATTAAAGCCGAAAAAGAAACAAAAACTGCTGAGTATGAGCAGAAGATTGCAGAAGTTGATGAAGATATTGCAAGCATAAAGGCAATTGCTGAGTCAATTTGATAATAATAGATAAGGAGAAAATTTATGAATCACACTGAACTTATTGAAAAGTTAAAACAGATAAGCAAGATCCTTGATGACGGAAAAGAGCTTATAAGTGAAGAAAAAATTTCTGAATTTCAGACTTCTGTTGACAATGTTGAGAGCAGCCTTGATGATGTTATGAAAGAGGGACGTTTGCTTCGTCTTGGCATCGTTGGTGAGGTAAAGGCGGGAAAGTCGTCGTTCCTTAATGCTCTTCTTTTTGATGGAAATGATGTTCTTCCAAAAGCACCGACACCTATGACAGCAGCTCTTACAAGAATAAAGTATAGCGAAGTTCCACAGGCAAAGGTAGTTTTTTATTCTCAGAGTGACTGGGAAGTGGTGCGCCGCAACGCAGAACAGTATGACAATAACATAAATTCAAAATACCAGGAATACTGCAGTACATATGATAAGATGGTTCATGACAGAGCCAAAAATAATATGAATACTGATAATAAAGACATGAAGGAATTTATACCTCTATCTGCCAAAAAGACATTAGCTGAATTTGAAAAGGAAAATCGTGATAAAGTTCCTCTTGAGTATAGCTCTTGTAAAGAACTGCTTGAAATGATCAAGAACAGCGGAGTTAATATTGATAATTACCTTGGAAAAGAAGAAATCATAAGCGGAGAATATGATGGAACGGATTTCTTTAAAAAGCTTGATCAGTATGTGGGTGCAGAGGGCAAATTTACACCAATAGTTAAATATACTGAGCTCCAGATGAATAATCCAATGCTTGAAGGCATTGAAGTTATAGACACTCCGGGTCTTAATGACCCTATCCGTTCAAGAGGAAGAACTACACAGAAATTCCTTGTTGAGTGTGATGCAGTATTTCTTGTTGGTTACTGCGGTCAGTTCCTTGGTGCAGATGATATGGGACTCATATTATCTGTTCTTCCTGATGAAGGCATAAAGAAAGCTGTCCTTATCGGAAGTAAGCTTGATTCAGCTATATTGCAGTATCCATCGAAGGGTAATCCATCTTTTGAGGCATCTTATTTTGGTACAATAAAGAATTGTAGCGATCAGGCAAGAGATAATCTGAATGAATGCAATGTCACAGCAAGAAATGAAAAAATTATAACACAGATCAAAGAATCGCTGCCGCCACTTTGTGTTTCTTCAGTTGCTTATTCAGCAGGCAGACAGATGCAGAACGATGAACCGTTTGGTGCAATGGAAAAATGGCTGGTAGATAATTTTACTCAGAGATATTCGGATTTCGCTGCAAATGCAGATACACTTCTGGGATTGGCCAATATAACAGATGTCAAAGAGTCAGTCTTTGCAGAAACAAAAGCACAAAAGGATGCAATTATTTCTGAAAGAATAGCCTCAATTGTTGACGTTCAGAAGAGAAAATTTCTTGGACTTCTTGAGGATATTAATGTTCAGGTCAGAAATAATCAGAATGATTTGAAAAAATATGATCTTGATCAGCTTGAAGAAAAAATAGAAGCACTCAAGGAAAAGCTTGATTCTGTAAGAATTGTTGTAAGAACTTTATTTCAGAATGCAGGAACAAATTCAAGAAGAATGATCGAGGATATGGTAGCTGATATAGGACTTGAAATGAGCAACCACCTTGATTTTGAGGTAAGTACAAGAACAAAGACCACGCATCGCCAAAGTACGACCGGACATCTTTGGTGGAAAAAGACCATTCATTGGGATGAAGTCGATACTATACACACGGCTGAAATTGTTGATGTAGAGGATAATATCAAAAGATATTATTTCAGCTGTGTGCAGATGATAAATGACAATTTCAAAGCGCTTTTGAAGATCGATCAACTGAAAGACAGCGTTAAAGCGGCAGTCCTTTCGGCTTTTGAGCAGAATGACAAGGATTTTGACGAAAACAGAATAATTCTTCCTCTTGAAAGTGCTCTGAATAGGATCTCCATTCCTCAGGTTGAAATAAATCAGCAGAAGTACTTGGATCTTCTTGATGATATTACTGTAAATATAGCATCAAATGGTGCTGTTAAAAATGATAACATATCCCAACTGAAAAGAGATCAGGATCGTGTTTTGGTAGAGATCTCACAGGATATTATAGAATATCTTAGACAAGAAGCTGTGAATATAGATAACAGTCTGCAAAATGAGTCTGCAACGTTTATCGACAATATAGTTGATCAGCTTGAAGAAAATGTGAAGAAGGTACAGGATATGCTTCAGAACAAGCAGGAAAACCTTCAGAAGTTTGAAGCATTTACCGAAAATCTTAAAAATTGTAAATCAATTATTCAGGGGTGAAAAGGTTTGGCGCTGTTCAAGGGTAGGTCTGAGGAAGAGATAATGAAAATAATACAGGCACAGGATCAGAATAAGTATCTTGATGATCCTGACGAAGGTATTTCACTCATTAAGAAAATGCTTATCAGGCATGAAAAAAATAATAGTTTTGACAATTTTGACAAAATAGTAAATGATGAAATATTCCCAATTCTGGCAGAGCTTGAACTACATAACGAGCTTGAAGTTTATCAGGCACTTACTAAGGTAAGCAATCAGATATGCGAGCAGAAAAGGATAAGTGTTCTTGAAGGAAAGAGAGTTCTGGGCGTTGGAGGAAAATTCAGCGCCGGAAAATCAAGCTTTATAAATGCAATCACAAATTCAAATCTGCCGGAAGGGCAGCGCCCCACTACGTCAATCGCAACATATATTGTAAATGCAGATGCAAAAAAGAATGTTGCTGTTTCGGAAGGAAATGATGAGTTGGAGCTTGATGATATGGCGCTCGAGGCATTGACTCATCAGTTCTATGAAAAATATCACATAGGTTTTTCAAGACTGGTGCGGAATCTGGTAGTATATACTCCGGATTTTACATATCCAAATATTGCAATACTTGATACACCGGGTTACAGTAAATCCGATGACTCAAAAAATGAAGGCAATAGTGATGCAGAGCTTGCAAGAAATCAGCTTAAAGCAGTCGATTATCTGATATGGCTTGTTGACTCAACCCAGGGAGTAGTAACTGATAAGGACATTGACTTTTTAGGTTCGCTGAATGTTTCTACGAAAATTCTCGTTGTGTTCACAAAGGCTGATACAGATACGATAGAAAATATCAAAAAAAAGATAGCTTCGGCAAGAAAATCTTTGCAGGCAGTAAATAAAGATATATATGATATAATTGCGTATAATTCCAAGGATAAGGTTACTGTCATAGGTGAGGGAAAACTTGAAAAATTTCTCGAAATGATAAATAATGATTCTTCATGTAAGGATAATAGCTGCACAGTTCTTGAAAGGTATAAAAATGACCTTACAGAACAGCTTGGCAGTCAGATCGGCATATATTCCGATGCTATCGGAAAATACGAGAATATGATGGATAATATCGGAAACATACGTCATATCCTGTCAATAGTAATGGATTATCAGCGAAAGAAAATAATGCGTAAAAGAATAATGGAATGTAAGTCAAAGCTAGCATCTTTTTTTGATATTCTTATAAGTTACGCAGGAGATAGGTGTAGTAATGGCAAATAAACTTGAAACATTGTCAATTTTGATGGACGAAAGGGTAAAAAATGTATCCCCGTTACTGGAGCAGTTGTTTCAGTTTCAGGATATGCTTGAGAATAAGTTTATACCTTCAATAGAAAGAGTTCAGTATGAACGAAAGTATAAGCTTATAAATGAGATGAGAGATATGACAACAGAAATGTCATTCTATCTTCAAGCACCATATATAATAGGTAAAAATGTCATAGGTATAATTCAGCCTGATGTCGGTATGATCTCTAAGTTGAAAAAATCTGTGAAGTGTCCCTCTGTTTTAAATAACAGCAGTTATTTGTGCTCAGATGTGCCGTCAATAATTTACCCCGATAAAGATAATGAGATGATTGCGGCATTAAATGTGTCAGATACTATTCTGTCGATTGAAAAACAGGAATATTTGCAGATTGTTGACCTGGAAAATAGTGATGAAATTGAGTTAGGCAGCCTTCTTCATTTTATTGCAATCCCATCTTCGGAAATTGACAATAATACTGTGTATATTATAATTCCTCAAAATATTGATAAAACCCAAAAGTATTGCAAAGCTATTATAAATTCAATAGACGAGCTTATAATATGCGGCGATAATATTGGCAGTAATTTTATTAATGATTTTACAAATCTGAAAGGGATTGAAACATTAGGTTTTGAACCAAATGATAAACTCAAGAAGTGGGCGGCGTATTCCGGTGTAAAGCTGAAGATTTCAGACGGCATCAAACAAAGTGCTTTAAATGGCTCAGTCAATAATTTTGAATACAAGTACGCCGTTGAAAATATTATTTATGAGATTGGAAGTTTTCTTGCAGATAGAAGAAAGCTGCTTAGAGATTCTGTGGGTATCATAAATAAAGATCTTTTGTATAAGGACTCAGATACAGAAGCTGTTCTAAAGGATGTTCAGCGTGAGAATAGTGCTGCAATTGAAAATATCGAAGAGATATACAAAGATTTTAAATTTGTGTCCGATGATCTTATAACGATGATTAATGATATTGAGACAAAGGTACATAGCAGTTTTTCTGAAAAGTGCTTATTCAATCATATGGACTTATCTCCTGTGTTAATAGATTTGCTTATAAAGATGGGAAATACATTTGCTCAGTTTACATATTCAAAGTCAAAAGAGCTTATGCGTGAGCGAGTAAGGGCTTATGAGTCTGTTGGTGGTGACCCTGCTGTTTCAGGTGTAATATTTTCTGATGCAATTGGTGAAAGTATAGAAAATGACTATCTTGAGAGATTTCGTAATTTTGAATCGACTTCAGAGTTTGTTATAAAGAAAATGCTTGATATGTCTGATATTTTAAAGCTTACGTATTCGGAAAATGAAAGTCTGATATATTATATAAAAGATTCTATGCGTCCGTCAGATAAGAGAAAGCTTGCCGAGGCATATTATTTTGTAGACGATAAGAAGGATAAAGCTAAGGAATTATTTACAGATGCTATGGAGCTTGGTGATGAAATTGCAGGAAATCAATTAATGAAGCTTTACAAGCCTACAAGTGATGAAATAACACACATAGCTGATTTTGGTAATGCTGATGCTTGTTTTTATCTTGCAAATTCGGACAAGAATCATTTTTATAAGAATACATTTAAATATCTGATAATTGCTGCAGCAAAAGGTAATAAGTCAGCTATTAAAGCGTTGGGCAATTATTATTATGGTAAATATCTCAGATCAAATGACATTACTTCACGTGATATGGCACTGAATATTTTTACAGCAGCGTATCAGGAAGGTTCAAAAGATAAGCAGATGCTTGAGAAAATGGCTAATATCACTAATGATAAAAAGGATTACAAACTGACAGTAGAGTACTGTGAAAAAGCCCAAACTCCTGCTGCGCTGTATCTTCTTGGAATTATTTATGAAAATGGTCATGGATGTTCTGCTAATAAGAAGAAAGCATTCAATTATTATGAAGCTTCAGCTGAAAAGGGATACAGTAACGCTCAGGAAGCCTGCGAACGTTTGAATGAGGAATTTCAGGCTAAAGCTAAAAAGCATTTTGTTGATGATAATGCTGACTATTCACCATCATATAATAATGGCAATTACAGCCAGGAAAAAAGCGGATGGTAATATGAAAATATCAGAAAAAGCATACTATGAGTATCTGTATAAATGTCTTAAAAGTCATGAACTGCTTCCCAAAACAGAATTGGAGCAGAGTATGACTTTTAGGCATTGTTTTGATATGCTTGGTATTTCACACGATATTATACAGAAGGCATATAAGGAATTTGGAGCTTACCTTGAATATGTGTTTTTTACAAATGCACGCAAAGCTGTATTGGTGAGAGATAATTATACAGACACAGCATCGCCTGTACTTGAGCGGACAGCAGTATATTTTTCTGCTTTAGGCTGTTTGATAGATCATATGATCGATAATGGAACAGAACAACAAAAGAAAATTGCTTTTTCAAGTTTGCAATTGGGAAACTTCTCATATTATTTTGAAAATTTCTCAGAGAAAAAGACTGACTCTGTTTTAGATGAGCTGTTTGAATATGTAGGTCAAGGTTTGCATTTTATAAAGGAGATTAATTATCCTGCATATTCTGAAATAATTGACCTTATTCATAAAGCAGCGGCATCCGAATTGTTTGTTTCAGGAGAGAAAAGCAGCAGTTGTTCATTAACTGATAAGTCCGTGATTTTTGTTATAATTGATTTAAAAATAATGACGGCTGACCTGAATATTAGTGATATAAAATTGTTTGAACATTTTGCATTAGCTATCCAGCTTATTGATGATATTTGTGATGTGTTCGAAGATGTAGAAGAAGGACATTCAAATCCTGTGGCATTACTGTTTGAAAGTTCTGATGATGTTTATACTGCTGTTGATAAAGTGGTAGGTGAACTGATCATGCATATAAATGCAATAAATAAAGAGGGGAGTATAGCATTAAGTAATTTCGTTTTGTATGAGATCCGTGAGTGGAGTATGAGCTGTTCATATATTCGCAAGATGGTTTGGAAAAATAGCTGATATAGCGGATTTATATTATTGTGAATTGGACTTCGTACAAATAATTGGAATATTTTCAAAAAAGTATTGACAAGTAATTTTCTCTGTGCTATAATGCAAATACGATTATTTTGAAAGGAGGCTTTATAATGAGATTTGTAAACAATACTGCATTAAGAATTTCATATGTAAAAAGAGAAGCCTGTCCTTTCGGAGTGATACTGCGCTGATATTTTGCGCTTGTAATACTGTTGATATGCCGTCGGAGCTTTTCCGGCGGCTTTTTTTTGTTTAAACGCTGACAGGCGATTGCTTTTAAGGGGGAATTTAATGAAAACGTATCTTTATATTGCAAAGCTTCGTATGCAGACAATGCTTGCTTATCGTATGGAGGTCATTACATATACGGTAATGCAGGCACTTATAATGCTTTCGGTAGGCTTTTTTTGGAAAGCTGCATACGGAGGTACAGAAGCAGCTCATGGAGTAACCGGGGATTCTATGATAACCTATACCGTCATATCCGCACTTATGGGTTCTCTGTACTATATGGGGGTCGAGGACAGAATATCCGATGCCGTAAAAACAGGCAGCATAGCAACTGATATGATAAAGCCGATAAATCTGTTCGGTATGTATTTTGCAGAGGATATGGGCAATCTTGTGATATGCTTCTTCCAAAGTGCGCTGCCGATTTTTATTGTGGCATTGTTGAGCTTCGGACTGCCCGTACCTGCCTCGCTGCAGCATTTTCTTATGTTTATACCGAGCTTTGCTTTAGGCTATGGCATAAACTGGACATTTTCTGCACTGTTTGCAATGATAGCTTTTACCGCTATTGACCTTGGACCTGCTTTTTCGGTAAAGTACCATTTTGTCAATATGCTTTCAGGTGCATTAGTGCCGATATGGTTCTTTCCTGCATGGCTGCGTACAGCGGTAAACTGCCTGCCTTTTGTTTATATGTTCCAGACACCGCTCGGAATTTATATCGGCAAATACAGCATAAGCGAAGGTTTGCAGGCTTTGGGCATACAGGCAATATGGTTTGCTGTGCTTGCGGTAATAGTCGTTATAGCACAGAAGCGTATTGAAAAGCGTGTGCTTGTACAAGGAGGTTGATGCAATGAAAAAACTGCGGCATTATTTGTCAGTATCGCTGCTTTCGGCAAGGCTGTCCGTACAGTCATGCTTTGAATATCCTGCGGCATTCATCGGTTGGTTAATATCAAATCCAATACAATTTCTTGTTGCATTTGCAACTATACGCTTTGTAGTAATGGAGTTTGATGACCTTGCAGGCTGGGACTATAAACAGCTTGCATTTCTGTACGGCGTATCAATTTTAAGTCATGGACTGTCAGTTATATTCTTTTCAAAAACATGGTGGATGGGCTATCAGATAATTCATGGTGAGCTTGACAGGCTGCGTCTTCGTCCGATGGGGACATTGTTTCAGTTTTTGATGGGAGAACTTAATATATTCGGCATAACCGATCTTATACCGGGTATCATTCTTTTCATATATGGCTGCTATGCGGTTGATTTCCATTGGACGTTATATAATACTTTAGCTATGATATGCACTGTCATCGGAGCAACGTTCATAAGAGGCGGCATATACCTTATACTTGGTTCGATCACATTCTGGAGCAAAAGCCCGATGCATATTTCCGGCTTTATGCAGGAGATATTCAACAGAACAAATATGTACCCGCTTACAATGTATCCGAGGGCTGTACAGATCATATTCACATTTGTACTTCCTGTAAGCTGGGTATGTTTTTATCCTGCCTCTGAGTTTTTGGGCAAGGATTCATTGGTAATTCTGCCTTTTGGTCTGCCGTTTATTACATTGGCAATAGGCATATTGCTTTTTGCAATATCCTGCCGTGTGTTCAGAACAGGCTTTACACAATATGAGAGCGCAGGCTCGTAACACAGATAGGAGGACATAGCATGCCCGTTATAGAAGTAAACCATCTTGTAAAACAATTCAAGACAGTAAAAAAAGAAAAAGGACTGAAAGGTGCTGTTAAGGGGCTTTTCAAGGCTGAAAAAAAGATAGTTACCGCCGTAAATGATATAAGCTTTTCCATTGAAAAAGGAGAGATAGTAGGCTATATCGGACCAAACGGCGCAGGCAAAAGCACTACGGTCAAAATGATGTCGGGAATACTTTCTCCAACTTCAGGCGAGATACTTATCAACGGCATTTCTCCCGAAAAAGACAGAAAATCCGTTGTAAAACAGCTTGGTGTTGTATTTGGTCAGCGTACACAGCTTTATTGGGATCTGCGACTTGGTGAAAGCTTTGAGCTGCTCAGACGCATATATGATGTAGATGATGCTACATTTGATCATAATATGAAAATGATGGACGATATACTGAACATCAACAGCATTATTGACACGCCCGTGCGACAGCTGTCTTTGGGTCAGCGTATGAGGGGCGACCTTGCAGCAGCAATGCTCCATTCACCTGACGTACTTTTCCTTGACGAGCCGACTATCGGTCTGGACGTTGATGCAAAACACGCTATACGCCGCTTTATCAAGGAGATAAATGCGGAGCGTCAGACAACAGTTATTCTTACCACTCATGATCTTGGAGATATACAGGAGCTATGCAAGCGTATTATTATTATAAATAATGGTGTAATTGTTGAGGACGGTTCCCTTGACAAAATTGCAGAACGTATCGCACCATACCGACAGCTCATAGTTGAATTTTACAGCGAGCAGGAGATAACGCACCCGAAAGCAGAATTAGTCAAAAAAGAGGGCGCACAGACCACATACCGTTTCCGTAAGGACAAAATAACTGCAGCCGAGCTTATGAGCGATATAGGCAATCAGGCCAAAATAAAAGACATACGCCTTGAAGAAGCCAATATTGACGATATAATCAGAATTGCCTATAATGCCGAACCTCAGCAGGCTGTGTAAACAGGTTATACTGTCAAGCTTTTATATTTTTAGGCAGGTGAGAAATATGGATAAATTTGTACCGCTTGAAAAAATGAGCAAAAAGAATAAGCGTGAGTATTTCACCAAGCAGCGTAAGAATTGGAACGGACTCAATCCTGTAACAAGAACTGCAGATGAACAGCAAAAGTATAACAGAGCGAAGCATAAAGCTGATTTATTGAGATCAGACCGTGAAAGCTGACAATATAAAAACACCCTGCAAACAGACGTTGTTTGCAGGGTGTTTTGCTTTGTGGTTATTTAATACTAATAACCATTTAACCTATGGATAAAA
>ENA-ORPK01001680-ORPK01001680.1-human-gut-metagenome-genome-assembly--contig:-NODE-1680-length-16879-cov-3.555159_pt1 | contig 16879 bp, 16 predicted proteins | sample MGYA00242139_ERZ509068 | MGnify/ENA primary metagenome ERZ509068 (study PRJEB26280, sample SAMEA2338687) | human gut metagenome | biome: human gut; feature: human-associated habitat; material: faeces... | reverse complement strand
TTTTGCCCGAGCGCGTCCGCCATGCCGTGTTCTTTGATAAACCTCAGCGTCTCGGTCATGTCGCCAGTGATAGCCGCAAGAACAGATCTGCCTTCAACATTTTCTTCATATCGACCGCCGTAGTTCGTGGCGTTGTCGATGAGATAAATATATGCGACTTCCTTTTCGCTGCCGCGAAGAATATCCGTATATTTTTTCTTCGATATGTCGCTCCATATGCATTTGCCGAGCTTATCAAGCTCATCCGAGCTCAGCTCGCGGCAGAAGCTGCCGTCCTTGCTCGCTATTAGAACGCCATCCTTATTGCGCAGAGGATTGCCGTAGTTCCGAAATAAGAAATAGCCTTGCAGGTTCGACATATTCGGAGCTTTTACGCTTTCATTTTCGAGCTTTTCGCGCTCTGTATCGGAGGCGGCGAGGAAAAGATATTGCTGTTCCTTTACCCCGTCCGTGTCGGCAACGGCGAAATATGAGTTGAGGTCTTTTTCGCTTATATTCGTGAAAGTGCGCTCCATGCTCTTCCCGTTCTTGAAATAATATTTGACGGAGAACGGGGTGTTCGTCTTTTCGTCGCTCTTTTTTTCGTTTGTTATGAGCTTGTGGATGGAGAGCACCGTGTTTATGTCCTTTTCCGTTGAAAGCACTATGCAGTTGGAATAGGCCTTGACGGACACTGCAGTTCCCTTGACGGTGCAGAGTATACCGCCGTTTTGTGCCATTCCGCTCTCGAAGCTGAACGGCATCGACACCGTGACATACTCTACCTCCTCCGCCTCGGGAACGCGCGCGGTGTAGCCGAATCCGCCTGTCAGGAATATTGCGGTGATTATCGCCGCTGCGCCGACCGGCATTGCAAACTGCCAGAGATTTCTGCGAACCGCTTTCAAATTCCTGCGCGCAATGAATGTGTAGGCAAAATATGCCGCGAGCATGACGGCGGCGCCCAAAAGCGCGGCAAGAGCAGTATTAACGGAGGGGAGAGCCGTTTTCAAAACCCATGCGGGAACGGAAAATCCGCAGAACACTATTATCGCCGAGGTAAGCGCTGTGAGCACACGGCTTGCCGCCGGAACGCCTAACTCCTCAAGCTTCTTTCTGCCGAACATCCGCTGCGCGAGCACGATCAATACTGCGGTCAAAACTATCCAAAGCAGTATCGGAAGCCATGCGTCTATCCCGGGCAGAGATGAGCCGTCCTTGCAGAAACCGAAGTCGATAGGGCCGAATCCGCGCAGCTTCAAGCTCATCACATCCGCTCTGCTTGTCCCGGGAACGCGGAACAGCGTGAACGGGCAGAATGCCATTATCCCGCGTCCGCCGCGCCGGAGAGAGAAGGCAAAATAGTAATATTGCATGTCCATGCCGTCGGCGTAGTTCGCGCCGGAGACTGCCGTTCTGCCGCGCAGAAATACCGAAGAAAGGGCATCCCAAGCAGTCGAGAGAAGCGGCAGGGCGAGAATGAGCACTACAGAATAAAATATGCTCTCCGCAACGCTGCCCGTGAGTGACGCCGTCAGCGCGCCTATCGCAAAGCCCGCGAACATCATCGTCAAAAATCCGGCATACTGATAGAATATGATCGGGAGAACCTTCGCGGCGGAGCAGCCGGACGCGCAGCATATTATCGCGCTGATTATTCCGGGTATTATTATCGCCGCGCCGAGGAGTGTCAGCGAAGAAATGCAGCGGTTTTTAAAGAGCGTCGAGCGGCTGAGATTGAAGCTGAACCACACGTTTGACTGATTCTTTATGTTGATGAACCGCAGAGTATATGCCGCCTGTATCGCGCCGACGAGCACAATGCAGAATGAGATAAAAACAAGCGCATCGGGCGAGTCCCTGAACCATGTGAAAAAGACCTTTTCTTTCTGTTTGAACTGAAAATATGTGCATACTGCCGCCTGCACAGTGAATGCGAGAAAGGTCAGCGCGGGTATGACGAGATTTGAAGCAAAGCTGCGCTTTAAGTCGGCGGAAGCAATATTATTCAAAGACTTTTGAGATTTCATCGCTCTTGTCCTCCGTTTCCTGTAAGAATATTTCTTCAAGCTCCATCGGGAACTCGTCGATGAACAGCGGCTCCAATGCGCCGAGCTTTGCCCTTGCGTCGTCGATGTGTCCGCAGACGGTCACAACGGCGCTTCGGCCGTCGATGTCGAGCTTTTTGATGTCGATATTCCCGAATATCGAGCGCGTCGGCTCAAAGTCAAACTGAAGCCTGAATTTGCGCCAGGTAGAGGGGATATCGTCCGTGCAGCAGTTCATCTGCATACGCTTGCCGGATATCAGCACTATCCTGTCGCAGAGGTTTTGAAGGTCTGCTATCGCGTGAGACGAGATGAGCATGGTGCAGCCGCTCTGTGCCATGTAGTCCATGAAAAGCTGCTTGCAGATGTCCTTTTTTGCGATGTCAAGCCCATCGAGGCATTCGTCGAGCAGCAGGACCTTCGGCGACGAGGCGAGCGCTAACGCTATCTCCGTCTGGCGCTGCATTCCTTTTGAAAATCCGCGTATTTTCGCGTCGCCGTCAAGCTCAAAGAGCTTCAGCATACGCTCGAAGTTGCCGAATGAAAACTCCGGGTAGTAGTCTTTGTAGAAGCGAGCCGCGCTGTTCGGGGTCGAGCCGACGGGGAAGAAGAGATCGTCCGGCACGAAAAACAGCCGCGAGCGCACCTCATCGGAATTGTAGGTGGATTCGCCGTCTATAAGCACCTTGCCGGAGTCCGGCTTATAGAGCCCTGCGGCGCATTTTATAAGCGTTGTTTTGCCCGCGCCGTTGTAGCCTATCAGACCGCAGACGGACGAGTCACAGGCGGAGAAGGATATGTCCTCAACGGCGGTGAAATCGCCGTAGCTTTTTGTGACGTTTCTGAATTCAATCATGGCGTTTGCCTCTTTGTTCCTTTCATTTGTTTTCGGCGTAGACCTGCTTTAGAAGCTCCTCAATATCCGCTTCGCTTAGCCCGTTTGCCTTCGCCGAGCGCAGAGCGGCCGAGAGCGCCGAAAGAGCCTGCTCGCGCATGCGGCTGTTGTCCGCCGCGTTTTCGCTGATAAAGACTCCGCGCCCGGGTTGGGAATAGGTCACGCCCTTTGCCTCAAGCTCCTGAAACGCGCGCTTTACGGTGTTCACGTTGAGCTTGAGCTCGGAAGCTAAAGAGCGGGTGGAGGGCAGACGGTCGTGCGGCTTGTACACGCCGCGCCTGACCATGAGCATCACCTGCTCCTCAATCTGTTCGTAGATAGGTATTTTTGAGTGGAAATCGAGTATAATCACGATTTGTCCTCCGTATTAAAAAGTTAGCTAACTGAGCTATCTCAAATAGCTCAGTTGTATATTATCATCCTTTTCGACGTTTGTCAACGGAAAAATTTTATTTTTCTCTCGTCAATATTTCCAAATGTCGGGCGCTTTGTTTGTGCATATTGCGGCAAGAACGGCGATAGCGCAAAAATAAATCTTTGATTAAAGAGCCGAAAAAAGTCCGACCCGACCGAATAAAACAAAAAAACGGGATTGGCGGTCAGTCCGTCAATCCCGTTTCGTATAGCTTATTCTTTTACATATCTGTCAAACGTGAAAACGTATCCGTTGCTCTCCTGCGCGGTGGAGCGCTCGACGAGCTTCCAGCCTGCGCGGCGGTCGAGGTCGGGGAAGAACTTCTCCGCCTTTCCGTCCGCATTTACGCGCGTTACATACGCTTCATCGCATGAGTCGATCAGCTCGTTGTAGACCGCCTCTCCACCCATGAGGAATACATTTTCGCCATTTTCAATAATGTCCGCGAGCCCGTCAATGCCGCGGCACACCGTGACATTCTCGGCGCTCCAATTTTCGTCTCGCGTCAGCACGATGTTCTTTCTGCCCGGCAGAGCCTTCTGCCCCGGTAGGGAGAGAAATGTCGTGCGACCCATTATGACGGTGCCGCCCATAGTCTTTTCTTTTAAAAATTTCAGGTCTGCGGGGATGTGAAAGAGCATTCCCGCGCCCTTTCCGATGCCCCAGTTTATGTCGGCGCAAACTATTGCTTTCATCTTGGCTCCTTATATCGCAACGGGTATTTTTTCGGTGAATTCGTGATACTTGTAGTCCTCAAAATGCACGCTGTCGGGCGTGAATTTGTAGAAATCTGTTATCGATTTGTCGAGGACGAATTTCGGCGCGTCGTAGGGCTCGCGCTTTATCAGCTCTTCGACTATCGGAACGTGCTTGTCGTAGATATGCGCGTCCGCAATGACATGAACAAACTCGCCCGGCTCAAGTCCCGAGACCTGCGCTATCATGTGAACGAGCGTCGCATATTGGCAGACGTTCCAGCTGTTTGCCGTGAGCATATCCTGCGAGCGCTGGTTGAGTATCGCGTTGAGTTTCTTGCCCGTGACATTGAAAGTCATGCTGTAGGCGCAGGGATAGAGATTCATTTCACTCAGGTCTGCGTGGACGTATATGTTTGTCAGTATGCGGCGGCTGAGCGGGTTGTGCTTGAGGTCATAGAGAACTCTGTCAACCTGGTCGAAGTCGCCCTCGGGATAGTGGTGCTTGACTCCGAGCTGATAGCCGTATGCCTTGCCGATGCTGCCGTCCTCGTTAGCCCAAGCGTCCCAGACGTGCCCCTTGAAGTCGTTGACGTTGTTCGATTTCTTCTGCCATATCCAAAGCAGTTCGTCCGTTGCGCTCTTGATAAAGGTCTTTCTGAGCGTCATCGCGGGGAACTCCTTTGAGAGGTCATAGCGGTTGACAATGCCGAATTTCTTTATCGTGTGCGCACTCGTGCCGTCCTCCCAGTGCGGGCGGACGTTGTAGTCCGTGTCCCATGTGCCGTTTTCGAGTATATCCTTGCAGTTGGCGATAAATACCTCGTCTGCGTAGCTCATTTCTTCCTCTCCTCTTTGCCTTTTCTTTATTTATATTATTCCTGTCTGCCGGAGCAGATCGGGTATTCCGTGCTCAAAATCAACGCCGTAGCGAAGATCCGTGCCCGCTTCTTTTGTCCTCACGATGCAGCCGTGGGTATAGTCAACGGCTATCCTCGCGCTTTCGGCGAGGCTCAATCCGTTCATGTATGCGCCGAGCAGCGCGCTCGCGAACACATCGCCCGTGCCGTGAAAATATCCGTCCACCGTGTCCGAGAGGGCGTAGCTTATCTCGTCTGTCGAGCGGTCGTATGATGCCGAGCCGACCTGTCTGCCGTCGAATGCAACTCCCGTCAGAACCACCTTTGACGGTCCGAGACAAGAGAGCCTGCGAAGCGTCGATTCAACATATTCTTTTGAGTAGGGGGCAGGGCGGTATTCCTCGCCGAGCATGAATGCAGCTTCCGTGAAGTTCGGAACGATTATGTCCGCCTTGGCGCAAAGGCGCGTCATTTGCTTTGCGAAGTCCATGTCAAACACCGTGTACATTTTCCCGCCGTCCGCCATCGCGGGGTCGACGAGCACGACCGTGTCTTTCTCTTTGAAATCATCTATAAAATCGGTCACTATATCTATCTGCTCGACCGAGCCGAGAAAGCCGCTGTATATCGCGTCAAATTTTATTCCGAGGCTCTTCCAATGCTCCGCGATCGGGCGCATGTCGCCCGTGAGGTCACGGTAGGTGAAGCCCGTGAACCCGCCCGTGTGCGTCGATAGCACGGCGGTCGGTATGACCGAAACCTCAATGCCCATGGCTGAGATTATCGGCAGGGCAACTGTCAGCGAGCATTTACCGAAGCCCGAAATATCATGTATGGCAGCAGCCCTTTTGAGTCTCTCCATGTGTATCACTCGCTTTTCATTATGATGTCCGCAAGCTCGTCTGCGGTCAGATTCGGAATATATTTTTCAACCCGGGCTTCTTCGAGCGCCGATATTATTTCTTCGCGCCGGAACTCCGCCCCGCGAAGCCGCGCTTCGAGCTTTGAAATATCTCCGATGTTCATGAAATCGCCGAAAATGCGTATATCTTCTATCCGCCCGCAGGCGGTTTTCTTTTTTATATAAACCGTCCCGCAGCTAAGACGGGATCGCTCGGGTTTTTGGAGCCGCTCGGCGCCGCAGTTCCATGCGTCGGTCGAATATTTGCTGTCCCGAAGCTTCTCAATGGCTTCTATATCGCTTTCGCCGAGTTCATATATTTCTCCGCCGCGCTCCGTCATATATCCAGCCAGCATCGCGCCGATAATATCGGGTCTGACTTCTTCTTTCGTGTATTCCGACAGATTCGCAACGCGGCTTCTGACTGACTTCACTCCGTGCCCCATCAGCTTGTTTTCGTCCGGTTTCAGCGCTTCGGACATAGCCTCAAGGTCGGCGCTTATCAGCAGCGTGCCGTGAAACAGCGACCTGCCGCCGCGCGAACACATCGCCGTGCCGGAGATTTTTCTGCCGCCGACAAGAATGTCGTTTCGCCCGGATATCTCCGCCACAACGCCGATGGAGCGAAGAACATCTATAACGGGTCGGCACAGTTCAACTCTGTCCGCTTCGCCGTTTATAATGAACGAAAAATTGAGATTGCCACGGTCGTGATAGACAGCCCCGCCGCCGGTCATTCGCCGAACAACGGGCAGCGAGCGGGTGCGGACATAATCACCGTTTATCTCGTCCGCCGCGTTCTGATTTCTGCCGATTACAATGCACGGCTCGTTTTGCCAGAGCAGGAAAAAATCTTCGTCCTTTTCGCAGAGAAAGTATTCCTCAGCCGACAGGTTGAAAAACGGATCGCTTTCGCCGAGCGTCAGAATGAACACAAAAACTCATCTCCGAAAATCTGTTGTTTTTTATAATATCATTTTGCCTGATAAAAATCAATAATCAGCTCGAATGAAAACAAAGTAAAAAAACAGAGGCTGTTCCGTTTTTACGAAACAGCCCCGTATTATTACTTAAACATTTTTTTGATAAGGTGCGAGTATAATTGTTATATCGATTGTTTGGTTTATTCACACGAAGTGTCAATTAATTTGATCCTTTATGATATTATCTCGTTTTCTTTGCACTTTTGTGCTTTTTCGGCAGTCCCTGCGCAATATGCGGAAAAGAATTTTCCGTCTGCGAGGTCGGCTGAATGTTGTAGGTTCCGTATTTGTTCACCATGTCGAATGAGTCCTCGGGTTCGCCCATGACAGGTTCGGAGCTCGGGGTGGGGCAGTGGCTGCCGTCGAATTTTTTGTCGTTTTCTTTATTCATTTTAATTTTATCCTTTCTGATAGAAAAAAGCGCCTTTGCATTTATTATCGTTTCCGCCCGACGCCGAAAAAATTTACTCGTTCACAAAGATTTAAAGAAATTTTTATATTCTCTTTAAACTCTATTGCAATTTTGCGCCTAATTATTGTATAATTATGGCACATTTTCAAAAGGAGTATCGCTTTTTCATGAAAGAAGAACACAGAAAGTATGCCGAAGAGGTATACGACATAATCAATCATGCCGCGAAGAACATCGGCGCAAGATTGCCGGGTTCGGACGGCGAAAAAAAGTTTGCTGCCTATATGGGCGATAAGCTCAGAGAGATCGGCATCGAGCCCGTTCGCGAAGAGTTTGCGGTTTCCCCGCGTGCGTCCATCGGCGGAATCCCCTATGCAGGCTGGCTCGGCCTCGCGCTGAGCGCCCTTGTCTATATCGCAATGGGCATCCCCGCGGTCTGGTACGGCATGGCTCTCGCTTCGGCGGCATGCATCGTCTGGCTTGTCTGCAGCGTTTTCCTTTATAAGACCTGGTTCGATATGTTCTTCAAGCAGGAAGTATCGCAGAACACCTATGGCGAGCTGCTCCCGGAGGACGGCAAGTATGACTACACCATCATCCTCTCCGGCCATACCGACACCAGCTGGAACTGGCGTCATTCCGAGCACGCTTCGAAGTTCGCTAAGACAAACCCCGCACTCGGCCTCGTTGCCACCTTCGTCAAGGTCGGCTTCGGCGCTCTCTGCTTCTTCTTCCTTGCAGGCACTTCGATTGCCGTCGCGACCCTCTACACCGGCTATTATTTCGGCGCAAGCTGGGCAGCGGAAGCTTTCGCTTCTCCCGCGTTCGTGAACTTCATGTTCGCTATGCGCTTCCTGCCCCTCGTCACCGCCATAGGCTGCGCGTTCCTTGTCATGTGGGCTGATCCCGATCCGCGCAACGCATCCCGCGGCGCTATGGATAACGCCTCCGGCTGCGCTATCAGCTATGCTGTTACAAAGTATTTCAAAGAGAATCCCGACAAGATGCCCAAGAACTGCCGCATCATCGACTTCAACTGCGGCTCTGAGGAGGCGGGACTCCGCGGTTCTCTCGCTTTCACCCGCGCTCATAAGGGCGAGGCCATTCTTGAAAACGCGTGGAACATAAATCTGGACTCCGTCGCCGATAAGGACTATTTCGAGGTCGTTATCAAGGACGATTGGCAGTTCTGCCGCTTCGACAAGGATCTTGAGGCAATGTTCAAGGATACTTTCTCGGAGCTCGGTATTCAGAGCAAGTCGAACGGCTGCATACATAACCCCGTCGGCGGCTGCGACAGCACCCCGATGACCAAGGCGGGCATGAAGTCCGTTACATTTGCGGCTCAGGATCCGACCCTGACCTATTATTATCACACCTGGCACGATATGCCCGAGCGCTTCAGCGTTGACACCGTCGGCGACGGATTCGATGTTGTCCTCGGCGTTATCGACAAGATCGACAAGTTCCAGCAGGCGAACGGCTTTACCGGTCCCCGCAGATAAAAGACTGTTTTGAGCGGCTGCCGCGACCCGTATTTGCGGTTTCGGGCGGCCGCTTGACTTATATTTAAGGAGGTAATAAAAATGAATCTTCAGTCAATCATTGACAAGAAGAAAGAAGCGGCCGAGTATATGGTGAGCGAGATAACCCACATATGCAAGGACTTCGAAAAACGCGATCCCGGCTCCAAGGGCGAGCAGCAGGCATGTGAGTATATGGCGGACGTACTGAAAAACGAGTGCGGATGCGAGAGAGCCGACGTCGAGTCGTTCAAAGAGAACCCCGGTTCGTTCTTCGGCTGGATATATTTCACGATTACCTTCGTTCTCGCGGCGGTAGCTATTTCGTTCTTCTATCCGCTTGTCTCGATAATTCTTATCGTCGTCGGCCTGCTTATAGTCTTTATGCAGTTCGGACTCTATAAGAAATTCATCGATCGCTTCTTCCCCGAAAAGACCGGACATAATGTCACCGCAGTCAAGAGCTGCAAGGGCGAAGTCAAGCGCCGCATATTCTTCAACGGCCATCCGGATGCCGCCTGGGAGTGGCCTGTCAACTATAAGCTCGGCGGTGTCGGCTTTGAGGGTCACGCGGTTATCTGCGGTATCGGCGCCGTATATTATCTTGTCATTTCCATAATGCTCGTAGCAAAGAACGGACTCGAGTATGTCTCGTTCGATGCTTCCGAAACCCTCGGACTTCTTCGCCTCATCGGCCTTGTGTTCGTACCGTTCCTTATCGGCCTTTATTGGATGTGGAACGAGAACCGCGTCGTTGACGGCGCGAACGACAACCTTTCCGGCTGCTATATGGGCATAGCCATCCTCAAGGCCCTCAAGGAAGAGGGCATCGAGTTTGAGAACACCGAAGTCGGCGTTATCCTCACCGGCTCCGAGGAAGCGGGTCTGCGCGGCGCAAAGGCGTGGTGCGCGGCTCATAAGGGCGAGTTCGACGATGTCCCGACCTTCATCTTCTCTTATGATACGATTCACGATCCCAAGTATCTCATGACCAACTACCGCGACCTCAACGGCACGGTCAAGGCGGATAAAGATGTCTCCGACCTGTTTATGGAGGCGGCTAAGGAGCTTGATATCTCCTGCAAGAAAGGCTGGGTTCCGCCTCTCGGCGGCGCTACCGATTCCGCAGCGTTCGCGCAGGCGGGCTTCAGAGCGACCGGCGTCACCGGACTCAACCATAAGCTTGAGGACTACTATCACACCAGAAGAGACACCTATGACAACATGAACGAGCAGGGTCTCGCCGATTGCTTCGCAATCAGCGTCAAGGCGCTCGAGATGTTCGATAACGGCGCAAAGCAGTAAATCTTATCTTAAATAAGCTCACCCCGGACTGTATTTTACAGCCCGGGGTTTTGTCTTTTATATATTATTTATCCCAAATCAGGCTCGGCGGTTATCTCGACCTCCGCCTTCTCGCAGCCCTCAAGTTCGAGTATGATTATCTCGTTCTCGTCCTTGAGCATAACTCCGGGAATGTACAGCGCGCGCTGGGGACCTATCTCCCAGTAGCGGCCGATGTTGAAGCCGTTTATGTATACGCAGCCCTTCTTGAACCCGTCAAGGTGAACGAAGCAGTCATTTTGGCTCTGTGCCTTGAAGTGTCCGCGCATGAAGAGGGGATACTTGCCGTCCTCGAGCGAAAAGTCTATCTTCTCGGGGTTGTCGAGCGGAAGTGTGACAACATCGTAGCCCATGAGATTCTGGTTGCCGTAGCGGATGGCATCAATGCCCTTGCGGTCGTAGAGGTGCTCGCCGTAGTTCACTCGTCCCATCGCGTCAACCAATACGCCTATCGTGCAGCCGTCCGTGCAGCCGTCGAATTTGAATGTGTCGTAGCCTTTGACTTTGTTCTCGTCGCGGCGGTCAATAGTCGCCTTGTGCTCGCCGTCTATATAGACATACGCAGTGTCGTGGACATTCGCAACGCGCAGCTCACGCGGGTCATATATCTGTTCGAGCTTCGTCTCGTAATAGATCATGCCGCTGTTCTGACCGAAATATTCCATGCTCTCGGGCAGGGGAACGCGGTGGCGCTCGCCGAGATTGTCGAAGTTGCTCATCAGCGAGGTACTCTCGTCAAGCTCGACTTTGCCTATTGTCTGGAGCTCCGGCGATGCGGGAAGCTCGGTCTCGGGCAGGTTCTGAGCCTTGAGCAGAAGCTCTCTGACTGCATAATATGCGGGCGTGTATTCGCCCCATTCGGTCAGCAGTGCGCAGTAGTCATAGCTCGTGACCGTCGGCTGATATTCTTCATAGCAGTTCGCTCCGGCAGTGAAGCCGAAGTTCGTGCCACCGTGGAACATGTAGAAATTGAAGCTCGCGTCGATGTCAAGAAAATCTTTAATCTCGCCCGCAACGCTGTCTGAGCCGCGAGTGTGATGTTCCTCGCCCCAGTGGTCGAACCAGCCGCACCAGAACTCGGTGCACATCTTCGGGGTGTTCTCATGGAATCTGTCCATGGCGTTGAATATCTCGGACGCGCGCGAACCGAAGTTCAGCGTCTTGAACACATCGGGGAGCGTGCCGCCGGAGAGCATGCTGTTGTCGTCGCCGTCGGAGGTGAAGAGCATAACCTTTGTGCCGCAGTCGAGCATCAGCTTTTCAATATATCTGAGATATTCCTTGTCGTTGCCGTAGCTTCCGTATTCGTTCTCAATCTGCATCGCGATTATGTTGCCGCCCTCGCTCTGCTGAAGATCGCCGATCTCCTCAAACAGCCTGTGATAGAAGTCCGAAACATGCTGCAAATATTCGGGATAGGCGCAGCGCAGACGCATGTTTCTGTCCTTGAGCAGCCAAGCGGGCAGCCCGCCGAAGTCCCACTCCGCGCAGATATACGGGCCGGGTCTGACTATCGCATAGAGTCCGACCTCCTGCGCCGTTTTGATAAAACGCCTGATGTCGAACCTGCCGGTGAAGTCAAATTCGCCCTTTTTAGGCTCGTGCATATTCCAGCAGACATATGTTTCAACCGTGTTGAAACCCGCCGCCTTGAGCTTTTTGAGCCTGTCCTCCCAGTATTCGGGCATGATGCGGAAATAGTGCATCGAGCCGGAATATATGCGGAAGCTCTTGCCGTCCATTTTGAACTCGCCGTCTTTTATAGTGAGCATTTATTCTGTTCCCCCTAAGATTTTTAGTTGATTATACAATAACGCCCGAGTGCAGTCAATAGAGATATCCGCACTCGGGCGTTAAACTTTTATTTCAGCGCTTTCGGCTCGTCCGTAAGTCCCAAAAGGTAGTCTGCGGAGATATTGTAGTAGAGCGCAAGAGTTTTTATATGGTGACTCGGTATGTCCCGCACACCGCGCTCGTATGCGCTGTAATACTGGTAGGTCGTGTTGAGCACTTCCGCAATTTCCTTTTGCGTTTTTTCTCTGTCCTCACGAATGTCGCGCAGTCTCTGATAATAGTATTTTTGCATAATTACAGCAGCTCTCTTTTGTAAGTTTTGCTGAATTGTATCATATGTGATTAGTATATCCTTGACAATTAACCATATGTGGTTTATTATAAAATAAAACTAACCTTATATGGTTAGAAATACGCAGAGGAGGATTTTGGGTGTTGAAAGAAAAAATTTTTAGGTACAGCAGTGAAAAGAATATTGGAGGGCAAATAAAAAGAATAGCTCAAAATTTTATGTGGTTTGATACCGTTGTTTTATTTATAGGCGGAATTGTTATGTTTTTTGCCGGAATTATATATAGTGAAGATTTGTGGGGGCTTTGTATTGGCAGCTTGTTTACGGCATTACTTGCTCCGTTCGTGGCATATGTGACGAATCTTCCGATATATGCCTTTGGTGAGCTTGTGGAAAACAGTACTATCACAGCAGGAAAGATTTCTTTGGAGAGTGCAGGAACAGTTGGTGCTTCAGAGGTGATTTTTGGTGTAAACAGTGGCAATAAAAAGCAAAGCTTATGGACAAAAATGAAAGAAAGTAGTGATACAGACAGGAAGAAAGCCGAGCTCGACCGCTTAAAAGAACAGGGGCTTATAACCGAAGAAGAATATCGGAAAAAGGCAAATTCTGATTCCGTGAGCACAAAACCGGAAAGTGATTTAGGTGCAGGAAATAATAAAGGAACGGATAAAAGTAATAGAAAGACAGAGCTTAAACGGCTAAAAGATCAGGGACTCATAACAGAAGAAGAGTATCTTAGAGAAATCAAGAGAGGGGAATAAGAAGTGAATAAAAAATTAAGCTATCATGCGGATAAAATGAAATGGGTTTGCTTTTTGCTTGCGGTTGCGGCAGCTATAGTTTTGATTAGTCAAATTGGCTCGGCAGTTGCAAAATACTCCGAATATTATGAAGACCCTTATTATAAAGCAGATGACATATATGATATTACACAAAATGTAATGGAAGGTGTAATAAATTCGATTATTGCTTATGGATTGCCTCTTGGGGTGAGCATATACATATATGTGAAAGGAAAAGACGAAAAGGCAGATCCGTATAAACTCTTTAAAATTTTTGTGTTAACTGAAGTAGTGCTGGAAATATATCAGCTGATTCGCAGTGAAGTTTTTTCCTTTAGCTCTCCGGATATAGAGGATTTTATGGTTTTCCTGTTTTTGCTGTTGCCCATTGCCGCTTTACCTGCAGGTTTATATTTTCTTAAAATTGGTAAATATAAGTTGTTTAAAGTGGCGTGTGTTATATTCTTAGTATTTCCGTGCATTGTATGGATACAGAGTAATGCCGATTTTATAGAGGAAATTACATATATCATAGAAGATTTGTCAGGGTTCGAAGATATAAACAGAATGTGGTTGAGAATTGCAGCTTTAGTTCTCCCCGTAATCACCGTTGCCGCACATGCACTTTTATTATTCAAGGTATTCAGTCCGGAGCCAAGCATCGAAGAACAGCTCAAGAAACTGAACGCCGAGCTCTCCGCGGGGATTCTCGACAAGGAGCAGTATGACGAACAGCGTCAGAAGCTGTTGGAGAAGCTTTAATAACTTCATTCTCATATGCAAAAGCCGCCGACTGTCAGTCGGCGGCAATTTTTATCATCTCCCCAAATGAAAATACCGGCAGATTTTACTCTGCCGGTGAATTGTTTTTTTGAAGCTTTTCTTATGCCTTGTTGACCGATCCGAACAGCTCCATCTTCTCTTTGACGGTAGCCTTGATAGCCTCGAAGCCGGGTGCGAGAAGCTTTCTGGGATCGAAGCCCTTGCCCTCGAGATCCTTGCCCGCCTCGATGTACTTTCTGGTAGCGTCAGCGAAAGCAAGCTGGCACTCGGTGTTGACGTTGATCTTGGAAACGCCGAGGGAGATAGCTTCCTTTATCATGTCTGCGGGGATGCCTGTGCCGCCGTGGAGAACGAGGGGCATCTCGCCGGTGAGCTCCTGGATGTTGGCGAGAACATCAAATCTCAAGCCCTTCCAGTTTGCGGGATACTTGCCGTGAATGTTGCCGATGCCCGCTGCGAGCATATCGACGCCGAGATCAGCGATCATCTTGCATTCGTTGGGGTCAGCGACCTCGCCGCCGCCTATAACGCCGTCCTCTTCGCCGCCGATGGCGCCGACTTCGGCTTCAACGGAAATGCCCTTCGAATGAGCGAGAGCGATTATCTCCTTGGTCTTCTCGATGTTCTCCTCAATGCCGTAGTGAGAGCCGTCGAACATGACGGAGGAGAAGCCCGCCTCGATGCACTTGAGCGCGCCCTCATAGGAGCCGTGATCAAGGTGAAGCGCAACGGGAACGGTAATTCCGAGCTCGTCGACCATAGCGTCAACCATGGCGGTGACGGTCTTGAAGCCGCACATATACTTGCCTGCGCCCTCGGACACGCCGAGGATAACGGGGGAGTTGAGCTCCTGAGCGGTGAGAAGGATTGCCTTTGTCCACTCAAGGTTGTTGATATTGAAGTGACCGACCGCGTACTTGCCGGCCTTTGCATCTTTGAGCATTTTTGCTGCGGAAACTAACATAGTAAAACCTCCTAAGTTTTATGGCTTTATTATACACCATGAGTTTCAAAAAATCAATATTATCGATCCTCGCGGAAGTAAGAAAGTCCGAGGCTCGCGGGAGGCAGATTCTCGCGCTTGCGGCGCATACTGACCGCGACAAGGACGATTATCGTAACAACATAGGGAGTCATCATGAACAGCTCCTGCGCGCCGAAGCTGAGGTTCGGGATGTAGTTGTGAACGACCATGAGACCGCCGAAGAGGAACGAGCCGAGGATGCCGAGATCGGGCTTCCAGACGGCGAAGATAACGAGCGCGATTGCAAGCCAGCCGCGGTCGCCGAAGCCGTTGTTCGACCAAACGCCGTTTGCGTAGTCCATGACGTAGTAGAGACCGCCGAGACCCGCTATAACGCTGCCGACGATTGTCGAGACATATTTGTATCTGCCGACGTTGATGCCTGCCGCGTCACTTGTTGCGGGATTCTCGCCGACCGCGCGCAGCTGAAGTCCTGTGCGCGTGTGCTTGAAGAAATAGGCGGTGATGAGCGCGATGATTATCGCGGCGTAAGCGAGGAAGCTGTAGGAGAAGAATATATCTCCGACCTTTCCGAGCTTTGCGGCGAACGGGAGCGTTGTCTTGAAGCAGTTGCTCGTTGCGCTCAGCGCTATCGAGGGGATGTCGCTGCCGGTTATCTTTATCAGCGAGCCGCCGAAGAAGTTGCCGAAGCCGACGCCGAAAGTTGTCATCGCAAGACCAGTGACGTTCTGGTTCGCACGCAGAGTGACGGTCAGGAAGCAGTAGAGCAGACCCATGAGCGCCGAGCCCAAAATGCTCGAGAGCAGGGGAATGAGCACTGCGAGGAACGGGTTCACCGTCTCATAGAAGAACGCGCCGATAACGCCGGAGATGCCGCCGACATACATGATGCCGGGGATACCGAGGTTCAGGTTGCCGCCCTTTTCGGTTATCGTCTCGCCCGTTGAGCCGAAGAGCAGAGGAATGCTCTGCATTATAGCACGCTGAATGAATGTGATTATCATTATGCCTTCGCCTCCTTGCTGCGGAACTTGACAGAGTAGTTGATGAAGAACTCACTGCCGATAATGAAGAAGATTATGATTCCTGTGATGATATCGGCAAACGAGTCGTTGAGTCCGAGGCTCGTCGATATCTGAATTGCGCCCTTCTGGAAGAAGACGATGAGCAGTGAGGTGAGGATCATGTAAGCGGGGTTGAACTTCGCGAGCCACGATACCATTATCGCGGTAAAGCCTCTGCCGCCGACAGTTTCCGTTGTCACAGAGTGGTCAAGTCCGCCTACTATGAGGAAGCCTGCAAGACCGCAGAGCACACCTGAAACTATCATCGTGCGTATGATGACCTTCTTTACATCTATGCCTATGTAGCAAGCCGTTTTGAAGCTTTCGCCGACAACTGATATCTCATATCCGTGCTTGCTGTAACAGAGATAGACATACATTCCTATTGTCAGCGCAACGGTAATGAGTATGATAAGCAGATATTCGTTTCCGATAGAGGGCAGGTGTCCGAAAGGAAGTATGCCGAGCGAGCTTGAGCCGTTCGGAGTCCATACGATAAGGCAGAAAGAAACAAGACATGTAGCCACATAGTTCATCATGAGGGTAAAGAGAGTTTCGTTTGTGCCCCAGATTGCCTTGAATATGGCAGGTATGGTGCCCCATATGCCGCCTGCGAGGAGAGCTGCCGCGAGCATGATTACGATGAGGAGCGAATCCGGAACCTTACCGCCGAGATAGAACATACATGCGGCTGTCGCGAGAGCTCCCATCAGAGTTTGCCCTTCGGCACCGGTATTCCAGAATTTCATTCTGAAAGCCGGCGTTACGGCAAGAGAAATGCAGAGCAGAACAGAAGCGTCTTTTACAAATTTCCAGATTTTACGCGTAGAACCGAGGGAGCCCTTGAGAAGAGCCGAATAAAAATCAATCGGATTTGCGCCTATGACGATAAGAGAGAGCAAACCGCAGAAAATAAGCGATGCAAATATAGCAATAAGCCTTATTCCCCATGCCTTTTTCCAAGGCATGGCGGCACGCTTTGTTATGTGAAAAAGCGGCTCTTTTACTTTGTTTTCATTATTTGTCATCTGAAACAGCCTCCTTTTCGGTTACGGAACCGTCGGTTTTGGTCATGAGAAAACCGATTTCTTCTTTTGTAGCCTTTCTGCCGTCTACGATGT
>ENA-ORPK01001678-ORPK01001678.1-human-gut-metagenome-genome-assembly--contig:-NODE-1678-length-16881-cov-5.551825_pt1 | contig 16881 bp, 12 predicted proteins | sample MGYA00242139_ERZ509068 | MGnify/ENA primary metagenome ERZ509068 (study PRJEB26280, sample SAMEA2338687) | human gut metagenome | biome: human gut; feature: human-associated habitat; material: faeces... | reverse complement strand
TTTAATAAAAACATTTCAAATAATAAAAATATTTCTTCCGTTTCTTCTTTTAAATCTAAAAATATCTCTTCCGAAATAAATGTTATAGGGCAAAATATTGAAGAAGCATGTTTCGTTATAGATAAATATCTTGATGATTGTTCTATTGCTAAACTTAGTCCTATTCGCATTGTACATGGGAAAGGAACCGGAAAATTAAGAGAAGGTATTCATTCATTTTTAAGAAAAAATCCTCATGTAAAGAGTTTTAGACTTGGTACTTTTGGAGAAGGCGAAATGGGTGTTACTATCGTTGAATTGAAATAAGTCACAGGCTTTAAACCTATGACTTATTTTAATTCTATCTTTATTTCTTTTTCATCTTTTATTTCTATTTTTTTGTAATTCAGAACGGATACGCAATGCCCATTTTCCGCGCTCTTTCCATGTTGCGCTGTTGTATCTTGCGTTGGCGTTCGCCCTTTTGTTTCTTTATCTTCTCGGGTTTCTGCTGGTCGAGCGGTTTCTCGTTGATGTTCCAGTTGAGCGTTACGTCCCACTTCGCCTTGCACTCTATCTCGTACGGATAGTAGAACACCTCTTCGGGTTGCAGGTTGGCGCTGTAGTCGCCCGTGTCCCACACGCCGTTGTTGTTGCGGTCGACGAACAGGCGGGCGTAGTATTTGCCCGGTCGTACGTAGTAGAACGCTGCCGTTGAGTTGGTTGTGTGCACGCTCTTCACCGACTTGTCTTCGCTCGTGAGCAGTTCGACGACGAGGTTCTCGCCATTGAGTTGCGCTATGTTGAGCACCAGACTGCTGTAGTCGTCCATGGCGCCCACCTTGAAGCCCTTCTTCAGCTTCTTCGACGCGTTGCCGTAGATGTCGGTGAAGGCGAGCGAGTCGATTTCGAGGCTGTATTCTATGCCCGGACGCCACTCGGCGCGCAGCATGTACTGGCGCTTCGACTCTGCGGTGGCTATGCTGTCGCCCCACATCTTCTGCTTCACTGGCTCGAAGCGCAGCGGCGCTACGTACCATAGCGTGTCGTGCTTGGCGTAGAGGTGAATCTTAGACGTGTCTGCTGAGGCGAGCGGCGTGTCGAACTCGAAGTGCAGGTTGCGGTCGGGGTCGAGTTTCGAGTCTACGGCGAGCTTGAACTCCAGTTCCTTCGGCGGCATCACGGAGTCGTACGCCTCGCCGCGCTTGCGCTTCTTCTCCTGCTGCTTCTTCCAGCTCTCCAGCTCCTTCTGCGCCTCCTTCAGGCGGCGTTCGTAGGGCTGCTTAGAGAGAATCTGCAGCGTGTCGGTCTGCGGCACGAGGTTGCCCAGCGTGTCGGTCATCTCGTAGGTGAGGGCGAGGCTGAGCGTGTCCTGATTGACGAGCGCCGTGTCGCGCAGCCAGTAGGTTATGGTGTCGCGGCGCACAGACGGCTCTATAAGGAGTCGGTCGGTAGCGTCGAAGTTGAGTGGCTTTATCTCGGGCAGCTTCTTCGAGCCGTAGCTGAAGAACAGCGTGAAGCGGTCGGGCTGCAGGCGTTCCGACTTGAGGAAGAATCGGTCGGTCTGCACGTGTTCGAACGCTCTGAGCACGAGGTCGTCGGGCGTGAAACGTATGTATCCCGTCTGCTTTATGTCCTTGATATGCAGCGAGTCGAGCCAAAGCGTGTCCTGTCGCAGGGCGTCGCAGAACGCGGGGCGTATGGTGTCGTGCGAGAAAGCCATCTGCTCGCTCTTCTGCGAGAACATATAGTTGCCGTCCTGGTCGTTGAGGGCGTAGATGCGGTAAGCGCCTGGCGCCACGCCCTTTATGACGAAGTGTCCGCGCGAGTCGGCACGTGCCACGCGCAGCATGGGCATCTTCATGAAGCACGAGTCGCCCATCTCGGCGTACAGACCCACGAGTATGCCCTTCACCGGTTCGAGGTTCTCAGCCGCCACCACGGTGCCAGCCACTTCGAGCGTGTCGATATGGTCGCCCGTAGAGAAACTGTAGGTGTAGTTGCCCATCGGGTTGCCCTCGTTGTTGTCGGAGATGGCGTCAGAGAAGTCGACGGTGTACGTAGTGTTGGGCTTCAGCGAGTCCTTCAGCTCCACGCTGATCTTCTTGCCCGAAGCCTTTATCTCCGCCTGCTCAAGCTGCGGCGGCGACACCACCACCTTCTCCGACGCGTTGTCGAGCTTTATGAACTCGTCGAAGTAGATGTTCACCTTCTTCGCCTGCACGTTAGTGCTGCGGTCGGCAGGTGTCGAGCCTATCACATGCGGCGGCGTCTCGTCGTACCATCCTCCGTCGGGGCGTCCCATGCGGGCGCACGACGAGAGCAGCGCGATTACACCTATTATATATAGTATGTTTCTTAGTTTCAGCATTTGGCTTAACTTCTTGTTTTTTTAATTTGTTTCATACAATACGTTGGTGCACTTCTTCAGGGGGTGCAGCAGTCTCTGCTGCACCAACCAAGCAAACGGTGCATTTCTGCTCGGTTGGTGCACTTGAGACAAGTGCACCCCCTACAAATGTCACCACCTCACCACAACAACATCACTTCACCCCCATTATCTCCTCAATGGTCTTGCGGTTGTTAGAGAGGCGCGGTATCTTGTGCTGTCCGCCCAGCTTGCCCTTAGAGCGCAGCCAGTCGTCGAACTGACCTTCGCGCGCAACGACAACCTCAAGCGGCTGCAGCGTGATGTCGTGGAAGCGCTTCGCCTCGTAGTCGGAGTTGATAGCCTGTAGCTGTCGGTCGAGCAGTTCGGCAAACTCGCTGATGTTCTCAGGCTTCTTCGCGAACTCGATGAGCCACTGGTGGCGGCACTTCGCGTTGGCGTCCATGAACACCGGCGCCGCCGTGTACTCCTTCACCTCTGCACCAGTCTGCTGGCAGGCATAGGCGAGGCCCTTCTCGGCGTTGTCCTGGATAAGCTCCTCGCCGAAAGCGTTGATGAAATACTTCGTTCTGCCCGTTATGACGAACTTGTACGGGCGCACCGACGTGAACTTCACCGTGTCGCCAATCATGTAGCGCCACAGACCGCACGACGTGCTGATAAGCATGGCGTAGTTCTTGCCCGTCTCCACGCCCTCGAGTGGCACGATGTTCGGGTTTTCAGAGTCGAACTCGTCCATAGGCAGGAACTCGTAGAACACATCGTAGTCGAGCATCAGCAGCATCGACTTGTCCTCTGGGTCGTTCTGTATGCCGAAGAATCCCTCCGAGGCGTTGTACGTCTCCATGTAGTGCATGCGGTCGCTCTTTATGATGTGCTCGTACTGCGAGCGGTAGGGCGTGAACGCGATGCCGCCGTGGAAGAACACCTCCAGGTTGGGCCACACCTCGTCGAGGCGCTCCTTGCCCGATAGTTCGAGCACGCGCACCAGCACACTGAGCATCCATGAGGGCACACCCGAGATGTTAGTCACGTTCTTGTTGAGACATTCGCGCGCAATGCGGTCGCGCTTCACCTCGAAGTCGCTCAGCAGCGCCGTCTGCTTCTTCGGCACACGCACGAGGTTCACGAGCGGGTTGATGTTCTCTATGAGAATGGCGCTGAGGTCGCCCACGAGCGAGCCAGCCACGTTGTAGTTTGGCGAGTGCGAACCGCCTAAGATCAATCCCTTGCCGTCGAACATGCGGCTCTTCGGGTTATTCTGCAGGTAGAGCGCCACCACGTCGGTGCCGCCCTTGTAGTGTATGTTCTTCAGTCCTTCAGCCGACACTGGTATGAACTTGCTCTTGTCGTTCGTAGTGCCCGACGACTTGGCGTACCACTTCACCTTTCCCGGCCACAGCACGTCAGCCTCGCCGTGTCGCATACGGTCGATGTCGGCCTTCAGCTCCTCGTAGGTATTCACGGGCACGTTGCGCACGAAGTCGTCGTAGCCCTTTGTCGTAGCGAAAAGATGGTTTCTGCCGTACTCGGTGTTGGCGGCAGCGCGCAGGAGGTGCTGCAACACATTATGCTGCAGAGCCTCCGGCTCGTTGAAATGTTGTTCCAGCTTATGCTGTCGGGGTGCGAATGCGTATCGTGCAATGCCAGTTAAACTCATTATTTTTCCTTTCTGTCTTCTTCTATAAATCTGAGCAGATGTTCCACTGCCTCACTCTCCGGTATGGCTTTCTCCACGCACATCTTCTGCTTGTAGAGCGAAATTTTTCCCGGTCCGGCGCCCACATAACCGTAGTCGGCGTCAGCCATCTCGCCCGGTCCGTTCACGATGCAGCCCATGATGCCTATCTTCAGGCCCTTCATGTGCGCCGTAGCCGCCTTTATCTTTGCGATGGTAGAGCGCAGGTCGTAGAGCGTTCTGCCGCAGCCAGGGCATGAGATGTATTCGGTCTTCGATGTGCGCAGACGAGCCGCCTGCAATATTGCGAACGCTGTGTCGGTAAGGTCGCGCACCGCGATGTCGCCGTTGTTCATCAGCCATACGCCGTCGCAGAGGCCGTCAATCATCAGCGCGCCCATATCGGCTGCCGCCTCAAGCTGCAGGTCTGCCTTCTCGGCGCTGGTGTGACTGTACATCTGAGCGAACACAACGGGGTTGAACAAGCCGTTCGACCACAACTCGTGAGTAAGCGCACGCTGCTCGCCGAGGCGGTTCTGCTGGTTCGACACAGCAACAACCACTACCTCCGGGTGGGCCTTCAGGCAAGCCATGTACTCCTCCGACGGAGCGCCGAGCTGCAGCACGAGGAACTTAACATCTGCCTTCACTCCGCCCACGAACGGCGTAGCGTTGTACGGGAAGATAGGGTAGGTGTTCGGCTCGCCGGTGTATGCGTTGAAGTCGACGATGTATTTCTGTCCGTCGCGGCGGTTCTTGGGCAGCTTGGCACCGCAGTAGATATAGTCGGGTGTCATATCGGGGTTGAACTCCACGCTCTCTGCGTCGTCGTTCTGTCCGAGCGAAGCTATCACCACCGGCACATTCGAGCCGCCGATGTATCCCATAGCGCGAGTGGGGCGGCGCTCAGGACGCACCCAAGAGAAGTCCTTCGCCTCTGTGCCTGGCACGAGAGTGTGTCCGGCACGCTTCGTGATATAGTCGACGAGGTGGCGCGCAACGGGTATCTCTGCCTCCGGCTCCTCGCTCAGACTCACGCGGATAGTGTCGCCGATGCCGTCGGCAAGCAGTGCGCCGATGCCCACCGCACTCTTGATGCGTCCGTCCTCGCCTTCGCCAGCCTCGGTGACGCCGAGGTGGAGCGGGTAGTGCATGTCGGCGTTGTCCATCTCGGTGATGAGCAGACGCACCGTGCGCACCATGATGACGGTGTTCGACGCCTTGATGCTTATCACTACGTTGTCGAACTGCTCCTTCTTGCAGATGCGCAGAAACTCCATGCAGCTCTCGACGATGCCTTCCGGCGTGTCGCCGTAGCGCGACATGATGCGGTCGGAGAGCGAACCGTGGTTCACGCCGATGCGCACCGCCGTGTGGTGTTCGCGGCAGATGTTGAGGAAGGGCACGAAGCGGTCCTCCAGTTTCTTGAGTTCGTCGGCATACTCCGCGTCGGTGTACTCAATCTTCTTGAACACGCGCGCCGGGTCCACGTAGTTGCCCGGGTTCACGCGCACCTTCTCTGCGTACAGCGCAGCCACGTCAGCCACATTGGCGTTGAAGTGAACGTCGGCAACGAGCGGTGTGGTGTAGCCGTCGGCACGCAGTTGTGCGTTTATGTTCTGCAGGTTCTCAGCCTCTCTGCGGCCCTGCGTAGTGAGTCGCACGAGTTCGCCGCCTGCCTTTATGATGCGCTCAGCCTGAGCCACACACGCCTCCGTGTCGTTGGTGTTGGTTGTGGTCATCGACTGCACGCGTATCGGGGCGTCGCCGCCAAGCTGTATGTCGCCTACCTGAACGGGTGAGGCTTCGCGGCGGCGGTAGTTGAAGAGATCAATCATGATTTTTGATGTTGTTGTGTTGAGATGTTGAGGTGGTGAGAGATGTTGAGGTGGTGAGATGGTGAGGTGTTGAGATGGTGAGGTGTTGAGAGATGTTGTTGTGTTGAGATGTTGAGAGATGTACTATTGTCACCACATCACCACATCACCACAACAACATATCACCATCTCACCACCTCACCATCTCAACACTTGTATTCATACTTCACCTCAGCGAGCTCCTTGTTCGCCTTTTCTATCTTCTCTCCCAAGCCAGCCTTGTACTGAGCCATCTTTTCTGCGATGCCTTCGTCGCAGAGCGCAATCATCTCGCAAGCGAGGATGGCTGCGTTCATGGCTCCGTTCACGCCTACTGTTGCAACGGGTATTCCCGGGGGCATCTGTATGATAGAGAGCATGGCGTCGAGACCGTCAAGCATACCCTTGATAGGTACGCCGATGACGGGCAGAGTGGTGCTTGCTGCGATAACGCCGGGCAGAGCTGCTGCCATGCCTGCTGCGGCAATGATTACCTTAACGCCACGCGCCTTTGCGCCCTTAGCGAAACTTTCTACTGCGTCCGGTGTGCGATGAGCAGAGAGGGCGTTCACTTCAAACGGCACCTGCATGTCGTTCAAGAACTTGCATGCCTTTTCCATAACGGGCAGGTCTGATGTGCTGCCCATGATGATGCTAACTAATGGAGTCATAATATTTTATTGTTTTTTATTGTTATAATCCTAATATTATTACGAAGGCGATGAGCACGCCTACGCCGAAGCCCGCCGTCACTTGCGAAAGGGTGTGCTGTCGGAGTATTATGCGGCTGGTGCCGACGAGCCCTGAGAGCACGAGCGAGAAGCAGAGCCACGTGATGGGGTTGAACATGAATATGAACGAGAAGGCGAGCAGAGCGCCCACCACGCCACCGATGGCTGCGGTGTGCGTCGATATCTTCCACCACACGTTTATCAGTGCGCACACTATCTGTATCACGAGTGCCGCCATGAGTATGTTGCCCATGAAGTGCGGAATGTTATACAGTCGCATTACGTAGAAGCAGGCGTAGTAGCTCACTATCGAGAGCAGATAGGGCACCACGCGGCGCTCCTTGCGGCTGAGCTGTATGAGTGTCCAGCCGTGGTAGTTGCGGTAGAGCTTGATGAGCATTGTGGGCATGAGAATGGTGAAGAAGTAGACCATAGCGAGCACGCTCAGTTTGTACCCCCACGGCATCTGACTGAGATAACTGAACGTGAAGAGTACGGTCATCCCTACCAAAGACAGATAGAACGGGGTGAACACCGCGCTCAGGGCGCGGGCTGCGAGGATTATGTTCTTTTCTTTCATAATTAGTTCTTTCTCATTCTTGCCACCGGTATGCCCAGTTGCTCGCGATACTTTGCCACGGTGCGTCGTGCGATGGGGTAGCCGAGCTTCACGAGCGCCTCTCTGAGAGCGTCGTCGCTGAGCGGTTTCGCCTTGTCTTCCTTGTCGACGAGTTCTTTCAGCGCAATCTTTATCTTGCGTGTAGACATCTCCTCACCGTCTTCGTTGGTGTAGCCGTCGCTGAAGAAGAAGCGCAGCGGGTAAGTTCCCCAGTTGGTCTGCGCGTACTTCACGTTGCTGACGCGCGATATTGTGCTTATGTCGAGCCCCGTGCGGTCGGCGATGTTCTTCAGAATCATCGGCTTGAGGTCAGCCTCGTCGCCGTCCTGGAAGAACTTACGTTGCCAGTCGATGATAGCCTGCATGGTGAGCGTGAGCGTGCGGTAGCGCTGCTTTATCGCTTCGATGTATCCCATTGCGCGCTCCACCTTCTGCTTTGCGTAGAGCAGCGCTTCCTTTTCGCGGCGCGACATCTTCTCCTTGTTGTTGCGATAGGTCTCCATGAGTTCGCTGAACGAGGAAGAGACGCGCAGCTCCGGTATGTTTCCGTTGTTTATGTAGAACGACACGTTGCCGTTGTCGTCGGTGTCGATGATGAAGTCGGGCGTAATCTGCTGCACGTTTCTGCCCTCGGTCTCGCCGAGCGAAGCGCCCGGTTTGGGGTTGAGTCGGCGCAGCTCCTCCAGCACGCGCTGTCCGGTATGCTCGTCCACACCCAGCAGCTGCGGAAGTTTCTCGAAGTGCTTCTTCGCGAAGTCGTTGAAGTGCTTCTTTACGACTGTCGTCATCAGCTGCTTCATTCTGTCGTCGGGTCGGCGTTCTATCTGCAGCAGCAGACACTCCTGCAGCGAATGCGCACCGATGCCAGCCGGGTCGAAGGTCTGCAGAATTCCTATTATGCGGTCGATGTCCTCCACGTCGCAGTAGACGCCCTGATAGATAGCCAGCTCGTCGCATATCGACTGGCTGTCCTTGCGCAGCAATCCGTCGCTGTCGAGCGATCCGATGATGTATTCCATTATCTTCTGGTCGTTCTCCGAGAGGTCTATCTCGCCCATCTGCTCCTTCAGCTTGTCGTAGAACGAGCGCGTGTCGCCGTATACCATCTCTTCGTAGTCGGCAGAATCGGCTCCGTAGGCTCCTGTGTAAGCCGCCGTAGGCATGTCTTCGTCGGAACCGGTCATACGGTCGAGCGCATTGTTCAACGCCGACTCGCGTTCCTCTCGCTCTGTGTGAGCGGCGAAGGCGTCCGCCTCGGTGTCCACCTCGTCCATGTCGCCGCCGTTGCTTTCGCCGTTGCTGGCATCGTTGTCTGAAGAGGAAGCGTATGCGGGGCTTTCCTGACTGTCGTATGAGGTGTTCGAGTCGTAGATGTCGTCGTCTGCCTTCACGAGCGCAGGGTTGTCGTCGAGCTCCGCGTTCACGTTCTCTTCAAGCTCCGTGACGGGCATCTCGAGCATGTGCACCTGCAGCATCTGCTGTTGCGTCAGGCGCTGCAATTGCTGCTGCTTCTGTTCCTGGGTTTGTATTAGTTTCATAATATTTCTGGTGGCGTTTAGGCCTTTCTAAGCCTCTTTAAGCCTTTCTAAGCCATTGTTGACTAAGCCTCTTTAGGCGGCGTTTAAGCCTTCCTAAGCCTCTTTAAGCCTTTCTAAGCCTTTGAAAATTCAAAACTGAATAATTCCTAATTGCGGCGCAGCCGCAACAATTCAAAATTCAAAATTCAAAATTCAAAACTCTTCCGAGCCGTTCGGCTTAGGCGCAGCCTTTGAAGTATTCCTTTAGCCTCTCCACAGTAGTGGTCAGCACCTCGGGCGCTTCGTTGCTGTATCTCTGCCAAACCAGCTTCGCCTCGTCGTTGAGGGGCGAGTGGGGCAGCGGTTCGCGTTTCAGAATGGGGTCGAATGTCTGGTATATCTTCAGCACATCTACCACCTCTTCGGGCTTCAAGCCCAACAGACGCGCCATATCCTGCACCTCCGGCGTCTCGCTCACCATAGTGTTCGTCATCAGCTGGAAGTAGAGACTGAGGATGATGGTGAGCATCACCGGCGTCAGCTTCTGTTCGGCGTCGATAGGCAGATAGTCGTGCTCGAAGGGCAGCGTCATATCCATGCCGCTGTAGAAGGCGTTGCCGAAGCCGAACCCCGCCATCTGCCTGAGCCGCTTCACGTCGCGTGCCAGTCGGCGTGGGTTTTCGGCGTATGTGTCCCATAGACGTTGCAGCGAAGGCGTGGCGTGCTCTTCGAGCGCCACCATCTGCTCCTGCAGCGTCTTCGGCGGAATATGCAGCTCGAGCGCCAGATCGACCACGGGGCGCGAGTATTCCGACTTAACGCCTGCCGGACTCTTCTGGTAGAGCTGCACGATAAGCAGCCAGTAGTCGTCTGTCCAAAGAGGATGAATTGCCATATATTATATTAATAATGTATTGTTTAATGCTTGCAAAGTTACAGAAAGTCTTGCACATAAGGGCACGCCCGCCATACTTTTTTTGTGTAGGAGTAAAGAGTTGTTAAGGTGTTTTATGGTGCTCTGAGCGCTTTTCGGGGGCTGTTTCCAGTAAAATCGCAGTTTTTCTTGCAATTTTACAGTATAAAAAGTCAGTTTGGTTGAATTTTTTAAAAATTTATTGCAAAACATTATCGAATTGCAATTTATTTTGTACTTTTGCGGTTAGTAATTTTAAAATTTATAGACTATGAAGAAAACTTTACTCTCATTGGCAGCAATGTTGCTGCTCGCAGGTGGTGCTTCGGCACAGACAGCAAAGTCGGCTGCAGTTTATACTGACAAGGTAGACGCAACTCCGGTTAGCGTTGTAAAGAAGGCAAAGGCTCCTATGATGAAGGAGGAAGAATCTAAGTATGTGGCTCTTGGCTTCAATGGTTCTGAGAATCCTTCACAGATGAATGGCTTCCCGACATGGGAGTCTGCTTCTATGGTATTGTCACGGTTGGATAATGGCGTAGATGTCGATTTCTCTGAATACGCAGGCTATAAGATCATAGGTCTCCAATTCGCTGTAACAGCTAACTTGGGTGAGAAGGCAGGTGCGGTAGCTGTTGTTTTTGAGTCTAAAACAGACCAGAATGGCACAGAGCTCGGTTCGCCTTATCTTGTTGAGGACGAGAACTATAAGGTCAGCGCTGTAGAGAACCAGCAGCTTAATTTGCAGTGGAACGGTGTAGCTTTTGCTGAACCGTATGAGATCACAGGCGAAGAGTTTGCTTTCTTGTATGGTTTGGCATACGAGCAGGTGAAGGGTAATGGCACTACTCAGGAAGAGTTCCCGTTCCTCACTGGCGTGAGCACAGATACGGGCGTTGAGGGCATGTTCCTCGCTTATGGTAAGCCTTCTTCTACGTATAAGGAGGGTATGTACACGCTTAACAATCCTGACGATAACTCAGAGAAGCGTTGCCCTTGCATGCAGCTCATCCTCGAGAAGCCGGACGGCTCAACAGTTATCCTCGGTCTGAATGGTTCTGACAAGCCGGTTGCTGTTCAGTACTTCTCACTCGACGGCAAGAAGCTCTCTGCTCCTCAGAAGGGCATCAACGTTGTTAAGATGAGCGACGGCACATCTAAGAAGGTGCTTGTTAAGTAAATATCGGAAAAACATATATAAAATGGAAATCCCAACAGAGGGCTGCCTCTGTTGGGATTTTTTTTAAGGGGGTGCACTTGTCTCAAGTGCACCAACCGCGCAGAAATGCATCGTTTACTTTGTTGGTGCAGCAGAGACTGCTGCACCCCCTGGAAGTGCACCAACCGCGCAGAAATGCACCATTTACTTGGTTGGTGCAGCAGAGACTGCTGCACCCCCTGGAAGGCACCAACCGCGCAAGCACTGCACCAACCGAGCTAACCATAAGAGGTTATGTTGAGGTGCGTGGGGGATGTGTCAAAACTCAATTAACGCGGGCTGAAAGCCCAACAATCACATTTTTAGTTTTATCGGACAGCAACAGATTTTTTTTGTGCTTGCTTGTGAAGGTTTTATTGAACCATTGGTTTTGGGGATGTGTCAAAACTCGCTATGGTTGTATTTATTTGAGGTATTCGGCGAGCTTCGCAACGGCGCGTGCTCGGTGCGAGATGCCGTTCTTGATGTTCATGCCGAGCTGTGCGAACGACTCCTCGTAGCCTTCGGGCACGAAGATAGGGTCGTAGCCGAAGCCCTCTGTGCCCTGCTTCTCGCGCGATATGGTGCCGCGCACGATGCCCTCGAAGAGCGTGTAGTCGGCAACGTCGCTGCGGCGTGCGAGAGCTATCACGGTGCGGAACTGCGCACGGCGGTCGTTGCTGTCGCCCAAGCGTGCGAGCAGCTTCTGCATGTTGGCTTCAGAGTTGTGGTCGGTGCCCTCGGCGTAGCGTGCCGAGTGGACGCCCGGTTCGCCTCCAAGCTCGGGCACTTCGAGGCCCGTGTCGTCGGCGAAGCAGTCGTAGCCGTAGTTGTCTACTACGTAGCGCGCCTTCTGAATGGCGTTGCCCTCAAGCGTGTTGGCTGTTTCGGGTATGTCTGCGTGGCAGTTGATGTCTTCGAGCGAGAGCACGTCGAAGCGGTCGCCGAGTATGGCGCGTATCTCCGAGAGCTTGTGCTTGTTGTTTGTGGCGAAGACGATAGCCCCACCCCGTCCCTCCCCGTCGGGGAGGGTGTATGATTGCTGTGGATTGTTCATTGTTGTTTTTTTTAATAAGCCTTTCTAAGCCTTCTTGGGCCTTCCTAAGCCTTTGCTGACTGCTGGCTAAGCCTTTCTAAGCCTCTTTAGGCCTTCCTAAGCCTTTGCTGACTAAGCCTTCTTTAGCCCTCCCCGACGGGGAGGGTTGGGAGGGGCTCTTTACCTTAACCTTTATCTGGTCGAATCCCTCGCCGTAGACGCCGATGACGCTGCTCTGCGACACGAAGGCGCGCGGGTCTATCATCTTGATGAGGCGGAAGATGAGCACCGACTCGCTCTTCTTGGCGAGCAGACATATCACCTTCATCTCCTTACCCGTATACCATCCGTGACCGTCGAGGATAGTGAGCGTGTGGTCGGTCTTCTTGGTGATGGCGCTTGCTATCTCCTGATACTTGTGCGAGAAAATCATGAACTGCACCGATTGCCGTTGCACGCTCATCACGTAGTCGAGCATGGTGCACTCGATGACCATCGTACACAGACCGAACACCACCATCTGACAGCGCTGCGGGAACGGACCGAAAGAGTCGATGGCGAGACAGCTGCCGATGATGACGAGGTCGACCATGATGAGACCCTTGCCGAGCGACACATTATAGTGTTTGTTCACTACGGCTGCGATGATGTCTGTTCCACCCGTGCTGCCGTTGTTCAGGAACACTATCGCCAGTGACGTGCCCGTAAGCATACATCCGATGATGAGCGACATGAAGTCGTTGCCTTCGCCCATGAGTTTGTAGAAGGTGCCGTCGGGCATCTCCACTATCTTCTGCGCCAGGTCGAGCATCACGGTTATGGCTATCGTGGCATAGATGGTTTTGGCAAGGAACTTTATTCCAAGCTCCTTCAGAGCCGCCACGATGAGCACGGCGTTGATGATGAAAAATGTCCATTGAACTGGAAATTTAGTGGCATAGAACACGATGGCTCCGATACCGGCGATGCCTCCGGTTACAATTTCGTATGGTAGTAGGAAAACTGTGAAGCCGAAGGTGTAAAGCATCAAGCCGAGGGTGATGTTGAAATAGTCCTTTGCTTCTTGCCAGATAATTTTGCGGTCGATGGTCATAGGATTTATATTTGTTATTTTATAACGACATTCACGATCTTCTTAGGTACGACAATCACCTTCACGACTGTCTTTCCGTCGAGATACTTCTTGCTCTGCTCGTCGGCGAGCACAGCAGCCTGAATCTCGTCGTTGGTAGCGTCGGCAGCGAACTTCTTCTGGAAGCGTGCCTTGCCGTTGAACGACACGGTGAGCTGCACCTCGCTCTCTACGAGATACTGCGGGTTGAACACGGGCCACTGAGCGTCGCATACGGTCGTGGTGTTGCCTAAGGCGTGCCACAGCTCCTCTGCGATGTGCGGAGCGAACGGTGCGATGAGCACCACGAGCTGCTCGAGCACCTGCTTTGAGCGGCACTTCTGCTGTGCCAGCTCGCCCACGGCAATCATGAACGCCGAGATAGAGGTGTTGTAAGAGAAGTGTTCGATGTCCTCAGTCACCTTCTTTATGAGCTTGTGCAGGCTCTTGAGGTTGTCGGCTGTAGGCTCAGCGTCTGCGGGCAGGAACTCGTCGGTGCGGTTCTCGTAGAACAGCGCCCAGAACTTCTTGAGGAAGCGGAAGCAGCCGTCGATGCCGTTGGTGTCCCAAGGCTTGCTTGCCTCCACCGGACCGAGGAACATCTCGTACAGACGCAGCGTGTCGGCGCCATACTTCTCCACGATCATGTCGGGGTTAACGACGTTGAACATCGACTTCGACATCTTCTCTACAGCCCAGCCGCAGATGTACTTGCCGTCCTCGAGCACGAACTCGGCGTTGGCATACTCCGGTCGCCATGCCTTGAACGCCTCGATGTCGAGCACGTCGGCGCTCACGATGTTCACGTCTACGTGTATCGGTGTGACGTCGTAGTCCTTGCGCAGGTTATATGATACGAATACGGGAGCAGCCTCTCCCCCCGCCCTCTCCGAGGAGAGGGAGCCGTTAGCTGTAGAGGCAACTCCGTTCTCCCCCTGGGGGGAGTTAGAGGGGGCTGTGCGGTTTACGCGGTATACGAAGTTGGAGCGACCCTGAATCATGCCCTGGTTGACGAGCTTCTGGAACGGCTCTTCCTTGCACGACACGCCGAGGTCGAAGAGGAACTTGTTCCAGAAGCGCGAGTAGATGAGGTGGCCCGTAGCGTGCTCGCAGCCTCCTACGTAGAGGTCTACGTTCTGCCAGTAGTTGTCGGCGTCCTTGCCCACGAGGCATGTGTCGTTGTGCGGATCCATATAGCGCAGGTAGTAAGCCGATGAGCCGGCGAAGCCCGGCATGGTGTTCAGCTCGAGCGGGAAGACGGTCTTGTTGTCCACGAGTGCCTTGTCTACCACCTGGCGTTTCTCCACGTCCCACGCCCACATCTTGGCGCGTCCCAACGGCGGCTCGCCGGTCTCTGTAGGCTTGTATGTCTCAATCTCGGGCAGCAGCAGCGGCAGGCAGTCCTCGGGCACCATCTGCGGCATACCGTCCTTGTAGTAGACCGGGAACGGCTCGCCCCAGTAGCGCTGACGCGAGAAGATAGCGTCGCGCAGACGATAGTTGACCTTCACGCGGCCCATGCCCTTCTCCGTCACGAACTGCTTTGTCTTTGCGATAGCCTCCTTCACGCTCAGTCCGTTGAGCGAGAAGCCGTCCAATGTCTCCTTGCCAGCGGCAGGCGAGTTGCAGACGATGCCCTCCTTGGCGTCGAAGCTCTCCTCCGACACATCAGCGCCCTCGATGAGCGGTGTGATAGGCAGGTTGAAGTGCTTGGCGAAGGCATAGTCGCGCGAGTCGTGCGCCGGAACAGCCATGATGGCTCCCGTGCCGTAGCCTGCAAGCACGTATTCTGAGATCCAGATAGGAATGTTCTCGCCGGTGAACGGGTTCACGGCATACGATCCGCTGAACACGCCCGTCACGTTGTGGTTAGCCATGCGGTCGAGCTCCGTGCGCTTCTTCACGTAAGCTAAGTACTCGTCTACCTCAGCCTTATGCTCTGCTGTGGTGAGCTGCGCCACGAGTTCGCTCTCCGGCGCCAGCACCATGAACGTTACGCCGAAGATAGTGTCGGCGCGAGTGGTGAAGATAGTGAAGTCGAAGTCCTGACCAGCCACCTTGAACTGCATCTCCGTACCCTCACTTCTGCCTATCCAGTTCTTCTGTGTCTCCTTGATAGAGTCGCTCCAGTCGACAGTCTCCAGACCGTCGAGCAGGCGCTGCGAGTAAGCCGATGTGCGCAGACACCACTGCTGCATCTTCTTCTGCACGACGGGGAATCCGCCGCGCTCGCTCACGCCGTTCACCACCTCGTCGTTGGCAAGCACGGTGCCCAATCCGGCACACCAGTTCACCATTGTCTCGCCGAGGTAAGCGATGCGGTAGTTCATGAGCGTCTTCTGCTGCTCCACGTCGCTCATGGCGCGCCACTCTTCTGCCGTAAACTCCAGATGCTCGCTCTCGGCGACGTCCAGACCCTCGGTGCCCTTCTCGTTGAAGCGCTCCACGAGCTTCTCTATCGGCTGCGCCTTCTGGCACGAGTTGCAGAAGAACGAGCCGAACATCTTCTCGAACGCCCACTGAGTCCAGTGGTAGTACTTCGGGTCGCAGGTGCGAATCTCGCGGTCCCAGTCGAACGAGAAGCCGATGTTGTCGAGCTGCTGACGATAGCGTGCAATGTTAGCCACGGTAGTCACCTCAGGGTGCTGACCGGTCTGTATAGCATACTGCTCAGCGGGCAGACCGTATGCGTCGTAGCCCATAGGGTTGAGCACGTTGAAGCCCTTCAAGCGCTTGTAGCGTGCGTAGATGTCCGATGCGATATAGCCAAGCGGATGGCCTACGTGCAGACCGGCTCCCGACGGGTAGGGGAACATGTTGAGTACGTAGAACTTCTCCTTTGCAGGGTCCTCAGTGGTGTGGTAAGTCTTGTCCTTCACCCACTGGCTCTGCCATCTCTTTTCTATTTCTCTGAAGTTGTATTCCATTGATTTTATACTGTTTTTATGCAAAGTTACGTCTTTTTCTGATATGACAGGCCATCCTTACCACATTTTTTTGCGTAAGACTCTAAATTATAGGTCAATGTCATATTTTTCAGGAACACCTCATTAAAAAAAACGCTGTACCAACACTATCATTCAAAAAAATCGTAACTTTGCCGACTGATAGAATGGTCTGTCAAGGCTGGCTTGATAGAATAGTGCATACGGTCGCGTCAAACAATGTGTTGGTGTGGGGCAGATAGATGCTCTCATCACGTGAATAGTTAAGGATGTCAAGGCTCAGATTTTATTATGGTGCTCTGGCTGTTTTGCAAACGGCTTGAAAGGAGAAACATGGCTAAGGTTTACACGCTACGTGCTTAACCGTAAGCGCTCTTCTTTTGTTAAGGCATTGCATTGTGCTTGTGAAATGGTCCATTCCGAAACGCTGTATGTGTATCAATGACAAACGATTAACAATTAAATATATGTGTCATGTCAGAAACTAAGTACATTTTTGTTACTGGCGGTGTTGCGTCATCGCTTGGAAAGGGAATCATCTCGTCTTCAATTGGCAAATTGCTGCAAGCCAGAGGATACAACATCACTATCCAAAAGTTTGACCCTTACATCAATATAGACCCAGGAACCCTGAACCCCTATGAACATGGGGAATGCTACGTAACAGATGACGGCCAGGAAACAGACTTGGACTTAGGACACTATGAACGTTTCCTGAATGTTCAGACAACACGTGCCAATAACATTACGACAGGACGTATTTATCAAAGTGTCATTAACAAAGAGAGAAAAGGGGACTATTTGGGAAGAACTGTACAGGTGGTTCCTCATATCACCGATGAAATCAAACGTAATGTTAAGTTGTTAGGAAACAAATACAAGTTTGATTTTGTCATCACCGAAATCGGA
>ENA-ORPK01001673-ORPK01001673.1-human-gut-metagenome-genome-assembly--contig:-NODE-1673-length-16936-cov-5.349268_pt1 | contig 16936 bp, 32 predicted proteins | sample MGYA00242139_ERZ509068 | MGnify/ENA primary metagenome ERZ509068 (study PRJEB26280, sample SAMEA2338687) | human gut metagenome | biome: human gut; feature: human-associated habitat; material: faeces... | reverse complement strand
CGGAGAAATCCCAAAACTGCGAGCCTGACTTATTAGCGAACTATGCCATTGCTATGTGTAAGTTATATGAGTTACTGATTTACAATTAATTACATATAGCAGGGAGGGATTTAGATGAATAATACTGAAAACATTTTGGAAGAAAATATTTACGAAGAGCTTGAAGATGCAACAGAGCAGGTTGATGAGATCATTAACGGTATCGCAACTGTTCAAAATCAGTCACAAAAAGCATTTGCACCATTTTATGTAAGTGATTTACCGGGAACTCGTATCCGAAAGAAAAATCAAAGTATGCGAAACTTGTCATACTCGTTTATGTCATAATCCTTGATTAGATTTTTAGAATGAAAATATTTAATAAAGGCTGACATTTCTTCTGGGTATAAATCCGACTTAAAAACTTGTCTTTCTTTATCAAAGATGTATAACGATACAATATGTTCCATAGGTATACCATTAAATTGTGAACCATCGTCGCAGATTTCCTTGATTTGATGAACCTCCCAGTCGGATAAACCTAATGTTATCATTGTGATATTTTCTAATCCGATGATAATGTATAGCTTGTTTTTCATTCTTGGTGCCATTACATAAGATTTTAGTTCTTCAATATGCCGATTGATAATTGATAAAGCTTCACTACCAACTTCATCTTTAAAACGTTTGGCTCTATCATCAAATATTTTGAGCAGATCCAACGCCATGTCGGTTTTGTAATCATTTAAGTTCGGCATTACCTGATGAAGATATTCCAAGGTTTTATCTTTTTGTGACACAATACCATCTCCTATTATTAACATTATATACCGTAGAGAGAAAAAAGAAAGGATTGATAAAATGACCGAAGCAGAAAGACTTGCCGAGGAGCTGGAAGAGCTACAGGATCAGATGGACGATGTTGTGGACGAACTCGGAAAAATAATCATTGAGATAGCATCAGATAATTCTGAGTTTGTATGCTCTGCTTGCATAAGAACAGCAAAAGAGCTGTATCAGCTGTTCGAAAATTATGCCCGTGAGGAAGACTGCGACAGCATCAGAGAACAGTACTCATATATAACAGGGAGGGATTTAGATGAATAAGGAACAATTTATTGAAACTTTGTCCGGATTTGTTGCTCCAAAGCTTATTGAAACTCTTGTCAAGCAGGCAGATAACAATGGACATTTTAAAAACTCTGATCCTGCTCCAAAGACATGTGCTTCAGAGCAGGACAGCATATTGAAAGCTGTTAAAGCCTACAATCATAACTACATCAAGCATATTCCGGATAACAGCTGCGAACAGATTGCACAGATTTTGAATATACTTTGCGGTAAAAACGGCGGTGAAATTAATACAATTCTTGATGCTGTAGAATCAGTTTTTAAAATTTATGGCAAAATTAATTTTTAGTTATCATGTCATAAATTTGCTGGAAGCAATCAATATACAATTTAGCAAAATCCGTCGGAGTTATTGGCATATGATTTTTATCAATATTCCCCGTTAAGTATACATTTTGTGTATATACATCTGCCATATGCCTTGCTAAATTAAGCTTATCTTCATCGGTTTCGACTACTGGTTTAAAATCACTCATAACAGCACCTCCTCTCTGATGACATTATACACCATTGGAAGGAGGAAATCAACGGAAGGAGGCTAATAAAATGAACGTTTATGAAAAGCTCAAAAAAGACGTTGCCTATGCAAAACGGTCTTACTCAATCAAGCTGCTGTATCAGGCTCATGGTGCTATCGGAATGGCGTTTAACCTTGGTGCTCTGACAAAAACAGAATTTACCGAATTGGAAACCGAATGCGTAAGGAACGGGATCAACAATCCCAAGATCTTTAATAATGAAAGGTGTGATATAAGATGATCGGTAAAAACATCAGAAACAAAAGACTTGAATACGACATTGAGCAGCAGGAGTTAGCTAAGCGTGTCGGAGTGTCCAAAGCTACGATATGCAATATCGAAACAGGTGTAAAAATCCCATCTGTAGCGGTGTTGGTACGCATTGCTGATACTCTGCATTGCTCAGTTGATGAATTACTTGGAAGGAAGGTAAGCTGAATGTACAGAACACAGAATATGACAGAGATCCCCGTTGACGTTGCAAGTGAGATTTTCAGAAAATTGGAGCAGATCGGACTGCACCCTGTACATAGAGTATACAGCTCAATGCTGCAGGACGATAATGCCCTTATCACCGTACTTGTTTATGATGCCAAAGCAGCAAAGCAGACACCGCTTGAAGCCTACGGCGTTACAGAGTATGTCGTTAAGGATAAATATTTCCGGCGCTGGACAGATGCAATGTCATATGCCGATGCTCTCATCGAGATGGGCAGTAGGATAAAGGAGTAAGCTTATGGATAAGGTCTACGAAGAAAAACGCTCCTTTGTCTGCACAAAGCTTGCACCGCTGCTCAGGAGCATATGCGACGGCATAGCAAATGTCAGATATGTTGTGCGAAATGATACGCTTGAGCTTGTATATGTTACCTTTGCAAAAGGCGGCACAAAATGCATAAATGTCACGGGTGACAGCTTGGCTGCTCTTGCGAGAGATGTTTTAAATCACTTTTAAACAGTCGAAACAGCGGTTTGACTACCGCTGTCTGTCGGAGATGGTCTACCGACACTGATGAGACAGACCCAAAGGACGGTGATACCAATGACGATAGAACAGTTCCGAGCCGAAATGCTCGGTCACGCCTGCGGAGCAGGTAAGGCTCTGTGCGAAATAACGGTTAATCCACAGGGCATAAAAATAGAACCGGAACAAATGCGTAAGAATGTTGCAACCATTCTTACGCTCCTCACAGAGACCGAGGATTATTTGAGCAGTTTCGATTCAAACAAATGTTCAGGTTCTGATTAAAGTATATCAGAGGTGGGCATAAAATGCAAGCCTTTTTTGAAAATTTGTGCATTTTTCTGCAGGGAGGTGCGTAATGGAATATCTATCAGTCAATGAAGTAGCAGACCTAAAGGGGTGCTCCGTTCAGTATATCAAAAAAGTCATAAAGGACGGTAAGCTCGAAGCTGAGCAGACGGTCAATGAAAAGAACCGACCCAAATATCTGATCCCCATAACCGCACTTCCCGAAAGCTTGCAGAATAAATATTATGGCAAGCTGATGAACGATGCACAGCTTTGCCTGCCGAAAGCAGAGCCAAAGGCTGATAAGCCTGCAATAATACAGCACCGAACCATTGTACGCAAGGAATTCGGGCAGTTTAGTGCCGATGAGCGTGAGCAGATCACCTTTTGGACGGATCTGCTTCGTGAATGGCGCATAAGACGTGAAGAATATGACAATTGCGCTGAGGGTGATATGTGCTTTATTGCAGAGACCAAGCGTTTAAAGCGTGAGTATCTTGCGGAGCACGGCATAACGATAAGCAAGGACATTCTTTATCGCAAATACAAGGCGTACAAGGAAAACGACCTGCAGGGTCTTGTCGATAACCGAGGCGGTTGGAACAAGGGCAGGAACAGTATCCCGAAGCCTGTGCTTGAATGCTTTTTTAATCTGTATCTGTGTGATGCGGAGCTGCCTGTCCGTGACTGCTACAAAAGTACACGGACATGGACAGAGCTTAATTACCCGGAATACCTTCCGGATATGGCAAGTGAAAGAACATTCAGGCGGCAGGCAGAGCAGATAGACGAAGCCATTGTGAAGTTCTTCAGAAAGTCGCAGAAGGAATGTATAGATGAATGTCTTCCGTACATCGAAAGGCTTTACGAAGACATCGAAGCCAATGACGTATGGGTTGCCGACAACCACACCTTTGACTTTGTGACAAAGACCGATGACGGTGAAAGAAATCACCGTCTGTACATTACGGGCATATTGGACGCAAAGACAGGAGTGCTTGTTGGCTGGAATATAACCGAAAACCCGTCATCACATTCTACTGTACTTGCGCTCAGACACGCTATTATGCGCTGCGGAATACCTAAGATACTGTATGTTGATAACGGTACGGAATTTCTTACTCACGATATAGGCGGTAAAGGTCACAGAAGCCGCAAGAGCCAAGAGAACATACCGAATCCGCCGACTATACTGGACAGGCTCGGCATTAAAATGATGAATGCCCTTGTATGCAACGGTCGTGCAAAGCCTATTGAAAGAATGTTTTTGACACTTAAAAATACGATTTCAAGAGCTATGGCTACATTCACAGGCGGAAACATTATCGAACGTCCCGAAAGCCTTAAATATCAGCTTAAACACGGATATGTGCCGTATGATCACGAGATCCGTGAAAAGATAGACATACTCCTTGACGGACAGTACAACAGCTCCGAATACGGCGGGTATGAAAAGCAGTTTAAAGGAATGTCGAGATCCGAAGCTTGGTGCAAATCCATAAAACGCAGAACGCTCAGAATGTGCGATGAAAGCACTCTTGACCTGCTGCTTATGAGGAGCACTCGTTATCAGAAAGTCCGTGAAAACGGTGTATATATCACCATCTCGGGCGAAAAGCTTTGGTACAACAGCGGCGAAGAAGACAGATGGCATTGGTGCGGCAAAGAGGTTTATGTGCGATATGATCCATCAGACCTTGAATATGTCCGCATTTATGACAAGGACGATACCTACATAGGCAACTGGAAAATGGATCTCAGCATATTTGTTGATTACATCACAAGCAATAACCAGGATATTGCAGCAAGGCAGTCGCTTATTGCACGTCAGATACGTCAGATCAAGGCTTGCGGAGCTGAGCTTATGGGCAATGCAAAGATAGACGCTCTTGCACTTGCAGTCGCAGAGGCTCACAAAAATATCGGCAAGGTACAGTTTACTCCGCCGACCTGCATCGAGCCTGTTACGGCACGAGAACCCGAACGCAAGGCGGCAGGTGCGGAAGAGCTTGACGTTGACCTTGAAAAAATGGCTAAAAATGCGGCAAAACGAAAAATATCATACAGTTTTGAGGAGGATTGATTATGTATAATCCCGAACAGCAAAAGATAATAGATAGGCTCAACAGCTTTATTGAAGAAAATCCCTCGCAGGAAGCGGCTGCAAAGATACTCGGTATCTCATCGGCAATACTTACTCCGCTCCGCAAGGGTACATATAAAGGAGATACGGAAAAGTATCTCAGCAAGATAGCAGCATATTTTGATCTTAAATCCGATTTTAAGGACACATATACCGAGATAGAGTACGCTCAGACCTCTATCTCAAAAAAGGTGTATGACACCATAAGGATCTGTCACGTCAAGGGCGGACTTGCCATATTCGCTGGTGACGCAGGCATCGGAAAAACAAAAGCCGCACAAAAATATGTTGCCGACTATCCCGATAATGCGATATACCTTACCTTAAACCCTTGTTTAACGTCCATTAAAAGCACTTTAAAGCTGCTTGCAAATGCTTTAAATGCTCCGACGGCATCGACCCTTGACGATATGTGGCTCAACATCATCAACAAGCTTGCCGACGGTATGGTGCTCATTTTTGATGAAGCTCAGCATCTGCCGATAAAGACCATAGAAACGCTCCGCTCATTTTCCGACTACTTCCGTGACCGAGGTCAGACCCTTGGCATTATGTTTATCGGCAACAATGAGACTGTCCGCCGCCTCGGAAGCAACAAAAAGGCGGAGTTTGCGCAGATAAGCAACCGCACCAAGCAGACAAGGGTATGCACGGTAAAAAAGATAAAGCGTGATGACATTATGCTGTTGTTTCCTATCCTCGCAGACAATCACATGGATGCGGAAATAGACTTTTTGTGGCAGATAGCTCAGACGCAGCAGGCGATCAGAGGTGCGGTAAACCTCTTTTCCAACGCTTATGACAACGGCAAATATGACCTGCGGGGACTTGTTGCAATGGCTAAATTTATGGAGCTTGACCTTGCAGGACTTGATATTAAAGCATTAAAGGAGGCAGCAGCATGAGCCGAAATAACCACAATCTTACCCGTCCCACAAGGCGGCAGAAAGAAGTCATAGAAGCCCTGCGGCTCAATGTTGACAACTATCTCATCTGCACCGAAACGGAGCACACGATAACCTTATACAACAAACACACGGGCAAGACCATTTCAAGATACAAAAAGGAGCTTAAAAATGAAAAAGGCAGATAAGGTCGTAAAATTCGTTATTGTTTTTCTTCTCGGATTCAGTACATACGGTTTCATCGGAGCGGCTGCCGAAGCTTACAAGAACCGCTCCGACGGGAATGTCGGCGGCGAAATACTCATAATACCGCTCATTATTGTTTTGATAGCACTGGGCTATCAGATAAAGGCAAATCAAAAATAACGGCACGGAGCTTTTGCTCCGCCTTAATGCAGCTCTTCTCGGAACGGTGACAAGCCCGTGTAAATGCAGAGTCAAGGCAAAAAATGAAAGGATTGATAATATGTCAAAAGTTACAGCAAAGGTCAGAAAACCTATTGACACTCAGCACATCACTCAGCTTGTGCGTGACATCAAGGAGCGCGAACAGGTCAAAAAACAGCTTGAAGCTGAGATAAAGGCTGCACAGGAAGAAATAAAGCAGACCATGAAAGCTAATGCTCTCGAAGAAATGATCGCTGATGTGTTTACTATCCGATATAAGCCTGTAGTTACAAGTCGCTTTGATACAAGCAAATTTAAGGATAAATACAGGGAGCTGTACGACTCATTTTGTACGCCGACCGAATCAATGAAATTTACCATTACATAAAAATAACCGTTCGGGCAGGAGTGATCCTGCCCTTGTTGTAAAGAGATGAGGTGAGTATATGGATATGCAGGATTTTGTGACTGGCTGCAAAGAATGTGATCCCACATCGGAGCCGGAACGTGCGGCAGAGCTGCTCAGAGCAGGAGCAGAGCTTGGTGAAGCTATTCTCAAAAAACGTATGGCAGATAAAATTGACTATGCTGCTGTAGTTGACAGCTATAACACCATATGCGGATGCAGACTGCCAAAGGTCACTAAGCTTACCGATAAACGAAAGCGTAGCATTAAAAACTGCCTTGCACAATTTACAGCCGAAGACTTATCGAAGGCTTTTAAGGCTGCGGTAAATACTCCGTTTCTGACAGGCAGAAATGACCGATGCTGGGCAGCTAATTTTGATTTTATCATCAAACCCGATAACGTTTTGAAAATACTTGAAGGAGCTTATGGAACAGCAGTTTCAAAGGCTGCACCGAAAGCTCCGTCAGATATGGCAGGTATCGGCGGAATAGGTGAACATTCGTATGACCTTAACAAGCTGCTTGAACACGCTATGAATCAATTTGCGAAGAAAGGAGAATGACCATGACCGTACAGGAACGAAAAGCCATATTTGCTATGTGCAGAGATCTGCATATTGACGACGACAACCGTCACGCTCTGATCTATGGCGTGACGGGCAAGGAAAGCCTTACGGAGCTTAACGACAGCGAAACAAAAGCGGTAATACACGAGCTTATGGAGCGAATGAAGCTGCATAACAGAAATGCTCCTCTTGAAAACCGCAAGCCTAAAACATACAATCCGCCTGTTGCGGGTATGATGACGCCAGAACAGCAGTCCCTTGCTTGGCGGTTTGTTTATCGCCTTATTGAGCTTGATGCCAATGCAAGCAGGGCGACAGCTGCGGAACGTATGGCGGGAGCTATAAAAAAGGAGTTTGGCATTACCACCGTCCCCGGAAAGGATATTTTTAAGTGGGTATCCTTTGAGGATGGTGCAAAGCTCATCGAAAAGCTTAAAAGGTATGTCCGCTCAGCAGAAAACAAAGCATCAAGGAGGACAGGATAATATGGAAGTTGAAGAAGTACCTAAGTACCTTAACAGACGTGTACATTACCAAAACAAGCGGCATTTTATTGACGCTGACTACATTTTTACTGCCTACACCTTGCGGCGTATCAACGGCAAGGTTTTTCGGCAAGCGGAGCTGCAGGACTTGAAAACACAGCATAGTGTCCTTATTGTCCCTCTTGCGGAGGTGATGCCGATATGACGCTTACAGACAAACAGGTACAGCAGATCCTTTGCACAGCTACCACAAGAAAACTGCTGATACTTACTGTAAATGATGATACGGCACTGAAAATGAAAAAGGACATCACCGACTATATCGTAACGCACAGCCTCGAAACTGCCCTATCGCCTGTAAGAGCAGTCGGTTGGATATATTTCATGGGCGGCTTTGAGCATATCGGCATTATGTCAAGCACACGATGGAAAAGGGAGTCAAAGTCCAAGCTTCGAGGTGCAGTTGCCTTTGGTGGGGATGTTTATATTACCAACAAGGCTATAAAGGACATACCTAACATTGTCAGCGAGCCTATGCCGCTGACCGCTTTGATAGGAGGCAAGGAATGAAATTTGATGCAGACCGTAATGTAAATTGTCTTAACGCTACTGTAAAAAATGTATGCAGACGTGCTGCGGAGCTGGGTATGTCATACGGCGAGTACTCCATATCCAAGCAGTATTACAAAGACCTCGCAGAGGATTATTTTAATAAGCACTATGAAAAGAAAGGACGTAAAAAATATGCTTGATCTTAAAAAATACCCGTATATTAATGTAACCATCACATTTTATATGAGGGTAAACAACTCACCAATGTTTGGCGGCAAGGGCTCTGTCGGATATACAAAACTTGCTATGGATGAGTGCAAAAATATAAACGATGTGCCTATCGAGGATATGTTATCCGATCTTAAATGTGCCGAATCCAAGCTTTTTGAGGTTTGCGAGGATGACATTGAGTTGATAGACAAAAAAACCTACGACGAAAACGTGGAAGATGAGGATTGATAAATAATGACAGCTGATGACTGGAAGAAAGCAGAAGATGAGCTTAGTCCGCCATACGGACGGGTTAATTTTATTATAGACGATTACAATGTAACGGTAGAGTTAAGGCTTGTATCAAAAACAAAATATGTTTATGCGGTATTTATAGACGGTATTTTTAAGGGTAAATGGCTCACAGAAGACTGTGAAATGCGAAGACGGTTTTGCTACGAAGGTCAGCGTAATATCCTGACGGGAAAGAAAAAAGCTGACTTTATTAAGCAATTTGGAAAACGTGAGTACAACCGCCTTTTAAAGAAATCACCCGAAATGATAAAGTATAAGTACTGGCAGCCGTATTTTGGATCATTTCGCTCATTAAAATCACATTTTGAAAAAAACAATGAATCAATAACACTTGTTGATACTTGGTAAAAAGAAAGGAGTCTGCATATGAATTTGCTTGATGAGCTTACTCTTGAAGACCTTGACCAAGAGCAGAGGGAGCTTGCCGAATGTATAGGACTTGAAGCATATAAAAAGCTTGTTGCGACTTATGCAGGCTCATATGTATATGTGCGCAAAGCCGAAACACTCACTTCTGAATTGAGAAACAAAATCATAAAGCAGGAATTTAACGGATATAATTATCTGGAACTGGCACACAAATACAATCTTACAGAACGTACTATCAGATACATTGTTTCAGATCAGCTTCAAAAAATAAAGGCAGAACCTCTTGAAAATCAAATAACTATGTTTGACATAGAAAATTAATTGAAAAAATTTATCGAAATACTGCAATATTGTTATTTTATATAATAGTGTATAGTTAAGCTGCAAGGCAAAGACTATACACTATTTTTTATGGGGTGAGACAATGACAATCGACGCTGCAACGATCTTATCTATATACTCCGCCATACTTACGCTGCTCATCGGCGTCATCGGATTTTTTCTTATGCGCACTTTTAAGGAGCTGGACAACAAAGTCAGCACAAAGGAAATGGAAATTGCCAAGAAGGACATAGAAGAAAATACCGAGGATATACGGAGGATAAAGGATAATTACCTTACCAAGGACGACTATTTTCGTGAACAGGCAAAGGTCGACAAGAAATTAGACAGTATCATGGATATACTGATGAAATTAAGCAGGGAGGGCTGATAATGGATCCTAACGCTATGATAAAAAAAGCACGGGCGGCAAATTTTATCGAAAACAACGGCAAGGTGCTCAGAGGCATCAATATGATAAGGATAGATTTTAACAAGCTGTCGTCTATAAGGACGGCACTCGGCATTGACGATGATGAATTTGCGGACAGCGTAAACTATCTCATCGAAGCAAACTTTATCCGCATAAGGCATTGCGATACGCATAAGCCTGTGGAGCTTGCAGATTACGGCATGGACGAGATCGAGGGCAAGCTTACGCAAAAGGGCATACAGCTGCTTGCGGGTGCTATTGAAGATCCCTGTATCACCGTATAGGCGGTGATATTATGGCACGAAGAAAGCACTCAAAGATAGATCTCCTTGAGCCTAAGGTCAAGGACGAGGTAGAGAGTATGATCCTCTCGAACAATTTTACCTACAAGGAGATAGTTGAATACATACAGGATACCACAGGCACATCAATTTCACAGCAGGCGGTATTCCGCTATGCGAAAGGACTGAGCGAATCCCTTGCAAGCATACGCATGGCGCAGGAAACCTTTAAGGCTGTGCAGCAGGAGCTTAACCGCAATCCCGATCTCGATACGACAGAGGGTATCATACAGCTGCTGTCACATCTGCTCCTTAATTATGTGCAGAACCTTTCGGGTGAGGATCTGCAGGACGCAGACCCTATGAAGGTGATGAAGCAGGCTTCGGAGCTTATCAGAGTTGCGTCCTACAAGCGAAATCTTGATCTTAAAAACAAGGAACTCAGCGAAATGGGCTTTGATGCCGTCAAGGATAAGGTATTTGCACTTATGGCAAAGGATGAGCCTGCTTTGTACAAACAGCTCGCAGAGTACATCAATAAAAAATCGTCTGAGCTCGGAGGTGATGACGTATGATATATGTTATACAGGTATCACCTGCAAGAGAGCTAAAGGTATGTGCGGAGCTTAAAAGGCTTGGCTTTAACGCTTACGTACCAAGGCGTGAACTGCTGATACATAAATCGGGACTTTGGACTAAGGTCATCAATACTCTTTTTCCGGGATATGTTTTCGCAGACATGGAGTACAGCGCAGAGCATTATCACAGCGTAAAGGGCGTTGACGGAGTGTTACGATTTCTCGGCTCGCCTTCCCCTCTTCCGCCTCACGAAGAGAAGCTTATGAAGTGGCTTTTTAACGGCGGTAACGTTATAGAGCAGTCAACAGCTCTCATAAATGAAAACGGTGACTGTATTGGTTATGAAGGCTTCCTTCATGGATATGAGGACAGGGTCACATACTTTAACAAGCGGCAGAAAAAGGCTTCCGTCGAGGTCAAATTCGGTGGAAGAATACACAAAGCCAACTTAGGCATCGAACTTAAAGCAGCTGATAAAGCCGGACAGGGTTGATCCGTTCCCTTGTTCGGTATCATCTGTACATAGTACTTTTGACGGACAGCATGGCTGCTGAGCCGAATGGCGAAGCATACCCAAATCACTGTACCGTTAAAAAGGCATTAAACAGCGTTAAAACGGCTTTTTAACGCTTATCATCATCAAACTGTACCCTAAAACCCAAAGCGGCTCTGTGAGCGTATATTTCGCTTGCAGAGCGTTTCTCTATTTATCTGTATTCGGAGGTGATAATATGAGCTTAACTCCCGTAGCAAAAGAGAGCCTGAAAGCACTGTCGGACGCTTTAAATCCGCAGGAAGCAAGCACCGACACGAACGGTCAGACGACAGCGGACTTTGTGAAGCTCCTGCTCTCGGAATCCGATAAGAAAAAGCGCAAGGCTATGATGAAGAATTTTTCCGAACGTCACGCCGACCTTGCAAAATTTTTGAAGGAAAACGAAGACCTCATAAATGCCGAAGCTGAAATGGCTCTGGTCACTGCAGCTGTCGGAACTACCATTACGGAAAAAGAGATCTCCTACAAGGGCGGCAGGCGCACCGTATCCACCAAGCGAAAGCATATTCCACCGAATGTCGGTGCTTTGAATTTGTATCTTAAAAACAAAATGCCGGATAAGTATTCGGACAAGCCGCAGACAGCAGTTGAAATTGAGGATATTTCGGAAATTGAGGAGGCGCTTTATGAAAACAATACAGCCGAAAATACGTCTGAAAAAGACGATACAGTATAACTTTTCCGAAAAACACAAGGACTACATACGCCGCTGCAGGGAATGTGTATATAACATTGCAGAGGGAGCAGTCCGAGCAGGTAAGACTGTTGACAACGTACTTGCTTTTTGCGAGGAACTCAAACATACTCCAGACAAGCTGCATCTTGCAACAGCGTCCACTGCTCCGACAGCAAAGCTTATCATCGGCGACTGCAATGGCTTTGGAATTGAGCATTTTTTCCGTGGACAATGCAGATGGGGACAGTACAAAGGCAATGAGGCTCTCATTATCTGCGGTAAATATACAAACTACAAAACCAAAATAGTTATGTTCGTGGGCGGAGGAAAAGCTGACAGCTATAAAAAGTTTCGTGGTACGTCTATCGGAATGTGGATCGCAACAGAAATCGACTTACATCACGAAGAAACCATAAAGGAAGCCCTTACCCGTCAGGCAGCGGCAAAGAACAGAAAAATATTTTGGGATCTTAACCCCGGAAGTCCTTTTGCAATGATATATAAAAAGTATATAGATGAGTACGCTCGCAAATATGCGAACGGTGAACTGCTCGGCGGTTATAATTACGCACATTTTACGATCTATGACAACATCAACATCACCGATGAGCAGCGAGAGGCTTTTATATCGCAGTACGATCCTCAAACGGTCGAATACCGCAGAAAGATCAAGGGCGAAAGAAGTGTTGCGGAAGGACTTGTATTCCAGCAGTTTGCTGACAATCCACAAAGATTTACGGTTGAAAAAAAGTACAGCAGCATAAAATTTATTTCGATTGGAGTTGACTTTGGCGGCAACGGGTCAAAGACAACATTTGTTGCATCTGCGATCCTCGGAAATTTTCAGCAGCTTGGCGTTGTGGCAGATTACAAGATACAGGGTGGCAAACGGACGATTGACACCGATCTTATCTGCCGTGAGCTGATGACCTTTTATAAATATGTAAAAGCCGAATATCCGAATGTACGCATACCGTATATTTTCTGCGATTGTACAGAGCAGACCCTTATTACAAGCATTCTTTTTTATTTCAGGCGCAATCAGATCCCGATCGAGATCAAGGACAGCTACAAGGGTACGATAAATAACCGTATCTTTGCCCTTAACAGCCTTATGACACAGGGCAGATTTTTTGTATATAAGGACTGCAATAACGTTAAGGACAGTTTAAGCTCGCAGGTATGGGATACAAAGGATCCCACGAAGGACGTTCGTCTTGACGACGGTACATACGATATTGATACCGCTGATGCGTTGGAGTACAGCTTCAGCAGTTTCATAAAATACTTTAATGTTATGGGGTGATACTTATCAACACTCAACTTATATCTTGGATAAACAGCAATTTCGGATACAACATATCCAACAAATATTATGAGTACATTGATAACTGGCTCGACTGGTGGAGAGGTTATCATGAGCCTTTTCACAGGTATTTTCACAACAACGGCAAAACGCTGTTGCAGCGTGATTTATACAGCCTTAAAATGGGCAAAAAAGTCTGTGAAGATTGGGCGTCCATTTTGCTTAACAGCAAAACCAAAATCGTGATCGATGACGAGGATACGGATAATTTTGTACAGGGTTTCAAGGAAACGGGTGGCGTATTGAGCAGCAACGCATTTTGGGTGCAGGCTAACAGACTTATTGAGAAGGCATTTGCAACAGGAACAGGAGCAGTTGTGCTGCATACAAATGGAATGAAAATGTCCAACGGTCACATAAACCCTTCGCCCGAGGCAAGAATAAAGCTCAATTACATATCCGCAGATAAGATAATACCGCTTTCTGTGGATAACGGGAACATCACAGAGGTAGCTTTTGCATCGGAGCAGGTCATAAGGGGCAAAAAGTATATTGACCTCGAACTGCACACACTTGAAAACGGCTCTTACGTCATAAGCAACTATCGTTTTGAAAATGATAACGGGTATCTTAAGCCTACGGAGCTGTGTAAAGGGCTTGCGACGAAAATATACACAGACGATAATACGCCGTGGTTTGCTATTGTTGAACCAAACATTGAAAATGATATTAAATATACCAACGGTCTTGGGATCTCCGTGCTGAACGGAGCTTTAGATGCGCTGAAAGCAGTTGATCTTTGCTTTAACAATTTCTGCTCGGATTTTTATCTTGGCGCAAAGAAAGTCTTTATGAAAAAGGATCTTTGCGAGATAACAGATGACGGAACTGTTATAGCCCCCGATGACGTTAATCAGAAGCTTTTTACATACGTTGACTTGCCGCTTACGGAAGACGGAAAATCAACGCTTTTGCAGGAGTTTAACCCTGTCCTGCGAACCGATGAAAATACCAAGGGTGTGCAGTCGGCACTTGATTATCTTTCCTTTAAGGCAGGGCTTGGCAACAAGCACTACCAGTTTAATAGCGGCTCAATCGTAACTGCAACTCAATACACGGGAGATAAGCAGGATCTTATCCAAAATGCACACAAGCACTATATTGTTGTAGAGGAGTTTTTGCTTACCCTTATTCGGAGCATTATCCACATAGGCAAAAATGTCATAGGCGCAAACATCAGCGAAGACGCCAAGGTCGAAATTGTATTTGATAAATCGGTTATTATTGACGAAAAAGCCGAACGTGTGCAGGATTCGCAGGACGTTAATGACGGAATTATGGCTAAGTGGGAGTACCGTGCAAAATGGTACGGAGAAACCAAAGAAGAGGCTAAGGCTGTCATTGCCGAAATAGAGGACAGCCGGAGCGAGGACGATATGATGGGATTCGGCGGTGATGCTTAATGCTTACCCCTGCAAAGCTTGACAAGCTGCCCGAACCAATGGTACAATTAATGGCGGAGCTGCAGGACGATATACTCAAGGATATTTGCAGACGATTAACTAAATCCAACTACCTTACGCCAACGGCGGAGTGGCAGCTGTACAAGGCAAATCAGCTGAGGTTATCCTCTGCGGACATAAACCGCCGAATTGCAAGGCAGCTCAAAATGCGTGAACGCACCGTAAAGGAGCTTTACTCGGAGGCTATAAAAACAGCAATACACGAAGATGCGAAAATTTACCGCTATGCTATTGTTGAGGGAAAGCTTGACGGCAGCTATGGTGATAAGCTCTCATCATACACACGTTCGGTCGCTTTTAATGATGTTTTTAAGCAAGGCTTAAAAAACACTAACGGTCTGATGCGCAACCTTACCAACTCTATGGCTGCGGTATCAAACCGTCAGCTGTCGGACGCTCTGGACTTAGCCTATCTCAAAGTCGCTTCGGGTGCTTTTACTCCTGCACAGGCTATCTTTGAGGCTGTACAAAAGCTTGGTGCTGACGGTATCAAGACTGTAAAATACGACAGCGGGCGCACAGATCAGGTCGACGTCGCAGTACGCCGTGCGGTGCTTACGGGCATTAACAAGATCTGCTGTGATATGCAGCTTGACCTTGCCAAGGAAATGGACTGCGAGCTTGTTGAGGTATCCTCACACCTTGGCGCACGTCCCTCACACGCCGAATGGCAGGGTCAGATATACAGCCTTAAAAAGGGACACCTAAAATATCCGTATTTTTACGATGCAACGGGTTACGGCACAGGCGACGGTCTTGGCGGCTGGAACTGCCGACACTCGTTCTTCCCTTACTTTGAGGGTATCTCCGAGGTAGCCAATGCGCCGGACTTTTCCAAGGCGGAAAATCTCGAAGAGTACAACAACAGTCAGCAGCAGCGAGCCTACGAACGCAGCATAAGGAAGTCAAAGCGTGAGCTTGCGGCTATTGACAGCGCAAGGGCTGCGACATCAGACCCTGAGCTCAAAGCTAAGCTTGACCGCTCCTTTGAAAAGAAATCCGTTACACTTAAAAACCGTGAAGCCAAGCTTCAGGAGTTTTGCAGGCAGACAGGCTCTTATGTTGATACTTCGAGGGTCAGAGTTGATGGGTTCGGTAAGAGCGTTTCGCAGAAGGCGGTTTGGGCGAATAAAAAGTATGTTGCCAATGTTTCTGCGAATATTCAAGGCGGCAGAGGTGCAAGCTCATCGGCATCTTCGAGCAACAAAGACGGTTTTGTACATAAAATCGGAACTATTGATTTTAATGATAAAAAAGCTGTTACTGAGTATATGGAGAAATTTGAAAACAAATTTGCACATAAGGACAGAGAATATTGTCTTGTTATAACTCCGAACGGAGATATGTATGTTGCAAAGGGCAGAGCTGCGGAAATTGACACCGATAAAATCTTTGGCGACAAGCTGAAGGGCAGCTGGAATACGCACACACATCCGCCTGATCAGACAGAATACTCTTTTAGCACAAGAGATGTTTCTGGTGCTGCTCTTGACGGAACTGCTGTTATGAGAGCATCGGACACAAAATATTGCTATGAAATCCGCTTTAATGGCAAGAAATTTTCGGAAGATGAGCTTGTTGATGCTATAGGTATTGCAAAGGAATTGAGAAACGATAGTTTTGACGTAAAAGGTTATACAATGGCTGATTATGTAGATAAATATGAGCATAGCATCATCGAAGATATATGTGAAACGTTAGGGGTTGAGTATACACGATGGAAAAAGAATTGACAGAAAAGGAAGCTATTAGATTGTTGGATAAAGAAGTTTTTGAAATTGATCAAAGGATTAATCAAAAATATCCTCTTAAACACGGTGGGCGTGATGGAGGTCCGACCCAAGAACTTCGTGAACTTAATAAAGAAAACGGCAGACGTTACTGTAAAATCAAAGAAATGTACATTGGACATGAAACGCTGCCTGAATCAGACGTTATGAAAATCGTTAAAGGCGAATTTTAATACATACAAAGCACTCTGAACAAGGGTGCTTTTAATTTTGCAAAAGCATAATTTTAATACCGTAAAAATGCTCTTAAA